>Ga0209710_1002979_pt1 | contig 11573 bp, 8 predicted proteins | sample ArcticOcean_MG_C_5_FD_187436 | JGI IMG/M metagenome (GOLD analysis project Ga0209710, IMG submission 187436) | Marine microbial communities from western Arctic Ocean - ArcticOcean_MG_CB4_138 (SPAdes) (version 2) | ecosystem: Environmental > Aquatic > Marine > Oceanic | place: Arctic Ocean: Canada...
ATAATGCGAGGACAACGACAAGAACAACAACAAGGAAGCGCGAGGAGAACGATGAGTTTTACGAGCAAAGGAAGAGCTTTGAAGTGCAGAGCCGGCATAGTCGAGGACGTACAACGAGCGATCAAGCAGAACAAAGAAGCGCTAAAAAGAAAGGAAGAGCAGAAGTATCAGTCGCCAGAAGGAGTTCCGAAGCCGCCGATCGTACCGGTGATCGAACAAGGGAAGTTTGGCTGGGTCGATAACGCGGAAACAATGAATTCACGAGCATCGATGATCGGCTGGTGGTCGTTGTTAATAGTCGAGTTCTGCGCCGGGAAAGGGTTGTTGGAGATCTTCGGCGTTCAGGTCGGGAAAGGGATTAATTTCACGTTTTAGTCGCGCGTGCGTGTTTGGTCGTCGCGCGTAGGCGGCGGTGTCGTTTCGTCGCAGCGTGTAATTGGTATAGTAGTGATATATGTGTGTAGATGTACTCGCGTCGTCGTCGTCGTCGTTGTTGTGATTGGAACGCGTAGTACTATATCATCTCTATTTCTCTCTCTCTCTCTTCTCTCTCTCTCTCTACGCGCGTGTGTGTGTATGTTTTATTAGTATCGTTAGCGTTCTCTCTCTCCGTTTCTCGCTTCGCTCGCTCGCATGTTTATGATTAATAAGTGCTTTGATGGTATGCACTGCCAGGGCTCGAGCGCCTACTTCGCTCTGGCTCTTGGTCTCGATGGCCGAGCTGAGACGGCTCTCTCTTGCGCGCTTCTTGCGCGATTCGCATCTTCACCAGAGTCTTCGCGGCGACGACTTTTTCGGTCGTCCCAGAAACCGTCAAAAGCATGGACTTGTTCTTCACCTGTTCCTCACCAATTGGACGTTGCATTACTTTACACTTGGTCTCTTCGGCGGCGTGTTCGATGATACCTTTCGCACGTTTCTTCGAAGCCGAATCGAGAGCGTTTTTAATCTCAAACACGCAAAATGTTCTCGTTATGACGCCTGGGGAACGATAAAATACATTAAAAGAAGAAGATATTTACGTCGTTGTTAGTACGCGTAAACTCTTTTATTTAAAATAACAAACTTAAAAAAAACGGAAAAGTCAACGCGGTGGCGGGCGGCGAGAAAAAGAAATCGAGAGAATGTTAAAATAACACGCGCGCGAATAAAAGATAGCGATGAAAAAAAAGAATAATGTCACCTGGAGCGATCCTCGCCTCGGGCTCTGTATCGTCCAAACCTTCAAAGTTTGTTATGTTGAACAAACCGCACACGTCCGTAGTGTCTGGCACGTTGTTGTCGTTATTCTGAGAGTACGCGAGAGGAGTTTGCGGACTTTGCGGTTGTTGGTGGTAACTCGTGCCGCCCGTATCAGTCGTATCAGAGCTCGGCGACGTTTTTTCTTCGCCGTAATACGAACTCGCGTATTCGTTGAAACCTAGCGGATAATTTGATTGTTGTTGTTGCTCTTTCGTCGTCGGCGTCGTAACGGATGTTAATACACCTCCTTCGTTGACGATGCCGGAGTTAATCCTTCTCGAGGCCTCTGAAGACGCTCTATCGTTGTGGACTTTCGTGCCCCCAGGTAACTCGTGCGCACGTACTGGAGGGTCCAATCGTAATTGAGTCGTAATCATAGCTAACGCAGAAGCGATGTTGTCCATGGAGTCGGCAGAAATTTGTAAAACTTCGTCGTTTCGCTTTGCGCAGCGAGGCGTCTCGGATGAGGGTAATACGCGAACTAACGAGCCGCTTCCGACTCTTATGCGTTCGATGACGTTACCGAACCGCCCGATGACGTTACGAATTTGCGATGACGGTAAAAGCAAACGAATGACGATGTTGCCATTACTTTCTTCCGCTCCACCAATGGTGTAATTTCGCTGTCCATCTAAAACGATCGTTTCAACGATGCGCAATAGCGCGATTTGCGAAGGCGCCCAGACCTGCGAGTCTTCGACGTCGTACGCCTCGATGGAAATAACTCTCTCGGGAATCGTACTATCAACTGGCGGTTCAACTTTGATTTTCGCCCCAGAGTCACGTTGTAATTGCTTCACCTTCTCTCCATTTTTGCCAATGACGGACCCAGCTCGGGCGTTTGGACATAACAAACGATAGAGCAAAGTTCTCGTCGATTTTCCCTCTGGAGCTCTATACGGTTGTTGTTGTTGTTGTTGTTGTTGTTGTTGTGATGATTGTTGTTGCGATCGGCGTATATCATCGCGATGTTGATCCTGCTGTCTCTGTTGTCGTTCTTGCAAGTTATGCTTGAGTAGATTTTCTTGCTGCTGCGAACGTCTTTCGTCGTTGCGGTATTCGCGCGATTGATTAATATCGTCGTCAAAATCGTAGACCATGGACTCTCGTTGAAGATTCGATCGATATTGCTCTTTGTCCATGTTCCACGACGGTATATTTCTAGCATCGTCGTCGTAGGTGTCGTCGTCGTCGTCGTAGGCTCCGGACAGCAAATCGTGCGGTAAATTCATTTCTTCTTCTCCTTCGTTGTTGTTAGTATTGTCAGGAAGATACGAGTACTCGTCCGAAACCGATATCGGAGATACCGAGACCGAGATCTTCACCTTATGCTCCATCGCTTTTGCGGCCAAAGCCGCGGCTTCAGAGTTTTCTCGTTTTTGCTCTTTACGCTTCTGATCGATTTCGCCATCTTCCAATACGGACCAATCCTTATCCGTCCTCTTAAAATTCAAGTCTTCGTCTTCTTCGTCTGCGTCGTCCTCGTCGTCCGCAGAAGCGCTCGTTTTTTTCTTGGAAATAACAACGCTCCCAGAAGAAGAAGAGGCGCAAGAATCATCTGAATCGTTATTACCATCGCGGTCCTTCTTTTCCCTACTCTCTGGAACCATCGAATCATCGAGCTCTCTTGGAAGCGATCTCCTCAGTTCTCTGGCGCCCTTCTGCAACGAAGCTTCCGCGAGCGCCTTTTGACTATTTTTATTGGCAATAACGGCCCGATCTCGCGCCTGATGTCTTTCTTGTTGTTCCCTCGTTTTCTCGCATTCTTCTTCGTCCACAATTTCTGCACCAGCGTCCATCGCTACGAAAACGTTCTCTTGTTTTCTCTGCTTCTCCTGCTGGTTACTCTCCGCCGCGTTCGTGTTTCCCATATATATATTCAGTCAAAGAGCGAGCGCAGCGGGTTTGTTTTTTGTGTGTTTAATTCGAGATATATAAAGGTGTGAATGTGATGAAGAAAAATTTAAGAGGCTGCTTTTTTTTGTTCAGAAATTACGATCGTTAAACAAGATCACGCGAGATCTTCTGCCGCTCTTCCGCGCGCGCTCTGTCTCTCAAAGCTAACGAATTCGAATTATCCCCGCACGGTGGCGTCGTCTCTCTGCTCGCTCTCACGTTACTGTTCAACAGAGTCTTCTTTCTGCTCACGAACGGCAGAGCGCGATCAAACGAATGCGAAGAAGAAGAAGAAGAAGAAGAAACGATTAATGGTGTCACTGATGAAAATAATAACGACGAGCACATCAAAAACGCTTCAGATTTTGCCATCGAAACCTGGTTTCGGCTGAAAAAAGAAACAGCGAGAGTAGGAAAAATGGACGCATGCAGATTTGATCGATCGCATAAATGACAGGAATACTTTTGCTGCGCGCTGTATTTGTATTCGCATATTTTGTTGTCGCACAGAATATACGAGATCTGGTGGTTCTCGTGCTTTCTCACCAGCATGCTAAAGCATATCTCATCAATAAATAAATAATCTGAACATTTCAACGCGTCATAAACACGCACCGACCGCACGACGCGATTAAATCAAGAGAAAAAAGAACATAAATCTAAACAATGTCCGCATTTGCTCAACCGAAACAAATCTGCTTTAGGGCGAACGTAGTCAATAAGAGCGCTCAATCGAAGCGCTCACAAAGGACTTCATCGAACTCGCGCTCGTTAGCGCTTAAAGTCGAATCCGCGAAGAAGTCTGTTGGAGATTTAACGAAGAAGGACTTGGAAGGTTCGTTAACTGTTTATTATCGATAGTGGACTATCGTTTAGATGGGATTGATTTTTATTTTTTTTCGAGCGCTTTTCACGTGCGATCGCGTCGCGTGTAGTAGTAATCGATCGATGTTTAGCGCTCGCGTTGATTAATCCAGTCGCAGTGTTTGGATATAGTTTGGATAGAGTTCGGAAGAAGGTGTGAATCAGAGATAATTCGCCAGCGAGCTATTATTGTATACATGGTCGAGATACTGATTGAGGCTATTAAAATAATAGTAACGATTGTGTACTCTCTCTCTCTCTGTGCGCGCGCGCGTGTGTTTATGATGCGTAAAGAGCGATGTTTATTAAAGAGAGTCTTATGTTCATCGTTCACGCGCGATGATCTTGGAAATGTAGTATTTATATAGTGTTCGCATATTCGAGAGCTTCGAGAACGCGAAAAAACTCAAAATGAAAAACTAACGAATTCGTTCTCATCTTCTTCATCTTCTTCATCTCCTATGAAACAGGTCAAGTCGTTTTGGTCAGATGCGATTTCAACGTCCCGTTAGACGGGAACATGAACATCACGGACGATACCAGGATCCGCGCGGCTATTCCGACGATTGAGTACTTGGTCAAGAACGGCGCGAAAGTTCTCACGTGCTCGCACTTTGGTCGCCCGAAAGGTGGACCGGAGGACAAATACCGCCTCACTCCAGTTGGCGCGAGATTGTCCGAATTACTCTCGTGCCCAGTCACGAAGATCGATGATTGCGTTGGCCCGGAAGTTGAAAAAGCCGTGAAGTCCATGTCGAACGGCTCCGTTTGCTTGTTAGAAAACACTCGTTTCTACAAGGAAGAAGAGGCGAACGATCCAGCGTTCGCTAAGAAGCTCGCTGGCTCGGCCAAGATCTTCGTCAACGATGCGTTTGGTACCGCGCACAGAGCGCACGCCTCAACTGCTGGCGTCACGGCCACTTGCACGACGAACGTCGCCGGTTTCTTGCTTCAAAAGGAGTTGGACTACCTCGACGGTGCGGTTAAGAACCCGGAACGCCCGTTCTGCGCCATCGTCGGTGGCTCTAAAGTCTCCTCAAAGATCGGTGTCATCGAGTCTCTCTTGGCCAAGTCCGACAAGGTCATCTTGGGTGGCGGCATGATCTTCACCTTTTACAAGGCGTTGGGCAAATCCGTCGGCTCTTCATTAGTTGAAGACGACAAGGTTGAACTCGCGAAAACTTTGATGGCTGAAGCGAAAAAGAAGGGCGTGAAGTTACTCTTGCCAACTGACGTCGTCATCGCCGATAAGTTTGCCGCTGATGCGAACACGAAAGTTGTCTCCGTCGACGCTATTCCGGACGGATGGATGGGTTTGGATATCGGTCCAGACTCAGTCAAAGCGTTCCAAAAAGAATTGAACGAATGCAAGTCGGTCATTTGGAACGGCCCAATGGGTGTGTTCGAAATGGAAGCGTTTGCCAAAGGTACGTTTGCGATTGCTGATACGTTGGCAAACTTGAACGGGATCACGATCATCGGCGGCGGCGATTCAGTCGCCGCGGTTGAAAAAGCCGGTTTGGCCGATAAGATGTCGCACATCTCCACCGGCGGTGGTGCTTCGTTAGAGCTTTTGGAAGGTAAAGTGCTCCCAGGCGTCGCCGCTTTGGACGATAAGTAAATAAGCAAACAACATCCAGGGAACGTATATTATTCATATAACAACAACGAAACAAACGGACGAAGGAGAGCAGAGAGCAGAGAGAGAGAGTATATATATATAGAGAGAGAGAGATTAAGAGAGAGAGTCAGCGAGCAAATATCGCTCGAAGTAAGCGAGCGAGCGAGCGAGAGTAAACTACGATAAAACAAAAACCTGTGTTTAGTACTACTTAAATTATTCAAGACGTGAACGAAACGTCGTCGCTCTATCCGCGATTTCATTCTCGCTTCTCGCTCGACAGCAATCCTGTGCCTGTAATTCCTGAACCGTTTGTCTGTTTATCGCGCAGATCCCGTTCTCGCCTCTCGCTCTCAAGCGATCCCGCTTCTCTATTTCCTGAACAACACAACTACCCACGTAACATGTCTGTACTGCGTCAGAAAAAAAGACGCACTTAATGTCGGCAATGGACGAAAGCGAAGCCTGTTTAGCACGAGCTGATCGAACTGAACAACGATTGGAAGCGAAAGTGGTCGTTTTATTTAAACCGACCGGTGCGGCGCCTTTGTTGAAACAGCCGAAGTGTAAGGTTTCCAGGGACTGCTTATTCTTAGAACTCGTCGCGCATTTACGGAAGCTGTTGAGGTCGCAAGATGTTTACGTTTACTTGAACCAAGCGTTTACGCCGAAGTTCGATGAACGAGTTGGGAGGTTGTTCGATTGGTATAAAGGGGACGGGCAGAATATGTTAGTCGTGCACTATGCCGTGCAAGCCGCTTACGGGTAAGTAGTTAAGTAGTAGTGATGTGTAGTAGTGTGTAGTAGAAAATAAATGTAATATGTGATGTGTGTATAACTAGTAGGAGATGGATCAAAAACGCGCAGTAGGTAAAGATACGTATTAAATCTCAAAACCGACGTTGAACGGCTTGAAGCAATGGAAGCCATCGAGCGCGGTGGAGACGACTAGGCCAGGGATTTGCGCATGAAATCTGGCCTCTTTTGGATCTTGTATACCTTGATGTACGAACATCAATTGCGGCGGTAGGTCTTCAGGGATTTCGGCGTTTGAATCGTTTTCGAGCATTGCTTGAGCTTCTTCTTCGGCGTCGCGTTCGACGGCGAGGTCCCAAATGCACAAAGTGTTATCGCTTGCCGCCGATAAGAGCATCGCAGAGTCGAACGGGGACCAATCGACGGAGGAGATGTGCCCGCGGTGGAACTGGAATTGCGCGACTGGTTTTGGACCATGATTCGCATTCGCATTCGCATTCGTCGTCGTCGTCGTTTGAGCTTGTTTTGCGTCGAAATGTCTCAAGTCCCAAATTTTCAAAGCACCATCGTCTGCTCCAGTAGCGATCATACAATTCGCTAAACGATTCCATGACATGACGTTTATGTCGCTCTGTTCTGAAGCTCTCACGCGAATAGCCGGTTTTGGTTTTTGTCTCGTATCCCAAACCGCGACGCATCCGTCGCCGCCGCACGAAGCGAAAACGGTCGGTTCTGAAGGACTCCATTGTATGTCTTCCACGGATTTATGATCGTGTCCATCTGTGTAATCGCAATCTATTTTCCAATCCGAACAGTTTTCGTCAGTAGGCTGCCATATATGTACCGCCCCGGCGTTATCTCCAGACGCTAAGCTACCGGCTGAAATTGAAGACCAATCGATTGCGTATCCTTCCTCTCTATGTTTCGAATGAACTTTTTTCGGAGCGAGTTTTAATTTCTTTTCGTTCACAATATTCGGCTCGGTTTGATTCTTCTGATCTTCTATTGAATGTTGCAAAGTGCGAAACGCTTGCGTGATGTCCCAACACAGAACGTGCCCGGTGTCGGACCAAGTGCAACATATAGACGTATTTTGCGGCATTAAGCGAACTCTGTTAATACCACCAGGGTGTGAAATCGATGACACGTGCAAGGTCGGTTTCCCACTTTTCGCTGGATTCGCTGCATCGAATTCTTCGTCGTCTGATTCTGACTCCGAATCGTCGTCGTCGTCGTCCGCATCGTCGTCCGAATCGTCCTCCGAATCGTTATCGTTATTACTACTATCGTTTCTATTCTTCTTATTTTTAGTAGTAGTAGTAGTGGTATTACCACCGGTCCTTTTCAACCTCCCGACTCTCGAAACGGACAAAGAGTTCTTATTCGCCTGATCCGCCTGCGTCCCGGAGACCATAAAGAACTGATGCGGAAACCTGGCCCTGTTCTCGCCCGCGTCGTCCCTCATCAAATCGAACGATAAACTTGGCCACTCTAGACGAAAGGCGTGTAAACAATCATAGGCCTGTCTATCGTATTCCATCTCCTCAAAGTTTATTTCTTCTTCTTCTTCTTTGTTCACGCTCGGTCGCCATACTTTCGGTCTCTCCATCGTCCGCTTTCTTTCAACGTCGTCGTTCTTCTTAGCCGATCCTGTCTTTTTCACTTCGTCTGCGTCTGCTGCGTCGTCTTCGGAGTCATCCGAGACGTCTTCGCCGACTACTGTGTACCCACCATCACCATCATCATCATCCTCAGAAGATGACGATGACCCATAACCACCATCTGGATCTGTTTCTTTCGATTTATTCGCTTGCGCATTCGTGGTTTTCCCGAAATTCGCTGGTAATCTCGGCATCAGTATAGTACTATTATAGTGTACTATTATAGTGTACTATCACTCAAAACTCAAACTCACACGCTCTCTTCTCTCTCTACTACTACTACTGCTATGATTTACTGTCAGTAAAGTGTTGAAGTATATTAAAGCTATTCACTGTTATTAATAAGTACGAGAAAAACTGCGGCTGATTGGCCAAATCGTTTTTGGAAAAAACGGACCAAAAACTTGCACGACGGCACCAAGCCGTAGCAGATGGCAGAGACAAAGTGAAAAGAAGAAGAAGAAGACTGATAATGGAAGAGTTTAAATTCTCTCAATCGTCGGCAATTCATTCATTCATTTCATTCGTTCAGTATAGCGCGAATCCGTTAAAATCGCTCGTCTCTGAACGAGTGCATAACGCATCACGTCCAGTGCCTTTGATAGCGTTACTTTTATTAGTACGCGGATTATTATATCACGAGTCGATCGAAATCTATCGCGAGTACTTTTGTGAGTAAACGTAACGGCATATTATTCTTAAGTGAATATTTAATAGAGCTACAGAGAAATTTTAGTTAAGACTCTCGACTGTCTCGATCGTTATTAAGAAAAAAGTGCGTCGTTCATCGCGCTCTCGATGCGCTTTTGTTCGTTTTGGAAAACGGAAGAGTAAGAGTAAGTGTAAGTGTAAGAGTGTAAGAGTAAGAGTAAGAGTAAGAGTAAGAGATAAAAAAATGAGCGCGCAGATGAGGATGATGATATCGTCATCGTCGTCGTCTTGTCATGGTAGGCATAGTCACAGTGATAGTAGAAGGATAAAGATGATCAGACGCATAAGCGGTGACGACGATTTTCGGGGCAAACTTGTTAGGCAAACGCGGCGCATGGCGAGACAGAGATCATCGATTGAGGAAAATGCGGCGATTATGGACGAAGAAATGCTCGGGGGTGATGATGATGATGATGATGATAGCGGTGGTGATCAGAGTAACAGTAGTAGTAGTAGTAGTAGTAGTAGTAGTAGTAGTAGTAGTAGTAGGAGCAGGAGGATGACGACGCAGTCTTCTTCGATGTTAACGAAACTGCAGCCGATTGAAGAAGAGGAACGAAGCGCGGCGTTAGTTTTCCCAAGCGATCATAAGGTCTTCTTAGCGAAGAAAACGATGAGAGTGCCAGTGAGAGAACTCGCGACTGCGGTGGAAGAAAAGAAATCGATCGAATATTGGTTACTGGACCCGAACGAATCGTTATCGGTCGTGTTCGATAGGAACGAAAAGGTGACGGAGCGAACGTGGAAGGTTTTCGTGGCCTCGAAGAAGAAGATCGCGTTTTGGGAGCTCTCGCCGGCGTTTACGTTGGAGATATTACCAAACGAACGCGAGTTCGGGAGACAAGCCTTCAGAGGCTTTGATTTGTTGTTATGCGCCGATGAAGATTCCGAAGAATGCGAGTGGGCCAACGACTTATCCGTGTATGCGAACATTTTCTGCGAGTTACGCGTGGAAAGAGCCGCGGCGCCAAGCGACGACGAAGAAAATGATGACGATGATGCTATTAACGACACCGACGACGAAGAAATAAAGACGAAGAAGAAGAAATATGTCACCCCAATCGTTATCGCAGACGTTAACGTCACAATAGCGGCTAAACTTCCTCGAATAGTGAACAGAATCCCTGGCTTCGCCGCGATCGGCGAAGCCGCAATCGCCGGCAGCATCGATTTCGCGCGCGAAGGCGCCTCCAAGCGCGTTCAAGAAGCCTATAACGCGTGGGCAAAACGTGTTTCATAGAATAGTTTGTGTAGTTATTACTGACGTGTACTCGAAAACATTGCGCAGCAGCAGTAGGGAAAACATTTGCAGTCTCTGTTTGCTGGTTAAAAATATCTCGGATCTCATCAAATACTGCTCACTTTTTTAAAATCGATATCGTTCACAGAAAATTCGCATAGTAAATAAAAACAAAACCACATATCTGCCCCTGTTTAAGCGATTAGCGATTAAGAAGAAGAGATCTGCTAAAAGAAAACGAAGATGATGCTAAAAATGAGGATCGCGAACTCTGCTTCAGCGATGAACGATTTTGGCCGATCCAGTAAAAGCAGGAGATCTGAGCTCGTTTTTACGAGCAAAAAGAGACTCGTTTGTGTAACGAATTCTTCCAAAAGTTCTCCCAATGCGACGGTTCAAGACTCGAAGAAACGAATTAATAATAATACTGATAAGAATAAGAACGAGAGTAAGAACGAGAATAACGTGATCAGGTTCAGATGCGCGTTTGATGCGAAGTTATCAGTAGGCGAAGAACTGTTCGTCTGTGGTTCGAATGAGTTCATTGGGAACTGGTCCATCGAAGGCGCGTTCAAGCTCTCGTGGTCAGACGGGAACGTCTGGCGAGGGAACATCCCGATATCGATCGAGCGAGATTCCATCGAGAGCGGAACAGCTCCGTGTCCGATTGAGTTCAAACTCGTGATTAAGAAACAAAATGGAGATACTTATTGGGAGAAAGGGGAGAATCGCGCGATTAGTTTTCATGAGATCGAGGGCATGAGCGATTACGTCGAGGTGAGCGCAGCGTTTAACGCAAAGGAGTTAAAGTTCGCACCAGCGGTCGCCTCTTCTTCTTCTTCTTCTTCTTCGATGACGACGACGACTGTGCAATCAAACGTGGTCGATTTCGTCCACGCAGAGGGAGAACTAAAAGAAGAAGAACAAGCAGCAGCAACTAAAAGCAAACGAAAGGCGACGCAGACGACGACGAAAACATCAGCAGCAAAGTATAGAACCATAGCGAAAGTGAAATATGACAACTCCGCGTTATTAAAGTTCGATGAGATGATGGCAAATAAAGGCGAGATTACTAAAGATGAATTTCAAAGCGTATATGCGCCAGAAAATTTGAAAATGACATCAGTGGAAAAGAAAACGGTTGAGTTCTTACTCTCAGGCGGCGGCGGCAAATTTTCTTATTCGTTGACAGATGAAGCGCAGGGATATGCGAAAGCGATTTTGATTTAGACGACGCGCTATATATATATATTTTTTTGATCGCGCGTGTGATTTAATATGGGACGTGTGTATATATATATATACATATATATTTTTAATTATTACCGGTAATATGAAGTTATTTACTCTCTATACTCTCTCTCTCTCCCGCTTCTATGGCGAACTTGACAATGAAATATCAAGATACAGTTTCAAATGTTCGCAGCGCTTTTTACCCTCTCTTAATTCTTCTAAATCTCTCTCTCTCTCTCTCTCTCTCTCTCTCTCTCTCTCTGTTATATCTTCTTTTTTTAACTTAACGCGTTTGCACGATCCCGGCGTTGATTAATTTTTTAATCTTAGCCATGATCATTGGATTCTT
>Ga0209710_1002981_pt1 | contig 11571 bp, 4 predicted proteins | sample ArcticOcean_MG_C_5_FD_187436 | JGI IMG/M metagenome (GOLD analysis project Ga0209710, IMG submission 187436) | Marine microbial communities from western Arctic Ocean - ArcticOcean_MG_CB4_138 (SPAdes) (version 2) | ecosystem: Environmental > Aquatic > Marine > Oceanic | place: Arctic Ocean: Canada...
CCAAAATGCATACAAACATGTGAACTGCGTAGTGCATAAAATTTGTTGCCCAAATGATACAAATGAGCGACCAAAAGCTCTATATAGTTGCACTGCATGTCCAGGTATCTCTTTTTGCTTTGAATGTTTGAATATTTTTCACGATAAGGATATGAAGCGCACAGTCGCGGAGGTTTATTACAAAACTACATAAAGTTAGAATCAAATGAACATGAGAATGAGATCTTTAGCCGTATTGTAAAGGAAAGTTAAACTAACCAAAACGATTAAAAGAACATTCAAATATCACTAACATAGCAACATCATCATCGTCGACTATCACTTTTGATTTAATATTGTTAAATATTCTTAATAGTCAGGGAAGTTTTGTCGCGATGATAATTATTTTATTTTATTTTATTTTATTTTTTGAAGAGAAGCAAAAAGCTAAAAATGCCTTGTTCACTTAAGGAGATACAAGTACCAGTAACGAATCCTCTTTATACGAGATACAAAAGTAAGGAATAAAATATCAATGATTCGTACTCGTATCGACCACGACCACGAGTGTATAAGAGTGAGAGGTTCTGAAGAACACGAGAGTGCTTTTTTTTCGAGTGCGTGATAGAGAGAGAGTCTTCCCTCGCGTTTTAAATTTACTGGAGAAAGCCCGTCCTTTCAACAAGTTGTTGTTATTTAATTATTGTATTAACAGTACGAGTGGTACAATAGTAAATAAGAATAATAATGCACGTCCCGTTATCGAGGAGGAAGACGTCGACGTCCAGTGCTGGAAAAAGTCTCTCAACTTCATCCACGTCTGCTTTGAACTCATCAACTGCGAACGACGAATCTCTTCCCGTGACTAGTAAAGAGGGAGATGATGATGATGATTTTGTGAGCAAAGGCCAACGAGAAAGAGAAAACGCGGCAAACGACGAAGTCCTGTCTTCGTTGAGGAGACTTTCGATGAAACGGGAACGACACACATCGTGGATTAAACGAGAAACGAAGAAGAAGAACAGTAATAGTAGTGGTAATGATGATGATGATGATAATGATGATGATGATGATAACAACAACGCGCAGACGATGAAAATTTTGAATAACATCGAAGAAGAGAGGAAGAAGAAGAAGAAGACGAAGAACGATTCTGTCTCGTCGCAAGAAAAAGAAAGACAAGAAGAAAAGGAAGAACAGTATCAGTACAACAAGTTATTAGACATAGATGAACAAGAACGAAAACACATCGAACGCGCGTTTGAGAATAACGCCTCGATTGTGCACGTTGGCTTTTTTGCACTCGCGATGGAAGTTTTGATGAGCGGATGCGAGAAATTTGTATACAAAGAAAACGAGATTATCGCGAAACAGAAAGATATCGAGGAATCCGTGGTCGTTTTAGTGAAAGGTACTGCAAAGTGGGTGAACGAAGAGAAAGTTATTTTGAATAATACTAATCAAGTACGTAGAAGCGAAGAATTTTTTCGAGAAGGTAGTACGTGGGCGGAAGGCGCTATTTTGGAGCCACAAATTCAAGTAGGGCAGTTGATCGCTTCGGGAGGGAAAAGCGGAGGAGCGACTGTGATAAAAATTCATAAAAAGCATTTTGAAAAAACGATAAGGACTGTTACGAAGTTCTCCAAACTTGCAGCTTTTCGAGCGTTTCTTTCGTGCACGGAAACTATTAACAAGTTTGAAAAGAACTCAGAACGCATGAAATTTTGCTCAAAATATGCGCTCAAAAAGTATAAAAGAACGTTCAAGAAAGGTGAAGAGATTTTTGGTTCCATTTCGACTGCAACAAAATATTACGAAAGTAAACTCTATAATATTAACAATGATTATGATTTGAGTAAGAATCAAGTAGTCATACACTTTTTAATCGACGGCTCGGTGCAAGTAAAAGAGACAAACGCGATCATCGAAAACGGATCTTGGTTTGAAACGAGCAGCGCTAGTAATGATGATGATGAAAATGATGATAAGAAAAGATTGAGACAAGTATTTTCATGCGCGAGTGACCACGCTGTCATTATTAGCTTAAATTCACTACAAATGGATATATGCAACGACGCGTATTTTGCTCGCGTAGAAAAATTTCGAGCGAGATATGACAACAGTAAAAATTCATTAGATAGTCGCCATAGTCGCCATAGACGACAAAGTAGTATAGAAGATCTAAATGATGATTATGATAACAGTTCGACCGGTTCAACGCCGTCACAAAGTCATTCGTTCGATGACTCTTTGATGAATGTCGTGGAAGCGAGAAGACGAGAGATCTTTGCTGACAAGAGTTTACCACCAACGCATTCGAGAACACCGTCTACTGTCAGTGAATCGTCTGAAGTCTCTTCCACATCGTCAACTGGTCATTCAACGCCAAATCGTTATCCGAAAACTGGTAACAGCGCCGCTAGAAGTTTTATTCCTTCGTTATCGGGGAAGGAAGGAATTGGTAATACAGAAAAGGTGTTAGAAAATCGTTATCTAGAATGTATTGATAATATGAAAAAATCGTTATCAAGAAAGGAAGGATTTGGTAATGAAGAAAAGACGCTAGGAAAACTTCAGCAGCAAACGAACAATAATAGTGAGAATAATGAAGCCCCGACGGGACGGACGATAGATTCTTTGCTTTCCATTGGTGCCGATTTAAACCAAAATGAAAGCAAAGAGTTGTACGATAAAGTGGAGCTTACTGTAAATGGCCAAATTGAAAAATTGACTTCGACGCGCTTGGCTTCTTCGTTTTCGCGAATGATGTCGCAAATGAGGCAACGATTGAGTGGCGTGAATATCAGCACCACGGCTAGTCCTTCGTCGCGACGGTCTACAGGCTTCATCTCTACAAAGCTGAAAAGCTCTATCTTTAGTAAGACGCCGAAAAATGTAAATCCAACGCATAAGATTTTAAGTAAAGCGAAAGGCATAGACGAGTTTTTTCTGAAAGATTTAGTTGGAGAAGGAATGCTTGGTTTTGTTTTTTCTGCGACTCATAAGGAATCGGGACGCAAGTGCGCTATTAAAGTCATGCCGAAGAAAAAAATAATCGCCGTAAGTGAAGAAAGTCACGTCGCTGAAGAAAAAGAGTGTTTGATTTCGATGCAAGGCGCTCCTTTCATAGCGCAATTCTATTCTTCGTTTCAAGATTCGCAAGCTGTGTATTTATCGATCGAGTTGTGTTGCGGTGATATGTTCGAACTTTTCAATGCAATTGGTTTGCCATCGATTGGTCAAACAAAAGTTTACGCAGCACAGATTTTATTAGGTCTAGACTCGATTCACGAGAAGGGTTATATTTATCGAGATATTAAACCAGAAAACGTGCTCATTCGCGAAAACGGAAGCATTGCAATTTGTGATTTTGGTTTTGCAAAAAAACTAAACGGGAACGAGCGCGCGTTTACAATTTGTGGTACGCCCGATTATCTTTCACCAGAAGTATTGCTACATCAAGGCGCATCTTATGCATCGGATATATGGGCATTTGGTGTCTTGGTGTTTGAGATGATTGCCGGTTATCCTCCGTTTTGTGCGAATGATCGTCAAGTGATGTACGATCTAATTGTAAATGCAAATTTTGATCAAGTTCCGAAACCGCACAATTTGGATGCAAAGGCGGAAATGTTATTGAAGGAAATTTTTGTAAAAGACGAAGACGAGCGATTGGGAGGTGCGGACATTGATGAAATCATGTATCATCCTTGGTTTGATAATTTGGATTGGAAAGCTATTTTAGACGGTTCATTGAGACCGCTGCATACTTTCCCTGAGGGTTTTTCATTGGCGCGTGAGTTGGACGGGTCAATCTTCGGTTTGATGAGCGGCGGTGGCGGAGATAGTAGTGAGAATGATGAGAGTAATGAAAGTAAGAACAAATTCGCTGGCTTTTAATAATCCCAATACGACGACGAAGATAATATAAATTTGTAAATAAAATATATAAGCATCGAGGTACCAGTAGTACGAACGTGAAACATTTATACTCTATTTATTCGTCGTTGAAATCATCATCATCATCATCATGGTCGGATGATAATATCTCAACCTTATTTTGATGACCCGATTTTAACTTTAACAGTTCGTCATCCAGTTTTGCTTTCATCTCCTTCTCGCGTCGGAGAAGACGTTCTTCGGCTTCGAGTTCCTCTCTATAAATTCGAGCCTCTTCGCGAACAGCTTCTGAATCAGCGTTTATGTCTCGAGACATACCTTCTTCTTTTCGTGGCTCGTATCTTACGTGCTTCGCTAATTCTTCCGCTTCTTTTTCTTCTTCAAACATTATCTTCATTTCAGCAGCGAGTCGTTCAATTTCCTTCATTTCATCATCGTCATCAGTATTTTCAAAGACACTTCGACTATCGATGGTTGAATGCTGTTCTCCTGGCATGAAACCATCTTCGTCTTCGATACCACTACCACTGTCGCTACTACTGCTACTACTACTACTACTACTACTACTACTACTTAAATCTTTCAACAACAACGGCTTTTTTATCTCCTCGTGTGCGGACTGAAGCTCTTTCATTTCAGATTCAAGAATGTCTCGCATTTTATGACTTTGCTTGACTTCATCGGCGAGTTTTTTATGTAATCTTTCAGACTCTTCCAAATCGCGTTTTAAATCAGCAAGCGTGCTGTCTTCTTCCTCCTCTTCTGCTTTAGAAATTTCACCGCTCGCGAATGTATCGTCGTCGTAATCGTCCATCTCAAGTTCTTCTTCTTCTTCTCTATTATTTATGTCTGTAGCTATTTTCTTTTTACTGACATCACCATCATGATGATGTTCGTTACTTGTCGATCTTAATAATAACGACAATCTCTCATCTTCCATTTCCTTCTCTTCCTTTTCGACTTCGGCTGCAAAGGGAGAACGACTTTGGTGAGTTTTTTCTTTTCTATCTGTAAATCCTCCGACGTCTCTGTTATAACCTCCCGAATCGGCATCTTTCCACTTTCTTAAAGCGCGTTCTTGTACTTTTTTTAGCGTTACTATTTCATCTTCCATCTTATCAAACGCTTCCTTGCTCGGTTTTCGTTTCGATCGTTTCATTCTCCCGTGAATTTCTTGCGCGACTTCTACTCTTTCGCTAACTTTACTCGGGTCGTCTTTCCACGAGCTCGAATCTTTTGCGAGATCTGGGTCGTGTAAATGCATTGATTCGTCATCTAATACGACAACGAACGTTTTATCGTACGTCACTGAAGAATTTAGTTCAACTTCCTCGGCGACGACGGCTGCCCATCTGGAATCTTTCGGACCTGGCCGAGGACCGAGCGTTATCTCCTCGTAAGCCACTCGTTTCTTTTTCTCGTTACTCATCGACAAATCTTCATTAAACTGAGATTCTTTCGTTCGACGTTTCTTCTTCAACGCCGGTCCAAAAGATGAATATTTTGCGAGATTTTCTTCATCTTCCGATTGTTCTTCTTCAATCTCTAACATTTTTTCTTTCAATTTATTTGTCATAGCAGAAACTCGTCTGAGTTTGAGCGTATTCGAGGCTACGTTTGCTCGACCGTCCGAGTTTGTACATACCCCACCTGGGATTTGCACGGAAACAGCAAACGGACCTATCCACTCGCCCGCGTTTGGTACAATTGGTTTTATTGTCGCAACAAAGTGCGAGGAAGATATCGAACGGTCGGTGCCCGTGAACGTTCTGGCTTGAGATAGTGCCAACGCGGTGCCGTTGCCAACTTTTAAGCCGTTTAAGTCAAATCCATAAACAGATTTCGAAAAACTGATCGTCAAATAGATGTTATCCAAGTGTTCGTCTTTCGAAAATCTCTTTCTAGTCTTCCTTTTCGTTTTTACGGCTGAAATCAAAGCGTGCGGCACGAGCGCTAAACGTTCGATTGTAACGTCATCGATTGCCCAGTTTCTAATGACGTTGTTGTTGTTATTGTTCATCATAGTGATATCATTATCTTCTTCTTCTTCTTCTCCAGTATTAACTTGGCGCCATCGAAACTTTGTCGCCGAAGACTGCATCGATTTTGGTAGTTCTACTCTATATCCAATAAACCCGTATTCGTTCGCTCTTTGATCGAAACTTTGTAAAGAGTTTATGTTTGGATTAATTTGCGACGCTTCTTCTAAACTATTATCTGTCGTTGCCGAAGCTCCAGAAATTGCATACGTATCGCTCTCATAGCTCTCTATGACTTTCCACGGTTTCCCTAAAGATTTCGCCTCCAAGACGATCTTACTCTTCTTTTTATTACTCTCGTTGCTACTACTGCTACTACTACTACTACTACTACTACTTTTTATAGTACTAAATCCATCATCATTATCATCGTCATCGTTCGTGTTTGAAAAAAAATCGATTGAGATTTGAAACCAAACGACCGCACCACCAATGACGTTCAACGGCGCAGTCGTCGCACTTCTCATTTCGTTATTCGCGTTCTTCTTCCTAAAACATAAACTAAACTCGCCGACGACGTCCGATGCGCTATTCCCGCACTCTTTCGTAATCTCCCCAGACTTTGAGATAATCTCCCACATCTTATTATCATCATCATTTCCTCCATTTTCGTTCTCGTTTTCTTCATCTCGTTCAAAATCATCCGAGAATTCAATCTCATCTAAATCATCGTCCGACGAATCCTCCTGTTCTCTCGCGAACGACTGTCTCCTCCCATCCGCGGTTTCCCTCGACTGTCCTTTTCCTGCATCAAAACTACCCTTTTCGCTCGTTTCTTCGCTCGATAGTTTCTGTGCCAGTTTCACTAAGTTCTCTAACGATATTCTCTCGTCATCGTCATCGCTCGCTCCTCTAAAATCATCGTTCGTTTCAAAATCGTTCGTTTCTTCGAAGAACTTTTCGATCGAAGATTCTTTCGAATGATGTTTTCGTTCGTCGTTCTGTATCGCAGTCGTTCGTTGCTCGCAACGAACGCTCTTAAGTTCGAGAACGAACGATGACAGGGAAAAAATGAAAAATAGAACGAACACGTGCGCACACGAGTGCGATCGTTCATTTCCTCTTCTTCTTCTTTCGAGCATATCGCGAGATCACTTTCGTGGGTATTATTAGTGTACGTTTTTTATCACACCAGCGGCACCACTGAAAAAGCTATGATAACAAAACGCTAATAAGCTCTACTAAAGTCGTTTCTCTGTTATTCTTCGAAGCACTGCTCGGTTATTTTGATGCAGTCTCTATCGTCAGTCAGTCTTATATCAGTCTATGTTATGCCGACGAGAGTCGATGATGTGCTACAGAAGAGGTTCTGATGTTTGTCTATGCTGGTCGCGCATGTGTTCATTTTTCAAGTCTACAGTGTAGGTAACGAAAAAGTTCCATCACCATTCGTTAACGCGAGCGCGAGTTGGCACTGATACATACGAGATTTAATTATTTTGCATTGACGGTCTTTACTTCATTTTTACAGGTGCCATCATCAGCACTACCTCTCTCTCTCTCTATTATTATTATCTATTATCTAAAAAGCTTCCATTAATATCCTTATTTAATTGATTTATTTATTATACATACTGAGTAGTGGAACCGTACGATCCTCCAGCAGTACTCGCGCTCGCTTTAAAGTTCTTATCGTACCCATCCTCGAAATTTAAATCCTCTGGATGTATGACGTTCCAAGTGGCGAAGAAAATTGAAGGCTCCGGGTCCGGTTCGCCGCGTTGCGCGGCGAACATTTGCGCCTCTTCGTAATCACGTAACATTGCGAAGAACCTGCGTTGTCTAATTTCATGAACGCGCGCGCCTTCGCCATATCTTGGCCAACAATGACCACCACATCCACAACAACAGAAGAACCAGAAAACCATGTGCACGGCTAAATACGCGAGGCATAAAACGAACACTATTACGCCAAAAGTTAAGCCGAACAAAATCATCAAAAGCATCACTAAAGCTCCTATTATTGGCGTTGATAACGCCTTGACTAACCACGCTGGTAAACCGGCAACGGCTGCACCAGATTTTGAATGCCATTCATCAAAATTACTCCCCGATTGCGCGTTCTCCGAAACGTCCTGCGTGTTGTAATACAAATCGTACGATTGTTTCAACGTCGGCGTCGTTAAAGTGGAATTCGCGGCAGTCACTACGGCCATCGCATTCGCAGAATCTGGATGTTTACACTTATCTGGATGTATCGCTCGAGCAATTCTGTGATATGATTTCTTAACCGTCGCGTTCGTGCACGTCTGCGGCGTTAAGTTTAAAACTTTGTAATAATTTCGTCTATTTCTTAAAATCCGTAAGATTTCATCTTCCGTGTTTTGGATCTTTGATTCTCCGTTCGTCGCAGTGTTCATTGATGCCGTTGACGCTGTCGATGCTTGAGAACGTGCGTCGTCGTCGTCGTTGTTATCGTCGGGCGATAGAATCGGTCGTCGCCATTGTGATTCATTGTTATTATTACTATTATTATTATTATTATTAGAAGGAGCAGGAGGGAGAACCATTTTTATTCCCCGCGGTACGTAAGAAATTGCGGTAAAGCGGTGATCTAGAAATCGGCTACTGCGAACTTTATTCACGTTCGTGTACTCGACCAAAGAGAGCTAGAGAGCTAGAGAGAGCTAGAGCTAGAGAGAGGAAGAAACAAAGTAACAGAACGAGTCGATGATCGGGAATATTTCGTGTCGCCGTTGTTTGTTTGTCTGTTGTGCTTTTTTGGTCTTTGGTGTTGTTGAGCTCCTTTGTCCTTGCATTTTTTGACCCATCAAGTTTGACCCTTCTGTGACCGAAAAAGTACCCCTTTCAGCCTTTGTAGTGCTCATTGTTTGACCAAAGTTTGACCCACCAGCAAGTTTGACCCTTCTGTGACCGAAAAAGTACCCCTGATGTACTAAACATCAGAAGAAAAGAAATTCATTCCACAGCAAGCGGTACAAAAAGTGTATTAAATTCGCGCACATCATAAAAAAAGTTGAACAACATATATATATTTCGTAGTCCCGTGATCGAGCACGAAAGAGAGAGAGAGAGAGAGATTAAGAGAGTAGTAGTAGTAGTAGTAGTACAGTGTTCGTATTAGTAACACTGTAGTAGTAGTAGTGTAGTAAGAAGAAGACGGTCATCAAATAGAACACGCATTGCTCGCAAGCGATGTCCGATGTTTACTCTAACTAATACTCCGCGATGAGCCGAAAATATAAAGAACTGCATGGACTAACGAATAACTTAATCGGTCGCGGAGATTCGCAGCAATCATCATCCGCCGCGGTCACCGTGAACATCGTCAGTCGCGGCTGTAGACATAAGAAAAGATTCGAGCAAAGAAACGCGCTCTTACTGTTTCATGCGAACGGTTTATTCACGCATCGCGCGATTGATGACGATGATGATGATGAGGATGATGATGATCGAAATGAACGAAGTCGTAATAATAATCAAGATTTGAAAACTGTAGAGAAATTCGTGCCTTTGATTAGGAACATTTTTGAGCGCTCTGATAAGACGCAAACCGTACAAGTGTTGGACTTCTCTACGACGACGACGACGACGACGACTAATCAAAAAAAGGCACTCGCGAACGACGACTTATTACTAGAGAAACAAGCGAAACGGATTCAGAATACGTTGAAACGATTTAACGCGACGAACGCGATTGCGATTGCAATCGGAAACGATTCAGCGAAAGTCATTAAAGGATTACATATGTATGATAGAATGGAGAGTGCGAGAGAGATTATCGTTTTGGATCCATTACTGGGAGATAAAAAAACGTTTGAGAAGAGTTTGTTAAGCGCCGCCGCGTGCGAGGAAAATTGTATTAAAGTACGCGTAGTGTTATCGGCAAAGGGAGACTTATATAACGAAGAGCGAACTTTGTTGGAGAACATGTCGTCTTTTGCTACTATGGTTAAAGTGCACGAGGAAGGGACAAAGTTAGGCGAAGCTATAGCCGAAGCCATTCGCGAAAGAGAAGAATCAGAATCATGCGAAGAGGCACAAACGACGACGGAGAAAATAGACGAATGGATTTTAGAAACTGAAAAAGCCGCTAATGGCGTGGCCGAACTTTTCGTTGCTAAAATTACTTTCGAACATAACAGGGACAATAAGCAAATAGAGCAAATGTGCGTAGATTGTACGCACTTGTTCGCCCCAGGCGCTCTCGGAAACATAGTCATAGATAAAGTAGCAGAAGATGACGGTGATGATGAAGATGAAGAAGATGATGAACGGCCTCCCGTGGTTTACCTCTCCAGAAGACCGTTCGATTCTCAAAAGCTTTATAAACTTTTATGCGAAGAATACGGAAACGTGTCGTTTACTGAAAACGATGATGATCGTGATGATGATAATAATAATAATAATAATCATAATAATAAAGGATTGTTAGCCTCGACTATGCGTTCGCAAGGTGTCGTCTGGGTAAACTCGCGACCGACGACACCTTTACAATGGCTTCATAATACGTATTATCCAGTCGTCCATCTCTATGCAGTTGATGAGAAGCCATGGTTATTGGTAACTGATGACGATGATGATGATGATTTAGTAGAAGTGGGTGTAGAATGCGAAAATTTATCGGGCGATCGAAGAACGCATTTAGTTTTTGAAGGATTGAAAACTTTCGAAGATGCTAAAAAAATACGCGAACTATTAGATTCATGTCTTGTTTCGGAGGAGAAGAAATATAATAATGATAATTTAAAATTATTATTATGCGGTCAAGTATGGGAATCGGTTTCAGAATTAATGGAGCGGTGCGGTGTAATCACCGAGGGAAGAGGCGGCGCTGGATGCTTAGCCTTGCAGAATTTCAATAATAATAATAATGCATTTGCTAATAATATTAGAATTAATAATAATAGAAAAATAGAAGAAGAAAGAGGAAAAGAGACGACGATGAAAAGAGATTGTGTTGTGATGGAGGAAAAATTAGGGGGAAAAGTAGGCGTCTTGGTCGCAGAAGCGTTTTTAAAGCCAACGAAGCAGCAAGGAGAGACGAAAGTATTCGAGAACAGTAGTAAAATCGGTCACTTTTTTCCTAAAATGCCGTGTTTAAATTGCGGTTCTCCCTGGTGGTTGGGAGACGGCGGCTGGAACTCGAATTGCGCAAATTGCGGCGAAGACGATAGATGTTACGGCATAGACCAAATGCCATTAAGATTATATAGAGGGAAATATAATAAATTTATGAAATTATTATCGTTATTAGCATTAGCTCAGTCGTCGTAGATTTAATAATTATTTAGGTACTACCAAGGTACGTTTCTTATCACACTACTAAACACGTTCTCGCATTCTTCTCAAAATCATTCGCGTGTGGACTCAAAACGATCGCATCGACGCAATTATTACGGAATTAGCAAAATAACAATGAATCCTTTCTTAAATGGCAAAAAAATACGCTGTGAGGGGATCGAACCCTCGGCCATTCGCTTACATACCTTTTTTCTAAAAGGCGAACGCTCTACCTACTGAGCTAACAGCGCAAGATGAAAATATAGGGTTTAGTAACATATAGAAAAGTCACAAAATTTGGTTCGCATACTCTCAAAAAAACACGCATCACAACAACGTCGTCCTCAAAAATCCAGCAGCGCGCAATAATAATAATAATAATAAATAATAATAATAATAATAACATCAA
>Ga0209710_1002992_pt1 | contig 11545 bp, 17 predicted proteins | sample ArcticOcean_MG_C_5_FD_187436 | JGI IMG/M metagenome (GOLD analysis project Ga0209710, IMG submission 187436) | Marine microbial communities from western Arctic Ocean - ArcticOcean_MG_CB4_138 (SPAdes) (version 2) | ecosystem: Environmental > Aquatic > Marine > Oceanic | place: Arctic Ocean...
TTTGCAGGAGAAGCAACAGCTTATGCATACTCAACAGTTCACGGAGCCGATCGAAGTGGTAGAAGAGCTGTGGGACAACTCATAACCTCATCTGCTTTAGCTTAATGAAAAAGCTTTTAGGGATCATCGTTCTGGGTTTGTTGTTACAAGGTTGTGCGGGTGTAGAACCATTACATGTAAAATATTATAGATTAAGAGATGCGGTTTCAAATTATCACAATATAGCTCCCAGTATAAATCTAGGTGACTCACAGTCAGTAGTTTTAAGTAAGTTACAACCGCTGCATTCTGGCATGAGTTCTGACCGGTTAAAACAACCTATGCAATTTTCTCGTGATGGAAAGTACTTCTATGTACATTTTCAAAGAAGTGGAATAATTGAAGATGGTGGCACAACTGATGATGAATTTACCCCATACATATTTGCTAATAACACTTTAATAGAAATTGGTTGGGTCACTTTGCAACCAAATACTTTTGGTCAGTCTGGACAGTCGTATAGTGGTGCAGATGCAACAACAGATATCCTCCGTGGGTTGTTGGAATTAGAACAAAAAAGAAATGGAACATATAACTCAGGGTCGTCGAGCTCATCAAACTCATCTAGCTCATTTAAAAGACAAGAGGTAAATGGCCAAACTAAAATTTGTTATTATCAAACTTTGGGTGGAGTTAAAGCTTACAACACAACTGCTACAACTCTCTGCCCTATGTCTTACCCTTATTAATCAAAATTGTGCCACCAGTGTGCCAAACTGAATTGCAGTTGTTAAAAGTGTTATGTGAGTAAGTGAATCACTTGAGAGTAAGGGGCGTTCTGTTACCCGGTGCCCCAGACCTCCCTTAAGAATATGGAACAATATCCACACAATACTGAACTTATTGTAGCATTAGGGGAATCCGATTTAAACAGTTAATTGCGACTCTACTGCGCCACATATATATCAGTGCGCCAGATGCAACCACTGAGAGCTGAGCTCGTCCTGTTGGACTCGCAGGTACTCCATAGAGGTACCAGTTGGATTCGGTTTTTTGGAATATATCTAATACTAAAAAGAGGTATCTTAAACTAGGTACTTATTAAGACCTATATATAGTCGGTGACGAGTAGCTAGTGTCTAGGAATACTTATTAGCAGTGGATAAGACTATTTAATTTAAAAAATTATTACAAAAATATTATAAAAATTTTTTTAAAAAAATATTATGTCGTGGGCAAAAGGTCATTCATCACTAACAGAAAATTCAACAGCACTAACTATTGATCGTTGCATCAACTGCGGCGACCATGAACAGGTACAAGCTAGAATAACTATGGAGTTTGGTGAGGGCAATTACAATACTGGGCCTATTTGTAGGAAGTGTTATATCCTGCATCGAGCACCACGAGTTGCTAGGTTTTAGCTAATAATTTATTTTTTCTCTGTCCCAAGTCGTTTTGAAAGTTTTTGGGTGATTTTTTAAATCTGTTTCGCATTGAGCGTGATGGCTATAATAATCTATATCGAGCAGTTTCCCCTTTAACCTTAAAGTTAATAATGGTGTATTCCCATGATATCTCTCAAAATTTTCGTTAGCACAATTCTCTAACATTTTTTCAGTTTTAACTTCTGAACAAGAAACTAAAGATAAACCCAGAACGATGATCCCTAAAAGTTTTTTCATTTAATTTCCACCTACGCTTACTTTAATTTTGTTATATTCATTCTGGAGTTCTTCCTTAGACATGCTGAAGTATTCATTCATATTTTTTGAAAAAGATATATTTTTGATTTCATTATATTTTTCAAGATAGCAATGTTGTAGATAAGATAAACGATAAATGACATTTAGATGAAGTATTTGCTTATCATTTAACGAATGCTTCCAAGTTAACCAACCATCACTCCAAGCATCATCATTTCCAATATGTTCAGTCAGTGCTGCTTTATCTATTGGATTAATCTTTATAGATCCTTTGCTTATATTTGCCTCAAACTCAGATGGATAAACTTTATTTCTTATAGACTCACAAAAGCACATCCCTAAAATAGTTTTTTCTTCTCCAGTAGTAGATAAATCTACATCACCAAAAATAGTGCTTAAAAAATTATCAATGGTTAAATTTAAGTCCATTGATGTTTTAATTTAATTTTCACAAGGGTATTTCCCTTGCATCCCTAGTATGAAGAGAAGTGGTACCAACATATCGTCTATATTCTCTTGAGTATCATTTTGTAGTCTTTCTGCTTCATCATTAATTACTTTTATTGAGTCTTTAATTGTTATTTTTAAATTTTGAGGTTGGCAGAATAATCTTTTATTATCAGGCAAATATATTGTTGAAATGGATGAATAAAAAAGATTGCCTGAGTTAAGTCCCCTTACATACCATTTAGCAATATTATAATCAGATTGGATAAGTTCTTTAAATTCTCCATATTTCATCGGACTATCTGCATTAGCGTTACTACTAAACAAGGTTAGAAATAAGATTATTAAAATTTTTTTCATTTTACCTCAAAAGCCAGCATCAAAGTATTACAACTTTGAAGATCTAGAGAGATGTAAGAATTTTCCATATATTTTCCTGTTCTTGCATATAAATCCTTTCCATCTTTTGAGTAATAGTCAAACATGCTGTTAATTTCTTCTTTGTTTTTCTTTGAAGCATCTTTGGGTTTATATTTCATATCTCTAATCAATAATTCATTAGAAAAGTTATAACTTACACCAGCTGCTTCCCCAAATTTGTTCGAAGCATTTGGCATTTTGTCTTTGGTGACTTCTGCAGCATAAATATAGGCTGCACTACATCTATTGAATAGATATGTAAGTGTTATTGAGTCTTCTAAATAATTAACATTGTCTTGTAAATATTTATGAATAGTTATCATGGATTGTGCACTTGCATTCCCACTCAACAACAAACCCAGAACGATGATCCCTAAAAGTTTTTTCATTAATTTTTATCTCTTATTTTTTTTCTCCATTGCCAAGGATATTCAAATTTCATATTCCAAAGGCCAAGTTTATTCACTTTAGCATACTCTTCATCTTTGGAATATTTTTTTTTAGAATAGACAGCATAATCAAAAGCGTATCCATTTCTCACTAAAAATTTTGATAAGCTTTCACCATTAACAAAGCATTCAGCTATTGTTCTACCATAACGATCTTTGTTTATTTCACGCTCACAAGAAACACTGTTATTACCTATTTTTTCTTTAAGTTTTTCTGTTGATAATTTTCCACAAAAGATTTTGACTTCATTTAGGTAACATAGTTGTTTTTTTCCAAGATAATTAGTCTCAGGTGCATCTATCCCACTAAAACGTATTAGTTCATTGTTAATCTTTATTGTATCACCATCTATTATTTTTAATTTACCAGATAATCTATTTTTATCTTTATTTTTTTTATTATGACAGTGATAGGTTTTATTTTTTTTATCATTGTGACATCCTTCAGAATTAGTTTTTCCTGAATGTGAAAAAGAGAAATTATTGAATAAAAAACTAATAATTACTATACTGACAATATTTCTGATATGTTTTGGCTTGTTCATAAGTAATTTCTAATAATTCTAGGCTAGAAGCTTGCATATCTTTGTCTCTTTCATATTCAAAACTAATACTACCTTTTCCAATGTAGCACTCAACGGTTTCTGGCTTATTACCTTCAAGTAAATCTTTAGTAGTCTTATAAACAAATCGTGTTTGAATATTAAAACCACCACTTGTAGCAGATAAAAATTTCAGCGTCTCTTGGTTATATTTTACTACTTTTCCATCAACAATCTTTTCTTGCTGCTTATCTAGAGATTTACTTTGTTCAAATTTTTTATCAACTTCATTAATCTTTCTCATCAAGTCTGGGTTGGGCTTTTTATAAATATTATAAGCCCAAGATAATAATAATACTAAAAAACCTATAGTTAATAGAATTAAAGATATTGATTTTGCATTTCTCCAGTTACTTACAGACCTTTTTAGTTTTGCTTGATCGTCAATATATTGATTAACAGAATCATAATTATGACTAACAGCCTCGTTATTTCTATCAGGCATTATTTCTTCTTATTTTTATCATAATTACTTGCTTTAAAAGGTCCCTTCTTAAGTAATTCTGCGTTATCCGTTGGTAAAGGAACATAAACCATTTCTTTAATAAATGTTTCTTTTGGAACTTCTTTGTCAACATGGATAATTTTATCTTTGTAAATTACTTTCTCAATAATCTTTTCAACTTCCACTTCTTTTTCTATAATTTTCTCGATTGTATTGGGTTTAAGTTTTTTCTTAATCGAAGTATTTAAAAACTGAACTGTAAGAACTAATAATCTTGATAATCTGTATCTTAAAGTATTTTTTCCAATGGGTTTATTTCTAATCTCATGCATTCTCTCATCCATCAAGTGCAGACCAGCAAAAGCAACTAGAGTCCCAATAATTGAAATCACAAATGCTAAAAAACCAAACCAAAGCCAAAAAGCTCTATCAATATCTTCTTGGGTAAGATCAGCTTCAGAAATTTGTCCATCAACTTTTTCATCAAAAAACCACTGTCCAGGACCAACTTTAATCATTACTGCTAATCTATAAATTTGATTTTCACTTGCTATATCGTTGACTTTATCTTTCTGAGTATTAATTTTCTCATTTATAGAAATTAATTCTTTTCTAAATTCATCTTGCTTATCAGATTCTGTCGTTTTTGAACTTTGCTTTGATAAAAGTTGATCTGAAGTTATTTGGTTAATTTGTTTTTGAATATTATTTACTCTTAATTTTGCATTTTCTTTTATTGCAGCAATTTTTGGTTGAATACCGGCTCCTACACCGCCCACTATTTTATCTAACAGATTTCTATTATTTGTTAATAATTTTTTTTCATCATTAATATCGTTAGTGTAACTTATTATTTGCACATTGATTGAATCTCTTTTTTGTTTTTGCTTATTAAAAAAACCTTCTTTAATACTTTGTAACGACAATACAGCTTGTCTTTTAGATTCTTCCAAACTTTTTAATCTTTGTTCACTGCTAATTACCTGTTTTGATAGCAATTCAATTCTTGGGTTAGCTCCAGCATTTTGTTTTTGTAGTTCTGCTATTTCGTTATTTGCCTCAGTATTAATTATTGTTATTCTATCTTCTAGTTTAGCTATTTGATTTTGGATACCGATTATTTCTTCATCAATATTACCTTCAAAGCTCATTTGCTCTTCAAGTACACCTCTTTCTTTATTAAATTTAGCCAAAACTTTTCTTTCAATTTTCACAACTTTTGACCTTTGATTAAATGCTAATTCAAAACCTTGAATTATAGTTTCGAATGTTGAAAAATTTACAGCAATTAATGCTAATAAAAATACAACTTTCCAGAAGCTTTTTGCAGCATAATATAATGCTGTTGCTAATGGAATTTTAGTTAATTCCATAATCCCAACAACAAAAAAAGCTAATCCAATGATAATAAATTCAAAATTAAACTTAGAAGACTCACCAGTAGCGTTTGCAACTTCTTCATTTCCTAAAATAATAAAACTTGCTGCAATTGAAAAACCGACAAGTGCAACTGTAATTTCAATCGCCCAAGCCAGATAAATAAGTTTTTTACCCATTGGTGAAGTTTGTGACTTTGGATAAAACTTATTAAATATATTGTTTAGATTAACCATAAGCTTTTCGTTTTAAATTTTTATAATTTTTAAATAACATATTATAAATTTGTTTCATAAATGGTTTTTCTATTACTCCAAATTCTATTGCTACAAGGTTTATGTCTCGGATTTCTTCTTCACTGATTATATGATCTACTTCAGCTAATCGATACAATACAGCAATTATAAATTCAAAAAATGTGATGTTATCTTTTCCTAAAATTTTTTTTAATCTTCTGGCATCTTCTTGTATGGGATTAGTGTCATTTGCGCCTTCCTCAAGAATATCTAGAAGCAATCTTCTTTGAAAAGGTTCATGTGGAACTATTTTTAGTATTTCATCTTCCTCAACTTGAGAAAAGTGTCCATCTGCTTTACATAGTTTTGCACTTAAAATTAAAACAGCAACTATAACAATTGTTTGCTTATCGCACTTACTATACTTATCCCATAAATCTAAAGAGCGATTTTTCATAATTAAACTTAACTGGATTTGAAAGCATTTAATACTTTTTATTAATCTGCAAAATAGCCTTTATTAAACATACATTTATTAAAAATACCTTTATTTTTAGCTAGAGAATTAAAAACGCGAGAAGTTTCATTAGGTTTGCACATTAGAGGATTGGTTCAAATATAAATAGGTGATGACTTATTGGCTGCTGCTTTACAATATCTTTTATCATTATCTAATTTTGAATTTGTAGGAGATATCAGTCAATTTTATTATCATGAGGATATAAAAATTCCAAAAATAATAATTCCTAAAAATCTTTTCATTATCCTTATTTACACATAGTTAATCCATTATTAACAGCTGTACGATTTTTGCTTAGGTCCCAAGTAGTAGAAAGATTTGAGAAATACTCAGATGGATCAAATTCATCAACTTTAACAAAATCAATTGTAATTTTCTCAGCAACATTTTCAAAATCATATTCATTAATTGGTCTCGGACCTCCAATTTGAATTGTTACATTTTGAAGTTTTTTCATCTTATCAATTTGTTCTTTAGATAAATCCAACATAGCAATTGTCTTTGCATCAAAAGCAGGTCTGGTATTTGCAATCATTGCTGACAATGGACCCATATTATTTATTTTAATTGGTATATCTAACCCTAATAATTCTTTAAGGTCATACTTCCCATTACTCATGCTCGAAAAATAAATAGTCATAAGATCGCATTTATTATTCTTTTTAAGTAGAGCATAAGTGAACACCCCACTAAGATCACTTTCACCTAATTTTTCAACTCTTACAACAGCTTCATTTTCATTAATCTTCCATTTATCAAAAATGACTTCTGCATTACTAATGTTGCACCACATTAGACTTACCAAAATTGTTAATAAGAAGTTTTTATTCATTGTATAGAGTATACTCAGTTTCATTATTAGGAAATACATTTTTTATAGAGTTAAGTTTCCATATTGAGTTTTCCTCATCGAATTTAAACTTAAATAAACCTCTAGCTTTATAGTTGCCTTCAATTGCAAGATCTTCAAACGATACTATTGTTTCATCGTTAGTTTTCTCAATTATTGTAAAGTAATATTCCCATCTACCCTCATCCATATAATGAATCTCATTTTCTTTTATGGTTATTTTTAAACTATTTAGGTAATCTCTTGGATTAAAGTCGTCACTGCAACTTGGTCCAAAACTACTTGGAATTTTACAAAAGTTAAAATAATTTATAATCTCATTTAACTTAAGTTCTTTTGCATAAGCATTCCCACTTAACAACAAACCCAGAACTATGATCCCTAAAAGTTTTTTCATTAATAACATCTAAATTTTGTAATTGGTTTTTTTGTGTATGGGTTCCAAAAAGTAATTGTATAACCTTTTCTCACAGCAAAATTACTCACACCCCCATCACAAATCATTGATCCCATTTGATCAAAATTATGTCCTGCATTTGGATCTGTCATAACTACCCAAAGCGATATATCTTGTGCCCAAGAAGCATCAGCAACTCCAGGAATTCCCTTAAGTGCAGAAATCATATCTTGTTTGCCTGCATAAGCATTCCCACTCATCAACAAACCCAGAACGATGATCCCTAAAATCTTTTTCATTTGTTGAACTTTTCAAAACCTAATGGAATATCTTTCTTTGGATCAAAAGACCCACAGTGTTTAAAGCCTCTTGATAATGCTTTCCACATTTGCTTACCTCTAACTCTAAGTTCTGGATAAATTGAAGTACCAAGAGAATAAAAATAAATGCCGAAAGCAGCAACTTTTTCATTTCCTGCAGCACCTTCAGCTGACCATCCTAACATCCATTTAAACCAAAAATCTATTCTATCTAATGCTTTACTTTCATCTATCATCATTGGATCTTCCCAATAAGCTTTTGCTGGATCATTTTCATCAAGTAATATTAATGAAGATTCTTTTATAAATTGTGCTTTGTCGAGCATCATTCCTATTTCTTCTGGATCTAATCCTTCAATACCAGGAATATAAACATCCAAAGCTTTAATAATCTTTTTTTTAGTTTTAGATTTTCTACCCTCAAATAAACTAAACATTTTTCTCTAAAAGTTTTTTCATGAATTAAAATATATAAGTAGAATTATTACTGCAGCAGCTGCTATATAAATTAATTTATTATTACTTTTGTTTTCTTTAACTTCTACTTCAATTTCACTTTTTAAACTTTCTAAAGTATCGTTTTGAAAAGTTTCTTCATTTGTATTATTATTATTTATAATGTTATCATCTTCAGCCACATAATTATCTACTGTTTCAGATACCTTCCTTGGTTGTATGGTAGTAGTTATTTTTTTATCTTTAATTTTTTTTTTAGAAACTTTTTTGGTATCAGTTTTTGTGCATTTATGTTGATCATCTGTATGAGCATCAAATGGAACATGCTTACCATGAGGCATCTTTCTTAAGCTAATTCTTTCTCCACAGAACTTGCAATCAACAATTAAAGACATAGAAATTAAATCTAACTATTTTCACACATTGGATCAAGGCAAGAATTTCTATCTATACCAGGTAATTTTTGACATTTTTTGCAAAATTTAGCTTTACCCATGCAATAAGGAGAAAGACTACAAATCCAAGCATATCCATTTACTCTTTTGGGGTATTTCAAATACAATTTTCCATTAGTGCATTCTGGGCATGCTAATAAAGCTTGGTTTACAACAATTCCATCATATTCAATTTCGGGATATTCATCTGTCTTTAGCTCATTAATAAATTCTGAGGGAAAAAAATTATTAGTACAAAGATATATTTTTTCTTTTGCCCTTGTTAATGCAACATAGAAAACTCTTCTTTCTTCTGCGTTGGCATAAGTTTGCTCTTCCGCTCTAACTAAATTCATTATGGGATCATTTTCCATTGTTCCAGGGAAACCAAATTTTCCAGTTTCTAATTTCAATATAACTATTACATCGGCTCCTAGCCCTTTAGATTTATGTACAGACATGAAATCAATATTAAGTTTTTTAAATTTTTTGCTTAAATCTTCAGGAATTTCTTTTTCTAAATGATTGTATCTTCCGAGTATAACTACATTCCATTTTTTATCTTTGGGTCTTTCTGAATCAATTCTTTTAAAAACATCATATAAATATTCTTTATTACCAAATTCACTCTCTATAATTTCAAGAGTATTTTTAATTTTACTGGGTCTTGCGCTAATAACTTTTTTAAGTTGCAGAGGGTTTTTTTGAATAAACCTTGAAGAAACATCCAATATTGGTTGGGTAAATCTAAAACTTTTATCTAGATCAATACGCTCTGTTTTACCAAAAACTTTTTCAAAATTAAAAGTAAAATTAATATCACTTCCATTAAAACCATATATAGATTGCCAATCATCTCCTACACACATTATCCGACAGTCTGTTTGATTATCTATTAATGATTTAAGAAATTTATATCGTCCTCGGGAGATATCTTGATATTCATCTACAATAATTCTTTTAAAATTAATTTTAACTTTTCTATTATTAATTAGGTAGGTGGCTCTTGCTATAAGATCTGCAAAATCTAGCTCTTGTCTATCTTTTAAATATTTTTGATATCTCTTATAAACTTCATCGAACAGCTCAATAAATACTTTATATCTTTCTCTTTCTGAGGCATTTATACCAGATAGATTATTAGATATTTCCTCAATACTATATTGCCCCTCTTTAAAGATCCCAAGAAAATCTGAAATTAGACTTACAATCTTTTTATTAACACTGTCTCTTTCAAAAATTTCTTTAATAACTTCTGGATCATTTGGTTTTATATCAATGCCAATATCTTTTAGTTTTTTTTCTAAATTTTGTAAGATGGTACCTTCTTGTCTTTCCCATGAATAAGTTTCAATTAAAGTTGTATTATGCTGTTTATGTAAATTACGCTTCCATACGATACTTGCATTGTAAGTTTGGCTATTTATTTGTGGAGCTGTTTTACCATTTTTACCAATACCAAAATGTTCTAAATATTTTCCATCACCTAAATAAAAGTCAGGTCTATACTGATTTTTTTGCATGCTTGCTGTTTTATGTTCATAAGGGTATTCATATTCATAATACACTCCGTTTAAATATAGCCAGTCTGCAATTAGCAATTCTTCGAATGATTTAACTAAATCTCCCTTTAAAGTTTCAGGCTCATGCTTTCTTAAATATTCAAAATAATTTGTTTGGGTATTGAATTGATCCAAGTATTTAGCTGGATATCGATGATATGAAATAAAATTTATTATAAGCTTTCTACACCTCTCATCCTTGATCATAACCCTTAAAATGTCAGCAATTAGGTTGTGTAATACATATTTAGATGTAGCAGCATCAGATATTTTATTTTTAGACGCTTCAAATTTTTGAACAATTGCCCTGCCTAAAGAATGAAAAGTTTTACTTTCAATATCATGTTTAACTTTTTCTTTTACACGTTCTTTTACTTCTCTAGCAGCATCATTACCATAGGCTAGTGCAAGAATTTCCTTTGCGTCAATTTCATTTTTTTTAATTAAATAAGAAACCTTACCAACAACTGTAGAAGTTTTTCCTGTTCCAGCACCTGCAACAACAAGTGTAGAGTCTTCATCTGTTACTATTGATTTTCTTTGTTGTATTGATAATGGATTATCCTCAATTTTATCAAAAAGTGTTTTAAATTTTATTAATTCATTATTAATAAATTTATTATTTAAATCTTTAATAATATTTTCATGATTTCTATAAAATTTAAGAACTTTTAACTCATCAATATTTAATATGTTTTTTTTTGCTGCATAAATATTTAGTTCTTTTAAAATTTCTTTATATTCTGTAACCCATGAAACAATTAATTTATTGTTAATATACTTGTCAGAATTTAAAAGCTTAGAAATATCATCAATGGCAGCATTTATTGGCTTAAGGTTTTTAATCTTAAACTGAAGATAGCTTGATTGGTTCCTTGTAAGTCTTTTGAACTTGATATTAGTATTTTCCAAAGAAATAGTAAGATCATCAAAAAGTATCCCTTTACTAACACTTATCTTTTTAATCGTTTCTATATTAAATTCTGCATTGTTTTTATGTTTTGTATTTATAGAAAGATTTTTAAACTTTAATTTTAACTGTTTTGCCCCTAGCAGCTTATAAATAAATAAAGGATTTATCTCATTATTATTATCCATTTTTTTTTGATCATCTAAGTTTAACAAGTATACAACGTTGACTCAAGATGGATTAATCTATGGATTGATTTGCCTTTTTCAAAACATTTTTTAGGCTGATTAAAAACAAACACTAATGATTTAAATAGAATCATGCATTGGATTTCATTCCTTTTTTCGCGTTTACGTTTTTTTTCCTTATATTCCTCTTTACGTAGACCTCTTGATTGGAAGAGGAGTGAAACCATTACAAACTACAAATTACTTA
>Ga0209710_1002995_pt1 | contig 11539 bp, 8 predicted proteins | sample ArcticOcean_MG_C_5_FD_187436 | JGI IMG/M metagenome (GOLD analysis project Ga0209710, IMG submission 187436) | Marine microbial communities from western Arctic Ocean - ArcticOcean_MG_CB4_138 (SPAdes) (version 2) | ecosystem: Environmental > Aquatic > Marine > Oceanic | place: Arctic Ocean: Canada...
AATACTGAGTCTGAGCTTTGGAAAATTTGAAAAGGTTGAGGCATGTAAGTTGCTCGTGGGATACCCGGAAGATAACACTTCACTTCTGGGTCTCGGTCTATCCAGTTAGCCTTATTCTCGTTCTTCTTCGCCAGTGCTTCTGGGAGATAGGGGATTTTACCGCCAACTACTGCGCCAACACCTGGGGGAACAGCGCCAACGGCGCCAAGATACAAAGTTTTGACCGCAGGCAAAGGTCCGTGAGGGCCTTCGCGCAGTTGCATTGAGTGGCTGGCTGTATGCATTTCGATATCGTAGTGGGCACTACCCACTGCTTGCCATAAGCCGTTAAGGTCAGGGTGCACGCCGTCTGGTCCGCGCGGCGCCTTGTACTCTTCAGCATAAACATTGCCAGAAAGAACCAATGCCAAGACTGTCAAGATGTTAAAAATTCGCATAAAACTCCCCAAAAAAGACACTTCTATAAGAGATAAATAGCATCCCATCTGCAGTACGTAACGGTCAACTGCTAATCATTGTAAGCCAAGTGTGCAGCCTGAAGCGCTTTTTGGTTCAAAAGCTAGTTTAAAACTTAGGACACAACATCAGCCAATATGGCCAGTGCGTTAGCCTGGCTGCAAGCAAATTTATGCTAATTGGCACCCTTTCAACCCAGGTTAGCTCAATGCCGCTTTCGAATTTGTGCTGCGGCATATATATTCTCACTCAACTACATAATTACAAATTTCCAAATTACCAAAGAGAGAGGAACGAAAATGGGTAAATTAACAGGCAAGGTCGCAATTGTAACCGGTGCAGGTGGCGGACTGGGCCGCGCTCACGCAATGTTGCTCGCTCATGAAGGAGCTGCGGTAATAGTTAATGACCTTGGTGGTTCAAGAGATGGCACTGGCAGCGGCAGTTCTATGGCAGACACGGTAGTAGACGAAATCAAAGCCGCAGGCGGACAAGCAGCGGCTAACTATGGCTCTGTTACCGACGATGGCGCTGCTGAATCTATGGTGAAGTCTGCTGTAGATCACTTTGGCCGTTTAGACATTCTCATCAATAACGCCGGTATTCTGCGCGACCGCTCTTTTAAGAACATGACGGATGCTGAGTGGGATGCGGTGATTGACGTGCATTTGCGCGGCAGCTATCTGGCGACCAAACATGCTTGGCAGCAAATGATGTCCCAGGGTGAAGGAGGTCGCATCATCATGACCAGTTCAACTTCGGGTTTGATTGGTAATTTTGGTCAAGCAAACTATGGCGCTGCTAAGGCCGGTGTTGCAGGCTTTATGCGCGTGTTGGCGCTAGAAGGTATGAAGTACGGTATCACCGTAAACGTCTTAGCACCCGCCGCTCTGTCGCGTATGACCGAAGATCTAATGCCCGACACACCTGAGTTGGCCGACCGTATGGCACCTGAAAAAGTAGCACCGACTATCGCTTGGCTGTGTACTGATGATGCGGCAAAGGTCACAGGCCGACAGTTTTGTGTAACCGGCAACCGCACTTCACTATTGTCTTGGCAGTCACAAGTATTGGCAGAGAAAGATGCCATGGACGCGCCGTGGACGGTTGAAGCTATTGGCGAAGCGATTGAGAGCACCATGGAGCATTGGCCTAAATTGCTTAAACCAATGGAAGTTTAAGCCTCTACCCTCTGGGGTCAGCGGTTAAAGAGCGGTCTGTTGTTAAAAGGTCGAAGAGGTTAAATGCCCTCCTCGGCCTTTTTTTACTTTGATTTTTGACCAAAAATATTTTTCAAAAGTAACCTGAAAATTTCGTTATTTAACTGTCATAGCGTCATAAAACTGTAACATTAAATATGCAAGATCGCCGGATTCTACTTTTACTAGGAACCAAATATGAAATTAGGAGCGATTGCAGCGCTGCTGCTTGTATCGAGTGCTACCGGAGTATCCCGAGCAGATACAGACACAGCTTATGTTGAACAAACAGCAACAATTCAAGCCTTGCAGGCACAGTTGATGAAACTTACCGCGCGATTAGATGCGCTTGAGAACGAAAAATCACAAACTATTACTTCCTCTAAACCTGTCGTATCAGCTAGGGGTGCAGCCCAAGCAAAAGCGCTGGAGGGCATAAAATTCAAAGGCGACTTCCGCTTTAGACAGGAATCCTTTGATATTGACGGCCAAGCTGATAGACATAGAAGCCGCCTGCGGAGTCGCGTTACCCTTTTAGCGCCAATTAATGAAGTTGTGTCAGTGGGCTTTGGTTTAGCCAGTGGCAGCAGTGATCCTACCTCTGCCAATCAGTCTTTGGGTGCGGTGTCCTCGTCGAAACAGATTAACCTCGACCTGGCCTATGTGAATTGGAACGTGCCAAACTCTGATGTTTCAGTGCAAGTAGGGAAGTTCAAAAACCCGCTTAAAAGAGTGGGCGGTACAGGGCTTTTGTGGGACGGTGATGTTAGACCTGAGGGCGTAACCGCTAGTTACAAAAAAGGCAGCCTGTTTGCTACCGGGTTAGGCTCCTGGATCGACGAAAACAAAGGCGACGCTGATCTTATCTTGCTGGGTGGCCAAATCGGTTCGACGTTCAAGCTGGAAAACAACGTGAGCATTCTGTTTGGCTTGGGTTACTACAACATTACCGCAAGTGAGGGCGCAGATTCGTTATTTGGTGAGGGGGATCGTGCGTTTTTTGGGAATGCCTCGAACAACAACCGCGTTGACGCAAACCGCCGCTACCTTAATGGCTTCCAAAACATCGAAGGGTTCGCTGAAATCGGCATTCCCACAGAATTGGGTAAGGTCACCCTTTTCACCGATTATATACAAAATTTAGATGCAGATGACTTCGACACGGGCTATTCCGTAGGCGCAAAAGTAAAAGCTAATAAATGGAGCTTTGGCTGGGAATATAGAGACCTTGAAGCAGATGCAGTATTCGCGGCATTTTCTGACTCTGATTTCCTCGGTGGCGGCACTGATGGTGAAGGTCATATTCTGAAGACAGGCTATGCACTGAGCAAAAAAATCAGCCTAAGCAGTGCGTTATTCCTCAACGACCGCAACGTCGATTTTGGCACAGAAGAATCGTTCAAACGTTTGATGCTTGATATTAGCTTCAAACACTGAAATTAGATCAACACTCGAGCCAAGAAAAATCGTATTTTGGCAATCAAGTGTCATCAAATTGTCATATTTACAGAGCAAGCTCTTTGCTCTGTAAGTGAGGCTAACAACACCTAGGTAAATCTAGCGCTATGAACCACCCACAATCCAAGAAAATTTTTATAAGTTTATTGGTCGCAGCCGCACTGGTCGGTGGCGTTATTGGATACCTCGGCTGGAGTTTATTTGTTGCAGCGATCATTTGGATTGCTCTGCAAAACAGAGAATTCAATAAGGTGCAAGCGTGGACCGAGCGACCTTTAACGCCACCTAAAAATGGCTTGGACGGTTGGTTTGAATTGGCCTACGAACCCTATCGTGTGATCCAAAAAGAGCGCGAAAGAACCAAAGACATCACGTCTAGGCTACGGCAGATATATGACCTTGCAGAAGTCATTCCAGATGCGGTGATTATCCTGGGGCAAAATGGTGAAATAGACAGCCTGAATACCTCGGCAAAAAAGCTACTGCGCCTGAATGATCGTGACATTGGTTTGGGTCTTTCGACAATTGTTCGAAACCCAGACTTTGTAGCGTTCTTAAATGCGTCGAGTTTTACTGATCCATTGGAGTTCACTTCGCCCTTCGACCAAGAGCAGATTATGGAAGCGCGCAGATTTGATGTAGGCATTGAACGCAAAGTGGTTCTAGTTCGGGACATCACCGCATTGAATCGATTGCTGACTATGCGCCAGAACTTTGTCGCTAACGTTTCGCATGAACTACGCACGCCATTGACCGTTGTCAACGGTTACCTAGAAACCATGACCGATAACGAGCAACCTGATGATTTGCGCTTGTCGTTGATAGCGAGGTTAGATTCACCAATGAGGCGAATGCAGTCGTTGGTGGATGACCTTCTGCTACTCACCCAATTGGAGTCGAGCGCGCCAATAGAAGTGGAAGTGCCTATTGAGGTTGGCTCCATGTTGCAAAATGCTTACTTGGAGGTGCAAGGGCTGCAGACGACTGAAAACCAAATTACTGTTCACTATGATTCCTCAATGGTCGTTAATGGTATAGCCAAAGAGTTGCATTCGGTGTGCGTCAATCTTCTAACCAATGCTATTCGCTATAGCCCGGCTGGCAAAGCGATTGAAATTTCTTGGGTAGAAATTGAAGGCGGTGCACGGCTTCAAGTAGCCGATCAGGGCTTTGGTATCGCTGAAGAACATTTACACCGATTAACCGAACGCTTTTATCGCGTGGATATGTCAGGTTCGCGATCTAGAGGTGGCACGGGCCTGGGCCTAGCCATCGTTAAACACATTCTCCGCCGCCATGATTCTGCGCTGAAAATTCAGAGCAAAATCAATGTTGGAAGCAAATTTTATTGCGACTTTAAGCATGCCGATACGGCTGTAACGGATGCTTAATTGTTTTTCTCAAACAAATCTTATAATTAACAAACCACTGAATAGGATAAATAATGAAACTAATGATATCTAACAGTTTGCGTGCATTAGCAACGTTGGGATTAGGTCTAGCGGTTATTGGTTGCGGGGGCTCTGAAGCGCCGATCAAAAAACAGCCCTCGGCAGCGCAGGCACCGGTAGCCATGACCGCCGTCGACATCCAGACCGTTGATGTTGAAGAACAAACTGCCGAGGTAAAAAGCGACGAGGTGCTTGAGCTGAGGGAATACCAGCAGGCATCAGGCATATCCGGTAATTTATCAAGCATAGGCTCAGATACCCTGGCTAACTTGATGACCCTTTGGACTGAAGGGTTCAAGCGTAACTACCCTAGCGTAAATATTCAGGTACAAGCGGCTGGTTCCTCCACCGCGCCTCCCGCCCTTACCGAAGGCACCGCTAACTTTGGTCCAATGAGCCGTGCAATGAAGGACAAGGAAATTGAAGCCTTCGAAACCCGTCACGGCTATAAGCCAACAGCAATTCGTGTGGCCATTGATGCTTTGGCAGTGTACGTGCACAAGGACAGCCCAATAGACAGCATGACAATTGAACAAGTGGATGCGATCTTCTCTACCACTCGTCGTTGTGGCGGTTCAGACAGTCTTGATAGCTGGGGCGACCTCGGCTTAGAAGGCAGCTGGAACGACCGACCTATTCAGGTTTATGGGCGTAACTCAGTTTCTGGCACTTACGGTTACTTTAAGAAAGTAGCCCTATGTTCAGGAGACTATAAAAACGGTGTCAACGAGCAGCCTGGTTCAGCGTCCGTTGTACAGGCGGTGGCGTCATCGCTCAACGGCGTTGGGTATTCGGGTATTGGCTACATTACATCGGGTGTCCAAGCGCTGGCTATTGCAGCAGATGGTGGCGAAGCAGTGGCAGCAACCAAGGCCAATGCTGCCTCAGGTGCGTACCCGCTTGCCAGATACTTATATGTGTATGTAAACAAAAAACCCGGCCAGCCTCTCTCGCCAATTGAGCGAGAATTCCTTACTCTAGTGTTGTCTAAAGAAGGACAGGCTATTGTGCAAAAAGATGGTTATGTGCCTGTTTCCCCCGAAGTGGCTGAGCGAGAATTACGTAAGCTTCTGTAAGCACGCTATATTAGTTTTTAGTTAGGTAAGCAACATCTATGGATGATTTAGTTCAGACTGGGAGACTGTCGCGTAAGCGCTACTGGTCTAACAAGGCAACCAAATGGGTGGTTGGCCTGGGGGGCGCCGCAGTAATCGGCGCTATCACCACGATATTTGCTTACCTTCTCTGGGTGGTTGCACCAATCTTGCTGCCTGCAAGCATAGACAGCCACCTCGACTTCGCAGTGGTTGAACGGCATCCCTTGTTAGTTGATGTCAGCGAAAACGGCGAAGCCATTCTAAGAATCAGTTCACAGGGCATATTAGAATTTTATAACGCCGAGTCAGGTCAGCCTATCGCGGCGTACAACCTTGGCTTAAATATTAAAAGCGCCCAGCGTGTGTATCCGACGGTAGACACCTATGCCCTCCTCGATGAGCAAAACCGCCTGCTATTTGTCAGCACGCAATATGTTGTCGACTTTGACGATGGCACGCGGCGCTTAACCCCAAAATTGGAATTCCCCTTCTCTAGAAAAACCCAGAACATGGGCGATATTCAGTCATTTGATGCACAGTGGTTAGACGATGAATTGGTCATTGCCAGTAACGTGGGTGCAACCGTTAACCTGCGCTACTTCAACAAAGTTGAAGCCGGATACCCACTGCCTAAGGCCATTGAAGTTTCTGTGTCATCACTAGTTGATGTGACCTCGCTTTTCCTTGGGCCTAGAAATCAATGGCTTTATGCGGTCAGTGCGTCCGGTGATTTAGACGTCATCGGCATCAAACCGAAAAACAAAATAACCCGTCTTTACCAAGGTTCGCTAGCCACTAACGGTAATGAGGTAACAGCAGTCACTGCCCTTTTAGGTAGATATTCTTTGGTCGTGGCAGACGATGCTGGGGTCATTACCCAATGGGGTATTTTTGTCAGCAAAGAGGGCGCGCAACTGGAGCCTATGCGGCAGTTTGAGGTAGAGCGCCCCAGCGTTCGCATAATTACTGAGCCGCGACGAAAAGGCTTTATGGCGGTAGATGGCCAGGGCGACTTAACACTCCTCTACCCAACCTCAGGACGCGTACTTGCAGATTTTGCCGCAGGTCTTAGCCCTGACGCTGTCATTGCTATATCGCCTAGATCAAACCTTTTAGTGTCTGCGCAAAACCCTACAATGATGCAAACCTTCCATTTAGAGAATGAGCATCCAGAGATCTCCATGAGCAGTTTGTGGGGCAAGGTATGGTATGAGGGTTATGAAGAGCCCCTGTACAGCTGGCAATCGTCTTCTGCCGACAACGACTTTGAACCAAAGTTTTCTTTAACACCGCTGGCCTTTGGCACACTCAAAGCAGCGTTCTATGCACTGATTTTTGCTGTGCCCATCGCCATTATGGGCGCGATCTATACCGCCTACTTTATGGCTCCAGCAATGCGCGCTTGGGTTAAGCCCAGTATTGAAATTATGGCTGCCCTACCGACGGTAATACTAGGTTTCATCGGTGGCCTGTGGTTGGCACCGATCATTGAAGAAAAGCTCTCCAGTGTCTTGAGTATTTTCTTTGTCCTGCCCGCAGGGTTATTTCTCTTTGCATTACTGTGGTCAAAATTTCCAGAGAAATTCACCGCTCGATTTGCTGGGTGGTACGGTTTAATTGTTACGCCGCTTATTGTCATTACGATTTACCTGGCTTTTGATGCGGGGCCCTTCTTTGAAGAACAATTCTTTGGCGGCGATAGTCGTGCGTGGTTTAGAGATGTCTTGGGGCTTAACTACGACCAACGTAATGCATTGGTTGTAGGTATTGTCATGGGCTTAGCCGTTATTCCAACTATCTTCTCAATTGCAGAAGATGCCGTGTATGCGGTACCCACACACTTGGTGCGCGGCTCGCTGGCCCTGGGTGCCACACCCTGGCAGACATTGGTCAAAGTTGTTTTGCTTACCGCGAGTCCCGGCATTTTCTCAGCAGTGATGATTGGCATGGGCCGCGCTGTTGGTGAAACCATGATTGTACTTATGGCTACTGGCAACACGCCGCTTATGGACCTGAATATCTTTGAAGGTATGCGCACGTTTGCCGCAAACATTGCTGTGGAATTGCCCGAGGCTGAGGTAGACAGCAGCCACTATCGCATTCTGTTTTTAGCAGCACTGGTTTTATTTATGTTCACATTTGCACTCAACACCCTTGCGGAAGTTGTGCGCCAACGGCTGCGTGCGCGCTATGGAAGTCTCTAAAATGGCTAAATCTAATTCTTTTTTCCGTAATTGGTTTGCTTCTGGTGAGCCCTGGATTTGGATGAATGCTGCAGCCGTAGGGCTGAGTATCTCCGCTGTAATCGGCATTCTGCTGCTTATTGCAGTGAAAGGCCTGGCGCATTTTTGGCCGGAAGATGTAGATTTAATTACCTACACAACTGAAACAGCTCAGGTGCAACAAGTGTACGGCGAGTTTGTTGAGCTAGACCAAGTATCGGTCGAGCAGTTTCTAGAGTCCGGTGGTAATCCGCAATGGGTGCAGCCTAACGCAGCGATTATGGATCGTTGGTTGGTCAAGACGGGCAACCGAAAAATCAGTGCACCTGATTTTAGATGGGTCTTTATAGATCAAATTAGCCAAAGAACCACGCCGAACAATGTCATGGTCCTCGAACGTATAGAGTGGGGAAATGCCTATGGCGTGCCTACCACACTGGTGCGCGGAGAAGATCCCGCAACGCCCATTAACGGTGACGATTTAGTGCCGGCGCTGGATCAAAGTATTGCCGCAGCGAATAAAATTCGTGATCAAATTAGCGATTTAGAAGGCGGCATCCTAAATAATATAAATAATCGGCTAGAGCGGTTGCGTTTGGAAGAGCGCGGACTATTGCTTAGAGAAAGTGATGATACTGAGCGACTGCAAGAGATAAGCGATGAACAATCTGGCTTGGCGGCAGAGTACTCGGCTAGTGAGAAGCAACTGCGTAGTTTATATAGGGACCTAGATCAAGATGAATTAGTTATCACTACAGCCCAGGATATAAAAATTCATGTGCGCGTAGCGGATATTCTTCACGCTTGGCAGCCTAACGCAATGAGCGCTTGGCAAAAGACAGGGCAATACTTCAGCAACCTATGGCGCTTTTTGTCAGAAGATCCCCGTGAAGCAAATACTGAAGGCGGTGTTTTTCCGGCCATCTTTGGTACCGTGCTGATGGTCTTGTTAATGTCCTTAATCGTTACGCCGTTTGGTGTTATTGCCGCCGTTTACCTGCGTGAGTACGCAAAACAAGGCCTCATGGTGCGTATCATACGCATTGCGGTAAATAACTTAGCCGGCGTGCCGTCCATTGTTTACGGTGTATTTGGTCTGGGATTTTTTGTCTACTTTTTGGGCGGTAATCTAGACCAGCTGTTCTTTCCAGAGTCTTTGCCCGCGCCAACATTTGGCACGCCAGGACTTGTATGGGCGTCGCTGACCTTGGCCCTACTGACAGTCCCTGTGGTTATTGTGTCCACCGAAGAAGGGCTCACACGGATCCCTCGCTCGGTACGTGAAGGCAGCATGGCGCTAGGTGCAACCCAAGCGGAAACACTGTTCAAAGTCATATTGCCTATGGCAAGCCCAGCAATATTGACTGGCGTTATTTTGGCAGTGGCACGCGCTGCCGGTGAAGTTGCACCGCTTATGTTGGTGGGTGTGGTCAAGCTTGCACCTACGTTGCCAATAGATAGTAGCTTTCCCTACCTGCACCTAGACCGTAAATTTATGCACCTAGGTTTTCATATTTATGACGTTGGCTTCCAAAGCCCTAATGTCGAGGCAGCTAGGCCCTTGGTCTATGCTACCGCCCTATTACTGGTCACACTTATTGTGGGGCTAAATTTAACCGCCATTACTCTGCGTGGACGGCTAGAACGCCTTTACCGCGGTGTGGAAAGTTAACTCATGAGTGAAACATCAATGTCGCAAACCGATACTCAGGGATCTTCAGCATCACCAGCAACTGGCCCAGAAGCCCAGACCAGCACTGGTCTTGAAACCAGCTTGGAAGTAAATAATCTATCGCTACACTACGGTGATAAGCAGGCGTTAATAGATATAAACCTCGGCATTGCGACCAAAAAGGTAACGGCTTTTATCGGCCCTTCAGGCTGCGGTAAATCTACCCTGTTGCGTTGCTTCAACAGAATGAACGATCTTATTGATGACGTAACCATTACCGGCAGCATCAATTTTCAGGGTTATGACATTCATGATACTCGGGTAGATGTTGCCGACCTACGCAGAAAGATTGGTATGGTTTTTCAGCGCCCTAACCCATTCCCTAAGAGTATTTACGAAAACGTTGCCTACGGCCTGCGTATTCAAGGCGAAAAGTCTAAAGCAATTATAGATGAGCGCGTTGAGTGGGCCCTGAAAAGTGCGGCGCTTTGGGACGAAGTTAAAGACCGACTTAAAGACAGCGCTTTGGGTCTGTCAGGCGGACAGCAGCAGCGTTTAGTGATTGCTCGAGCCATTGCAATTAAACCGACAGTACTACTACTAGACGAACCGGCTTCGGCACTAGACCCAATTTCCACACTAAAGATTGAAGAGTTAATTCATCAGCTAAAAGACGACTACACCATTGCTATTGTGACTCACAACATGCAGCAAGCTGCGCGAGTTTCAGATTACACAGCATTTCTTTATATTGGTGAAATGGTCGAGTTTGGCGAAACAGATACTATATTTAGAAATCCTAAGTCCAAGCAGACAGAGGATTATATCACTGGGCGATACGGGTAACGACAATGCATAAGCACATATCAGAGCAGTACGATAACGATCTACAAACCATTAGAGATCTACTCATGGAAATGGGTGGCCTTGTGGAAACCCAAGTCAATGATGCATGTACTGCGCTGGTAAATCATGACGTGGAACTCGCTGAGCAAGTACGCGAAGTTGAATCTCGCCTCAATCAATTTGAGGTGGAGTTAGACGACCAGTGCGTGTCCATTATCGCCAAGCGTCAACCTACCGCAGGTGATTTACGCACGGTAGTTAGTGTCATGAAGGTGATCACGGATCTTGAGCGCATTGGAGACGAGGCAGACCGCATCGCTAAAATGGCCATCGACTTATTAGACGCTGACATACTTGACGACCACTACAGCGGCTTTAAAGGCATCCATAACGGCGTGATTAAGATGTTAAAGCGCGCATTGGACGCCTTCGCCAGATTAGATGTAGAAAACGCTCTGCGGGTGATTGCAGACGATCACGATATCGATATGGCTTATAAGAAGTTAGTGCGTAACTGTATCCAACAGATGGAAACTAACCCAGATAAGGTCGAAGATTATATTAGCCTTATTTGGGCTTCTCGAGCCCTCGAGCGCATTGGCGACCATGCAAAGAACATTAGTGAATATGTGATTTATCAGGTGAAAGGCCAGGACGTTAGACACACCAGCAGCCTAGAAAACTAAGAAAGTTAAATTTAATCCGTAAATTTTCTGCATCTTGTTGCTACTGAATTAGAAGGCACGTAACATCAGCGTCCTGAGAGCCCAGGTGATGGAATTGGTAGACATGCTAGATTTAGGTTCTAGTGCCTTGCGGCGTGAGAGTTCGAGTCTCTCTCTGGGTACCACTCTTCTACTCTAAATACTCTAAAGCCGTTGAATTTGCTCATGTTTTCCAAAACATGCACAAAGGCGGTAGACAAAATGGTAGACACTTTTCAACCTAAGTACACCTACACTAAGCGTGGTGTGTACTACTTCTCAAAGTCTGTCCCCTCAGATTTAAGACATCATTATTTCAAAACTCGCATCATCCAAAGTCTAAGAACTAAATCTCCTTCTCAGGCACGTTATGTGTCTCAAAAGTTGGTGTCTCGTTTGGACGATTACTGGATAAATTTAAGGCTCGGAGAAGC
>Ga0209710_1003001_pt1 | contig 11521 bp, 9 predicted proteins | sample ArcticOcean_MG_C_5_FD_187436 | JGI IMG/M metagenome (GOLD analysis project Ga0209710, IMG submission 187436) | Marine microbial communities from western Arctic Ocean - ArcticOcean_MG_CB4_138 (SPAdes) (version 2) | ecosystem: Environmental > Aquatic > Marine > Oceanic | place: Arctic Ocean: Canada...
AAAAAGTTGAATATATAGCCGCAAAAGGTTTAATGCCTTCAGTAGATAAACCTGCTGCAAATGTAACTGCGTGTTGCTCAGCAATACCAACATCAAAACACCTATCAGGAAATTTACTTTGAAAATCAGCAATACCCGTGCCACCTGGCATCGCTGCTGTTATAGCGACTACTTTTTTATCAAGCTTTCCAATTTGTAATAAAGTTTTTCCAACAACTTTTGTATATGTCATATCGGTCGATTTTTTTTGTACGCCTGAACTGATATCAAAACTAGAAACACCATGAAACTTATCAGAAGATTGTTCGGCAGGAGCATAACCCCTCCCTTTTTCTGTTACTAAATGAAGAAATATAGGACCTGTTAACTCTTTGTCTTTAAACTTTTTAAACAATTCGGCTAACAAGTTCACGTTATGACCGTCAATTGGACCGATGTAATTTAGCCCTAATTCTTCAAATAAAGTATTTCCTGTAATATAGCCCTTAAGATATTCCTCAGTCTTCTTAGCAAAACTTTCAACTTCAGGAGGAAGATTACTTGTAAATTTTTTAATTACATCCTTAACATTAGTATAAGTTTTAGAACTCAATAGTTTGACTAAATAATTACTCATCGCTCCAACAGGTTTTGCGATGGACATTTCATTATCATTTAAAATAATTAAAGAATTCTTGTTTAAATGCCCGATATTATTAAGTCCTTCAAAAGCCATGCCCGCACTAATGGCACCATCTCCAATAATACTCACTACATCAAATTTTTTCTTTAAAATATCTCTTGCTACGGTCATACCCAAATTAGCAGATAATGAAGTTGAGCTATGAGCCGCACCAAACGGATCATAAATACTTTCGGATCTTTTTGTAAATCCAGAAAGACCATTTTTTTTTCTTAAAGTATGAATTTTGCTCTTTCGTTCTGTCAATATCTTATGTGGATATGCCTGATGACCAACATCCCATATAATTTTATCATCAGGTGTATTAAAAATGTAATGCAACGCAACAGTTAACTCAACTACACCTAAGCTAGCACCTAAGTGACCACCCGTTTTTGAAACTGATTCAATGGTGAAATTTCTTAATTCACGACATATACTATTAAGATCATCTAAAGAAAATTTTTTTAGATCATTGGGATTGTTTATTTTATTAATAAATTTCATTAAAAATCTCTTCTGGAAACATAATTCAACAATAAGTCGATATTAATAATATCTTTATCATTAAAACCTAACTTCTTACAATATTTCATAAAATTATTCTTGTGACTTAATATTTTTTGTAAACATTCGTCTAAACCAATCTTATAAGCAATATTAGGTTTGTTTATATCTTTTCTGAGTTTTTTACCAACTTTCTTAAAAGAGCCATTAAAATCTAATAAATCATCAGTAATTTGAAATATTTTACCAAATTCAAATGATAATTTTTCTAATAGTTTAATTTCTTTGGTGGTCAAATTTTTCAAAATACCTAGAGAAACAAAACAGAATTTAAATAAAGCTCCTGTTTTTAAATCTTGCATTTTATTAATATTTAAAATGTTAGAAGATTTAATCATCTTAAGATCTAAACTTTGACCACTTATTAAACCATCAAGACCGCTACATTCACATAAGAGATCTATAATTTTAATTTTATGATTATCTGAAATATTTTTAGACTTTACAATATTACTGAAAGCAATTACCTGTAAGGCATCACCACATAAAATTGCGGTTGCCTCATCAAATTTTTTATGAATAGTTGGTTTACCTCTCCTAATATCGTCATTATCCATAGCAGGCAAATCATCATGAATAAGAGAATAAGTGTGTGTCAACTCGACCGTCATACCTAAATCAAAAAGAGATTTTTTATTAATATTAAAAAGTGAACCAAAATAAAAAAATAAAAAAGGTCTTAATCTCTTACCTCCAGTAGAAAAAGAATACTGAATAGATTGATAGATATTTTTTTCATGATTTTTAATTTTTAGAAGTTCTTTTGAGGATTTTAATTCGAATGAATTTTTAAAATCTGATAAATTCTTGTTACTAAAAATCATTCAAATTCTTCAGTAGATATCGTATTTTTAGATTTAATAATTTTATCTATTTTTAATTTAGCATTTTTAAGTTTTTCTTCACATAATTCTTTAAGGGTAATGCCCTCTTCAAAAAGAGAAATACTTTCTTCTAAAGGAGTATTTTCACTTTCTAAAAGTTCAGCTATATCTTCTAATCTCATTAAAGAATCTTCAAAATTTAATTTGTCATTTTTTTTATTCATTTTTTATATATTCAGAAAGTGCCATTAAGTGATTATTTAAACCATTCTTAAGACCTTCCATGTCATATCCTCCTTCTAAAACTGAAATAACTGGAACTTGTCCCCCAAATTTATTCAGTACTATATCTGTAACCCAATAAAAATCTTCGTCAATTAAATTTATGGAAGCTAAAGGATCTTTATGATGGGCGTCAAAACCAGCTGAGAAGTATATTAAATCAAAATTATCATTAATTTTAGAGGTAATATTCTTTTCAAACATTAATCTAAAATCTTTAGAGGATGTATTGGCGTCTAAAGGGCAATTAAATATATTGCCACATCCAGTTTCATTTAAATCTCCAGATCCAGGATAAAAAGGAAATTGGTGACTAGAAGCATAAATTACATTTGGATTATTTTCAAATAAATGTTGGGTTCCATTTCCGTGATGTACATCAAAATCAACAATAAGAATTTTGTTAACTTGAGGGTGTTTTAAGGCATTTACCGCAGATATAGCAACATTATTAAATACTCCAAATCCCATAGATTTTGATATTTCGGCATGATGGCCTGGTGGTCTATGTGCACAAAAATAAGAACAATTTTTTTTTAAATAATTATTATTAAGAATGTCTTCAAAAGCAAGTATAGAACCACCGACAGCATATAAGTAACTTTTAAGACTATTAGGAGAACAAACAGTATCAGGATCAAAATAAAAATAACCATCTAAAGGAATAGAGTTAAGTATATGTGTAACGTATTCTTTATCATGGACTGAAGATAATTCTTCAATAGTAGCAGCCCTTGGTTTAATAAAATTATGATTAGAGTAACTATTATCTAAGAGAGATTTAACAACTTTATATCTCTCCATATTTTCAGGATGAGAAGGTCCTGTATCATGATTTAAATATTCATCATCAGTAATAAAATTAATTTTCATATTAAGAAGAAATTTTAAGCAATTTTTTTTTTAACCAAAGGTAATTAGTTTTATTGTAAAATTCATGATCTTTTAAAATTTTAAAGAGTTTATCCTTATGTTTAGAAATTTTTTCATTGTTAGAATTATACCATCTAGAAATTGATTGGTTTTCAACTTCAGGATGAAATTGAAAACCGAAAAAAGGCATATTTTTAATTTTAAAAGCATCAATATCGAAAAACCTGCCACGGCCTAAAATTTCCAAAGATTTATGATTAGATATACCTTCATTATGAAATTGCATAAAAGTTAAACTATTTTTATCAAAGAATTTTAAGTTTGGATCAATTACATCATAATAACCAATTTCAGAATTATTTAAACTATTGCTAGTTATTGTAGAACCATAAAATTTAGCTATTAATTGAGCGCCTAAACAAATGCCGATAGTAGGAATTTTAAGTTTAGATAACTGCTCAATAAATATTAATTCTGATTTAATAGAAGTTGAAATATCATTAGCACTTGCCCTGCCACCAAATATACAAACTAAATTATAAGATTTAATATCAGAAATTTTTAAATACTTAATATCGATAGAGTTAATTGTCGTCAAAGAATAATGAGAATTAAACAAAATATGAGAAACTGTACCAGAATCAAATGGACTATGATGATTGATTAAAAGAGCTTTTTTCATATCTAGTAAAGTTTGCCACTGTACCAAATATTATCGCATATGAAAGCAAAGATGATCCACCGTAACTAACAAAAGGTAGTGGCATGCCTGTAGGAACAAACAAATCAATGGATGTTGATATATTAACAAAGGCCTGAAAACATGTCATGAAAGCTAAGGTAAAAACAGTATTTTTAAGAAAAAGATTATTTAGTGAATCGGCAGATTTCTTTGCGACATAAAGGTAAAGTGGATATAAAAAAACAATAAGAATACCAAATAAAATACCAACTTCTTCTATAATGATTGAATAGATAAAATCATTTTGTTTTTCTGGAATAAAATACTTTAATTGACCTTCACCGAGACCAACACCAACTAAACCACCTTTATTAATTGCATTTATGCTTAATTCAACCTGCCTACTTGTATCTAAAAAAAAAATTAAAATTCTATCTCTGACATACTGATTAAGAGAAATAATAATCGCAGTAAACAATAAACCAAAAAATGAAAGAATTAAAAAAAACTTAATTTTCCTTATATAAAGTAGTGATATCAATGAAAAGGAAGTAAAAAAATACATAGAAGTAGCAAAATCAGGTTGGTTAGCGATAAGGAAAAGAATAATAATAAAAACAAAAAATGGAATATAGAGTATTTTATAATTAATATTTTTAAGTCTTAAATAAAAAAACCATGAGACAAAACAAATAAAAGGCCCTTTAATTAATTCGGAAGGTTGTATAGAGAAACCAAAAAACCTTATCCATCTTCTTGCACCATTTATCTCATAACCAAAAAAAAAAGTATAGATCAGTAGTAGTATAAGAAAAAATAAAAAAAAATTTAAAAAGGTTTTCAGGTTATCTTTTTTTAAAAAAATTATTGAAAAAAAAACAGATAAAGAAATAATAACATAAATTAAATGTTTTAATAAATTAATATCAGAATTTAAAGAAAATAAAGTAAATATTCCAATAAAAATTAAACATAATGGAATAATAATAAGTTTTTTATTAATAGAATTAAAAAATAAAATTAATAATGAATCATCTGTACCTTCATTTAAATTAAGCATTTATGTATTTCTTGACCAAATAATTAAAATGATTACCCCTCTCAATAAAGTCATTATAGGAATCGAATGATTCACCTCCAGGTGAAAATAATATAATTTTTTTATTCTTATCTGAGTTAATAAAAAATGATAAAAAAATGATTAAAGATTTTAAATTTAAAAACTTAATGATCTTGGAATTTTTATTTTGTAATTTATTAAAAAAATGATCTTTATCATTTCCAAAAATAAGAATTGTAGAATTTAATAATCTAGGAATATTGATATCATTATTTTTTAATATACCACCTAGTATTAAGATTTTATTTTTAATTTTAATTGAATTAAAAGTATTAATTGAGTTTAAAAGATTTGTTGACTTACTATCATTCAATATCTTAAGATTATTTTTATTATAAATAATTTGATTTCTAAAGGGGAGATTTTTAATTTTTAAAATATCGAAAATTTTAAATGAATACTTTAAATATGAAGTTATTGAGTATAGTGAAGAAACATTTTCATTAATAAAATAGCTATCACTACCGTTTATAAATTTTTTAGTTTTATAGATCTTAAAATTATCATTTAAACTAAATTTATTATTCGATATTTCATTAGACGTATTCTTATTAATAAATATTATACCTTTTTTTTTTAAGAGATTACTAATTGACAGTTTTGACTTAATATAATTTCTATAAGTTTTATGATATATTAGGTGATCGGGGTATAAATTCGTAATACAACCAATATTTATTTTTAAATATTTAATTTTATCTAATTGATAAGAGCTTAATTCAAAAATTATATAATCATAATTATGGATAACACTTTTAATATTTTTTTTATGTAAGATTGTTCTACCAATATTTCCAAGTAATATTGATTTAGATTTTTTATTTAGAACTTCATTTAAATAATTACATACCGAAGATTTGCCTTCAGTGCCAGTAATAGCAATAACTTTAACTTTATCTGGAATCAATGATCCTAGTATATCTATATCAGTAATTACCTTATCTTTAAATTTGGAAAGAACCGGATGAAGATCAATATCAATAGAAGGAGATGCTACTATATATGAGGATTTATTAAGCATTTTAGTAAGGTTATTAATTTGACAATATTCATTTTTAAAAAGAAAATTGTTTTTTGATCTATTGTCATCTATGGAACTAAAACTGCAATTATAATTCCTTAAAAACTTAACTACAGATTTACCACTAACGCCTAATCCATAAATAAAAAAAAATTTTGTAAAATCTATCAATTATCTAATCTTCAATAAAGAAAGTGCTAATAAACAAAATATAAAACTAACAATCCAAAACCTAATTACTATTTTTTGTTCTGGTATTCCCTTTTTTTCATAATGATGATGAAGTGGTGCCATTAGAAAAAATCTTTTTTTTGTAAATTTAAAAAAAATAACTTGAATAGAGACTGATAAAGCCTCTATTACAAATAGACCACCAGCAATTGCTAAAACAAATTCTTGTTTAAGTAATATTGAAATTATCGCTAAGCTACCGCCAAGTGATTGAGAGCCGGTATCTCCCATAAAAACTTCTGCTGGATATGAATTATACCAAAGAAAAGCCAATAACGCTCCAATTGATGCCGTACAAACAATCACAAGTTCTCCGGATCTAGGTACGTAATTTAATAATAAGTAATCAGAATAAATGGCATTTCCAATAATATAAGAAAAAACAGCAAATGTTAAAAAAACAAAAATTAATGGCATAGAGACTAGACCATCCAATCCATCAGTTAGATTAATGGCATTAGTGGAACCAATAATTACAAATATTGCAAAAATAATATAAAAATAACCTAACTCAAGAGAGAAACTTTTAAAAAAAGGCAAATAAAGACTGGTAAGGTTAATGATATATTGGTTTATTAAATAAAGTAGAAAAAAAGTTATTAAAATTTGAATAAAAAATTTTAATTTAGAAGAGACGCCCTTTCTGAATTTAATTTTAAGATAATCATCAGTGAAACCTAAAAGACCAAATAAAATAATTGATAAAATAACTAAATAATTAAACTTTGAAAAATCATTGGTCCATAAAATTGTATTAATTAATATAGACAATAATATCAAAACTCCACCTAATGCTGGAGTTCCTTCCTTAACAACATGAGAAGATGGGCCATCATTTCTTATTGGCTGACCCTTAGGAAATATATTTTTTTGTAAATTAATCCATTTTGGCATAAATAAAAAAACAATTATAAATGAAAAAATTAAAGAAATTCCTGCGCGGAATGAAATATATCCAAATAAATTAAAAAAAATATTGATATCACTAAAAGAAAATAAAAAATCGGCTAACATAATTCATCTACGATCATATCAAGTTTATTAGATCTAGAACCCATTATAAAAATTTTTTTTGATTTATTTATATAATTTTTTAAGATGGGCAAAAATTCGACATTATTTTTATAAAATTTAAAACCATAAGGGTTATGGCTTTTTAATAATTTATTAAATTCATCTCCAATAAAAAAAATATTAGCAAAATTTCTAAGCATATAGATTATATCATTATGAGATTTTAATGAGTGTGTGCCAAGTTCTTTCATAGATCCTATTATTATAATATCATTTTTATTATAATCAGGCATATTTAGAAAATGACTTAAGTTTTCTTTTAATGAGTAAGGACTTGCATTGTAACTATGATCATAAATTTGATATTTATGATTATTAATATCTATATTAATAATATTACCATGACCCTTTAAGAAAGAAGCCTTAAAAAAAAATTTCTTAAAAATATTAGATTTCATTAATATATTAACGAAGAAGAATGATATTATAGCAATATTACAACTAATTTTATTATTAGATTCCGATCTAATTTTATAAGCCTTATTATGAAAATTAAAATCAATTAAAAAAGATTTTTTATTATCGTTAATACTATTAATAATAATATCATTCTTTAAGTTAATAAATTTTATTTTAGCATTAGAAGTATATGAAGGAGGAATAAGGCTAAAGTTTTTATTGAAATTTACTAATGCAGAGATAAGTCTATTAGACTTAAGCAATAATAACTTATTTTTAACTAAATTTTTGTATGATCTAAAATTACCAATATGAGAATCTTCTATATTAGTAATCAGAACATAATGTGGATTTAAAATATTAGTAAGTCTATCCATTTCATTCATTTTACTAATACCAACTTCAAATAATGAAAAAGATGTATTTAAATCCATATTTAATATATTTGTAATAAGGCCTAATTCATTGTTGAAATTCTTATATGATTTATAAGATTTGATCTTTTCTCTTTTAAGAAATAAAAATAGATTTTCTTTTAGGGTAGTTTTACCAACAGAACCAGTTATTGCAATTATTTTACCATTATAACTTTTTAATATTTTAGATGTGACTATGATTAAAAATTCTAATACATCAGGTACAAAAATAATTTTTTTATTAATAATATTTTTATTAATAATAGCTAAAGAGCAACCCTTACTTAAAGCTAATTCAGCATAGTTACTTCCATCATCGTTTTTAGTTTTAATACCAATAAAAATATCGCCTTTTTTAATTAGTCTTGAATCAAATACAAAATTAGGATTTTCATTTATAATTAATTTAATAATCTTATTAATAAATTGATTTTGCAATTTTTGAACTTTCTTTAATATCATTAAATTTATATATTTTATTTTTATAGCTTTGGGTTTCTTCATGACCTTTACCAATTATAAATAAAATACCCTGATGTTTTTCAAGTAAAAAAAAACCCTTTTTTATAGCTTTTAATCTATCGCCTATATTATAAAAATTATCACAATGTTTAACTAATTCAGCTCTAATATCATCAGGTTTTTCATTCCTAGGATTATCATCTGTGATTATTTGAAAATCACTAAGTTTATTAACTAATTTTGACATTTTAGATCTTTTATTTTTATCTCTATCTCCACCACATCCAAAAATAACTATTTTATTACAATTTATATCATCGTAGGGTAATAATAAATTATTCACACCATCTGGAGTATGTGCAAAATCAACAATTACTAACTTATTAAATTTATTTATAATAACATGATGTCGTCCTTTTATTATAGTATTGTTGAATACAATTTTTGGCTTAAATTTCAAATTCATAGCTGTTAAACAAATATAAATAGATAGTAAATTCTTAATTACAAAATTATTAGGAAAATTAAATTTTTTAATAAAAAGATTATTAATAAATAGATTTGTATTAACAACCTTACTTTTAATTAACTGAATACTATTATTTTTTAAATATTTATTTTGATCTATTATATTAAATTTTTTAGATAGTTCTTTATGATATTTTATATTAATTGAATTTTGAATTAATAAATTTGAATTTTTATTTAAATGATTTTTTAAAAGTTTAATTTTAGTTTTATGGTAATTCAATATACTTCCATGATAATCAATATGATCTTGTGTTAAATTAGTTAATACACCGAAATCAGCTTTTATTCGACCAAGTCTCTTTTCAACAAAACCAATACTAGAAGCTTCCAATATGACATATTTACACTTATATTTTTTAATACTTTCTTGAATTAAATTCATTAAAGTAATTAAATCAGGTGTAGTATTAGATAATTTTTTTATTTTTTTTCTATTAGCATAAAAACCTAAAGTGCCAATATAGGAAGTTTTAATTAGTAACTTATTTAAAGTATTATATAAAGAATAAGCAATAGAAGTTTTGCCATTTGTACCAGTAACTAAAATAATTTTAGTTTTATTATCAAAAAAAATATCTGTGCATTTGATAGCAAATTTATTCAAATCCTTTGTAAATAAATAACTAATTTTTATATTTTTTGTAATAGTTTTTTTAAAACTATCATCGCATATAATATGAAAACAATTTTTTTTTTTACATAAAATTTCAAATTTTTTAAATTTTTCTATATCTTTTGTATATGTAAAAAAAATAGATTTATTATCTAATTCTTGCCAGTTTGACTTTAATTTAAAACCAAGTTTTTTTTTATGTATTAAGTCCATTAAATGGTTTTTATATTTTTCTCACAAGAACTTAATTCTAATGAGAAAAGTATCCGTTCCATAATGTTGTAAAATGAATTTTTAACTGTATTGCCAGCCGTTAAATAACCTGATTTTGATTTTTTGGGATTATTCATAAAAGTTAAAGATAGATATCTGGGTTGATTATATGGAAAATATGACATGTAAGTAACGTTATTTAATATTTTTTCTTCAGGATCTTCAATTTTTATAGAAGTTTTATCATTTGCAGTGCCTGTTTTACCCGCAATTAAACAACTTCTATATAATTTATGATCAGATTCATTGGCATAATAAAGTAATCTATTAATTTCAGTTGAAATTTCATTTAAGTTTAAATCTTTAAAATTTTTTTGTTTAATTATATTTGCCTTAAAATCAATTTTACCAGTTATTATTCTTGCATAGGCATTAATTAAATTTATAGGTGATACCGCTAAAGCGTAACCAAATGCTAAATTATCACAATAATTACCTTTACGAGTATAACTCTTTGGCTGTAAAGGATTTACTGACTTTATTTTATCCATAATTTCGACAGGTGACAATAAACCAAGTTTTCCTAAATCAACTTTAAATTGTCTTTTGCAATCTAATTTTCTATTTATTAAAACAGCACCGATATTAGACGATTCTTTTAATACATCTTTGGTCCTTATAGGCACTTTCACTGGAAATAAATCATTTATAAATTTATTGCCACTAAAATGTTTTAAAGGCTTAGTTACATCAAAATATTCTTCAAGATCTAAAACATCATTATTTAATGCTGAGTAAACAGTAATAGGTTTAAATACAGAGCCAAACTCATGCCTATGATTAATTGACGGCATTACAGATGCATCAAACTTTTTTTCTAAGTAATTATTATTGTGGACATAAGAGTTCACTAGTATTTCTTCTTTTAGTAAATCCACCAAAATAAAAAGAGCATAGTTTGCATCATAAGTTTTAAGTTCTTCTGATAAAAGATCATAAACTTCTTTTTGTAAATCAATATTAATTGATAATTTTAAATTTTTATTATAGGAATTAATGTGTTTTTCAATTAACGACTTTCCTTCATTATCGATATTCATTTGTCCTATTAAGTTGTCTGTATAATGCTTAAATGGGTAATTTCTTTTATAAAATATTTCGAATTTAATTTCTGGATTTCCTAAATAAATAGTTTCTGAGATTTGTTTTTTATTAGGTGATCTATCAATAAAAAAAAAATTATTAGTCAGTTCATTAATTTTATCAGCAACAGTTGGCTTAATTATGCGAATGTCATTAATAAGATTTTGCATATTTTTATAATTATTTTTATCAAATTTATTTACCTGTATTCTGTGATCAATAAGAGTCTGAGCAAGAATATTATTATTAGTGTCAAATAAAACTGGTGAAATTAATTCTTCAATTTTATTATTCTTTATATATTCAGGTTTGGATATTATTAGAAATAGTTTGATGCAAATTATTATAAAAAATAAAAATACAACAACTTGAAATATGGAATATAAATTATTAGTCTTCTTTATAATAC
>Ga0209710_1003003_pt1 | contig 11520 bp, 13 predicted proteins | sample ArcticOcean_MG_C_5_FD_187436 | JGI IMG/M metagenome (GOLD analysis project Ga0209710, IMG submission 187436) | Marine microbial communities from western Arctic Ocean - ArcticOcean_MG_CB4_138 (SPAdes) (version 2) | ecosystem: Environmental > Aquatic > Marine > Oceanic | place: Arctic Ocean...
CTTTTGTTTTCTTCTTCATCTGGTCAATATATGTGCGATATATCTTTGCTTCAGCAGACTTGCCCATTTCTTTTGCTCTTTGTTCCATAGCAACAGCTGCCTGAATTTTGTGTGCGTGTGTCTTACCTGAATTCTTTATCTTACTTACACTTGCTCTTGCAGTTTCTACATCTTTAAATCCAAGACCTTGAATTGTGCCTTTTGGATTCTCGTCTGTATATAAGTCAGAATGTTTATCTGAACCTGCAGGTTGACCTTTCTTTCTAGGTATTCTTGGTGCCTCATCTAAAGTTTGAATATCGTATAACCATGCCTTCTTGATTAATCCTTCAGACTCATATGATACATAGTTAGAACCTCGTCTAATAATCATACCTTGCGAACCATCCATATGTTCTACCATATCTCCGATGTTAAATATTTTCTCTTGATGATATTCTTCTCGTAAATCGTTATTAATAAAGTTAGTAAAACTTTCTACTCTCTCATTAATACCCATTCCTTTTTTAACTGCATTGAATAGTGCCTTACTATCTGTAGCAGATAGACCGACTATGCCTGTTTTGAAACTTCTATAATCATCATTCTTTGCCATCTCTCGCATTTTACTTGCACTCATACCAGTAACACCTTCAGCGTCAGGATCTCTTTCGCCAGATGATACAACCTTAACAGATTTATAGTTGTAATCTGTGCCATTGTATTTGTCTGCAAGTTTTTGAAACTCATTAATTCTATCACTACCAGCAATCATAATGATTTCACCATACATCTTATCGTAAAACTTTAGTATCTCCATGAATGTTCTTTGTGTGCCACCAGCTGCCTGTATCTTATTTTCAGGAAACATCTTCTTCATAAATTTAACTTTAGTTTTTACATCTAATGGATTCTTTCTTTTGTCAGTAGAGGCACTAGCATAAACAATGTGATTAGCATTATTCTTTCGGGCTTGTATAATCACTTCCTTCATAAGTTTACCGTGGCCAGTAGTAGGAGGGTTAAACCTACCAAAAGCGAAAATCAGTTTGTTGCCTTTATCTAATGCCTCGTTGACTGCCCTAGTTTTACTTTGGGCATGTTCTACATAACCACCTTTTAATGAATCTATTTCTGTGTCTGAAACTTCACCATCATCTAAAATCTTTTTACATCTTTTAAAGAAAGTTAGATAGTGATATTTTTCTAACATTTTATATATTACATTTTTAGGTAGTCTATTCTTAATACCATATGTTCTTATTTCGTCTGGTGTCATTTCAGTATCAAATGCTGATCTTCTTTCAGCGTCAACTGTATCACCAATGTCTATGATATCTTGTAAATCTTTTTCTATCTCTTTAAGTTTAATATCTAACTCATCTTGTAAGTTTTTAATCTCACCTGGTTTTAATTCTTTTAGTTCATCATAGTCTATAATATCTCTTTTGAGTTCACCTTTGATGACATCTAACTCTTGTACTTTCTTTTCAAAGTCTTTTAGATATAAGTTTTTATCAAAATCAAAATCATCTGGTCGTTTAATAAACTTATTACCTCTTATATCAAATACAGCATCTGCCTTAGTATTTTGATCGTCATATGTTTCTTCATCTGTAATGAAATAATAGTTAACTGGATGTTGTGAACCTGGTATATCTTTACCTTGAATGTTATCAGGATTACTTACTGATAGATATTTTTTAGATAGTCTTAATCTTTCATCTTCTGCCTTGTCAGCAGGTACATCAAATAGAACATTGATATCTAAGTCAGCGTCATTTCTATATCTCTTTGTAAGAATAGAACCGATCAATGCAATTTTGATAACAGGATATTCTGTTTCGAATTCTTTAATCTGATTTTCAATCATATCTAAGACTGATTGTTTAATCTTAGGATTAGAAGTGTCAGCGTCATCAAATACAAGAGGGGCATATACACTTCTAGGAATATCTATGATTGATTCTCTTAACTGTTTAAATGTTTTCATTTTCTATGCCTTTAATAATCTTATCTGCAATATCTTTTGGTTCAGAACCTTCTGCCTTTATCTTCAAGAATGTTTTATCAATATCATCTGAGCTGTCTTTTTCTAATTGTCTTAGAACTGGACCAGTTTCTTTTTCATACACACCTATTCTATTCTTAATAATCTCTGGTTTGTCATCTTTTCTACCACGAGCAGATAATCTTCTAATCACTTCTTTTTCTGATACATCTAGAAAGACAACATAATCATATTTGATATCCTGTTCTTTCATCTTGTTTAACTGTTCTATGTTTCTAGGAAAACCATCAAGTATATAACCTGTTTCTGTATCAGGTTTCTCTAGTCTATCTTGCAATGCCTTCATCACATATTTTAAAGGAACTAGATCACCAGAGTCCATAATCTTTGCAACTTCTGGATTTGTCTTTTGTAGTTCTCTCATCATATCACCCATGTAGATATGAGGTATCTTAAAATGTTTATTTAAGAACTCTGAATAAGTTGATTTACCAGAACCAGGTCCACCAATCATTATGATACGAGTCATAATGGTATCAATCTCAATCGCTTCTAGAAATTGTTTTAGTGATTTCATTATCCTTTTACCCAATCTTTTGCCATTGTAAAGTTAGCACGACTAAACTCTAATCTGTCTACAAGTTTAACTGCACCACTTTTCTTAATCGCAACATATCCTTCTGGATTTGTAACTTTGTATCCGTTCTTCGTTCTTAAAAATGAACCGATACTTTGTATATTATTTAACTTATCTAATAGTAAAGACTTTGCTGTTTGCATTGTAATATAAGTTGCAACTGCAAAGTATAACCCTTGTCTATTTGGTCTTAATATCTTCATACCCACTTCAAGTATTTCTTCATACTTTTGTTTAGTAGCGGCAGTCTTCTTACTATTTATTTCTTTTTTTAATCTATCTCTAAAATATACCTCGAAGTTATTTGCAAGTGCTTTAGTGTTCTCAATCTTTTGACCTTGTCTTATATATGTATTGAAGAATGTTTTAAGTTGTACACCAAGAGATAATGGTCCTTTATCTTTTTTAATGAGGTCGATAAATGCACCAGCTTTGTAAGCAGATCCTTCTGCCATTTTAATAACACTATCAAATGAACTTTCTTCACCTGAACTGAAACCTGGATCTTCAACTTGTTTATAGTTGGCGTCATCAAAGAATACATTTTTATTCTTTCTTAAAGAACTAACACTTGCACCAAAACTTGCACTTAGTCCTTTCATTGTTTTACCTGAATATGAAGTGTGAAATATAATACCAATCTTTGCCTTGTTGATACTATTGTAAATAGAACTACCAAACAATCCAGTCTTAACTACTGGTACTGCATATGTGATTGTGTTAGGTGTGAATACGATAGATGTTTGACCACCAACTTTTGCAATCTTCTTATCATCACTGGTGAAAAGTAAATCACCTTGAAGTACACCTTTGATACCAAGTGATGAAAAATACTTTAATGCTACTTTTAGTTTATCTGCAAGAGCGCCACCATGGTTGCGAGATATATCAGCATTAGTATAGTTGATTTTAGGAGTTGCGTTGAATATAGATTTAGTGCCGACAAAGAACTTGCCGTTTTCAGGATTTGTACCACAGAATATAGCAGGTGCACCATCCCATTTGACGGAGACGTTTGACCCACCAGATCCGCCTTGTAACATCTTTTTGACTGACTTTAAAAACCCTATTGAGTTTCTTGCACCGATACTTCCATTATTAATTATTTCGTCCTCTAGATGTTCAAGATGAGTATTCTTACCTTCGGTAAGATGTTCTTGAAACCTTTGCATTTACACTCTTTCCATTTAATAATATTTACTTGAATATTTATATTATAACATATTTCAATCGGAAAGTCAAGCGTTTATCCGATGTATTTACTTAGCAATTACGAATTTAGAGGACCTAGGTTCTCTAGAAGTAACATATCTAAACATTAACTTAATTGTTTTTTCTGAATTTTTATTATTTCTAAACCACTTTTTTATATGTGGCATTATTTTGTTTGAAACTTGTTCAGCACTTGCGATGGCCATATAATGATCGTATTGAGTAATTCCTCTATATATTCCAGATTTTCTAAGATTAACTTTTTCTAATTCATAAGATTTTTTAATCTTTGAAAAATTTAAGATTGCTTTTCGATAATCAGTTAAAAATTTAGTAGCAGCAGTTTGATCCATAGTAGCCCATATATCATGGAATATTTCTGCTGATCCAACAGAACCTCCTCTTGCGTCAGCACCTCCGCCTATAAATTCAACTACAAGTCTTCCATTAAGTGAACCTGATGGATCGTGTCTTATTTGTATTTGTCCTTCAGCTTTACCAACCCTTATGTTAAATCGTAATCCTCTTGCATTAGTTTTTATAGTGCTTTCTTTATAAGCTTTCCAAGATTCTAAGTAAGATTTATTTACTCCACCTGCTCTTTCATATTTTTTCCAATCAGTAGTTCTATCAGCTACGGTTTCTTTAGAAAATTTTACTTGTCGTAAAAGCGTGTCTTTAAGCTTAGGGTCAAAATTTACCAATTCTATTTTTACAGCTGATGTTGTTTTTTTTAATGATAGTGGTAATAATTGACCTAAATTAATTTGATCTGCTATGAGACCATTTAAATCTGAAAATTCATATGATCTAAATTCTGATCTTGCTTTATTTAATTCTTTTGCAATTGCTAATTTTCCAAATTTATTAGCAAAATATATATCTGCAGGACTCCACTTATTAATATCTTTAAATCTCACTGCTTTACCTTCTGTAATTAAAAGTTTTGTTGGTTCAGATTTATTTGCTATTTTAAATAATTCACCTATGGATGACATGACATCTTTATCGCCTCGTAGATAAAACATTTTTCCTGCTTCATATCCACTTTTATCAATATTAAAATTGGCAAAGGTATTTCCTTTTACTTTAATATTTTTTAATTGTGTAACTATTGCCATAGCGATTAAGATTGAAGATTTATACCATCCTTCACCTTTTTTTCCAGTAGATAAAAAATTGTAAACAAGTTTTGGATCTACATCAACATTTACTCTTGTTAATGCTGTTTTTAATAATTGTTGGTTATTATTTTTATATTTAGGTCCTGAAGCATTGTTATTATTACTAGCAAGAAAATCTGGAAAAGTAGGAAACTTTTTTATATCTAAAACTTCTTTCGCTTTATTTGTGCCTAGATAGTCTGCCAGTGAGCAAAATATTGCCTGAGCGCTTTCAAATAGTGTTGTATCGTCTGTTGCCATACAACTATTTATACAACATTAGGACAGAAATGTCAAGCGATTATTGGTCTTTGATATTACCGAGGGTGAGGAATTCGACAATGCCCCCATTGGGTTCCCATTGTCTATGTTTATTTTGATGTTTTGTAACTGAGTCTGCATCCTCTTTAAAGAAATGCTCGCAGATAATCGATCCTGTGGGTTTCTCAATGCATTGCCACAGGATCTTTTTATTCTTTTTAACCATTACAGTTTCATAACTCAACTTAGTATTCTTACTACTAGGTCGTTTCTCTCTTTTAGAAGAACTGATTTGTCTTGATCTAGATAATCTCATTATTAATTTACCTTACTTTTACCTTTAAATACTATTGATACATTTTCAAGCATTTCATTTTCAACTGACCTTAATATATAAGGTATTCTTGCGTCAAATACTACAACACGACCTGTTTTTGGCCAACATGATTTTACAATGTTTATATTTTCATCACCATTAAGTCCATAAGGTGTATTGATAGCCATTGCTTTCATTTCTTCTGTAAGATTAGGTGTCCAGAACTCAATCGAACCACCATACTCTGGTTGCCAGTCAGGTGTCAAATATACAATAACTATATATTCATCACCAACTTTTGAGTCTTGTTTGATTTTACCACTACCCTTATTGTAAGAACTAATGTAACAATCAGTAAGTTCAATACCAGGATTTACTTGTTGCCAAAGTTCATCTATAGGAGTATTGTCATCATCATTTGTTTTCAGAGCGTGCTCATAGTATTTTTTTATATCTTTTTCAGATATTGTATCGTCTGAAAAATGTATAATTTCGTGATAGTCACCGCCTTTTAAAGCATCAGCATTTATACTATATACTTTGCCAGTCTTTGTATTTGTAATTTCAAACCTATTAGGATCCTCTGGATTACCTATCGATTTAATATCAAATTTTTTTTCGTCTGAAGCAGTATTTGCTACTGTTTTTAGTTCTGAAAATGATTCAGGATTATTCATATCAATTACTTTTGTCATATTTTCCTAATCGTATAATGCTACTAGCGTTTTATACTTACTTTGTGCCTTTGCTAGTGCTTCTACTTTCTTTTCAACTGTTTCGATATAGTCAATGTGTTCAGCTACACCTTGTGGGTGGTCGAAGAATGTTTTTAATTCTGCTTTACCCATTTCGATATCTGCTTCAACTTTTTTTATTAGTGCGTCTTTAATCATATATTTCTCCTAAGTTCTCCGAAGAGTCTGCTTACGCAGACTCTTCCGTTGCTGGTGCTTCTTCAGCAGGTGCTTCACCATTAGTTGCAGGTGTTTCATCTGTGATTTCAGCGTCTGCATTAACATTATCTGTTAAGTGCTTAGCATAGTGATTCAATACAATCTTTGCTTCATTGATTTGAAGATTCAATTCATTGATTCTATTTTGAGCAGTCTGTGCTCTAACGATAGCAATTTTAGAAGCGTCATCTAATTTTGTTTCGTCATATTGTTTTTCATTTATAGTTACAGTCATTTTACTGTTCCCTTTCTTTGTTATTAATTTATAATTTTACTACATCACTAGCGGACATTTTGCCTCGCTGTTCAGTAAGCTCATAAGTGATTATATCACCTTCGTCAATACTAGATATATTTGATGCCTGTAATGCTGAAATATGCAAAAATGCATCCTTAGTTCCATCATCAGGTTCAATAAACCCATAACCTTTTTTAGTATCAAACCATTTTACTTTGCCTTGTGCCATTGTGCCTCCTTTCTAAATTTTAAAGTCTGAAAACTTGCCTTGTTTTTCAAACTTACTTGTTATAGTAGATGATCTATCTTGACCACTATCTACTAAATCTTGTTGAGCGACCTGTTCAACATCATACAGCCGCATTTTAGAACGATCAACACCAATGATAAACTTACGATTTAAAGTTGGGTCGTTATATCTATTCTTCAATTGTTTAACCATTATCTGATTCTTTTCTTCTAGTTCCTCAGATGATATTAATGCAAACATAAAGTCTGCTGTTGCAGGTAATCCAAAACTTTCAGATGTATCTTCTAATCCTACATCACTACTTACAAAACCACCACGAGTTGTCTGTGTGGCAGAGAAGATAGGAATATCATTCTCTACTGCAAGACCTCTAAGTTCTTCAGCGATTGATTTTATGTAAGTGTATGAGTTAACATTTGAACCTGCTTTAAATCTAGAACTCGAACATATATTTAAGTAATCAATAAAAACTATATCTGGTTTAAATGACTTCTTTAATGCCAGTTCATTTATCAAAGATTTGAAATGACCTGTATGAGCAGAAGCAGTTGGATATTCTTTAATAATTAGTTTACCTGTAGTCTTACTTTGTAGTTTATTTATCTTAGTTTCATACATCTGGTATGGTAATTCTTCTAAATCACTCATACCTACATTTAATAGATTAGCGTCTATTCTTTCTGCAATTCTTTCTTCTGCCATTTCCATAGTGATGTATAAAACACTCTTACCTTGTAATAAGATTGAAGAAGCAAGGTGTGTCATAAACATTGTTTTACCAACACCAGTACCTGCAAGACAAATATTTAAAGTCTTTGATGGGATACCACCTCTTGTTATCTTATTAAAATAGTCTAAGTCTAATTCAAGTCTTTCTTCTTTAGTCCTATAGAAATCATATCTTTCTTTTGAATCTTCTAAATAATCATGCCCTACTTTTTGATCGAATGAAACAGCTAAAGCATTAGATAACATTTCTGGTAGATACTCTGGAGTATGTTCTTTGTCTTTACCATCAATGATTTGAATGCCACCAAGTATCGCATTATGAATAGCACGATCTTTACAAAACTTTTCTGTAGTATCAACTAGCCAGTTCAGATCAACTTTAACTGGATCAAGTGTAGATATAATATCTGTAATCTTTTTATATTCATCATCATTAACACTTTTATTAGAGTTAATCTCTATTGATAAAGATTCTTTTGTAGGAAGATTGTTGTACTTTAATACAAACTTTTCAATTTCTCTAAACAAAATCTGTTCATGTCTATCTGAAAAATATTCTTCTTTAAGAAAAGGTAAAACTTTTCTTGTATATTCTTCATTATGAATTAGATGTTTAATCGCTGTAGTTTCAATTCTTTCCATATTTATTCTATTGGTTCCAGTTCTAGTTGCATTTTTTCAGATTCAGAATGTTTATCTTGTTTCATTTGCTCTTCTAATAACACAACTAATACATCACCAAGATGATCTATAAAGTCTTGACTATCAGTATCAGCCATAATACCATTCTCAATAACAGTATAATCAAACTGCATAGGCAAAGCACCTTCGGGTGTCTTTTTAGATTCATCAGCAAATCCTACATTACCATACTTGTAAACTATACCTGCATACGGTCCACTAATGAGTTTAAGTGCTGTAAAGTCCTCTCCAGGCTTCTCTACAAACACATAATCTTCTCGGTGTTTAGGATTTGTCGATTTGTGTATCGGTGTCGGGACTTGTTTCAACTACATCTCCATATTTAAATTCTTTTCCACATACATCATCTAACTGTTGCAATATCTCTGGTGTGAAATACTTTGTTGGATCATTGTTAATAGTCTTACCAAAAGTTTTAGTGCCATCTGGTAGTTCGATTCGTGTAGAAACTTGTTTAAATATATTGTACTTCAATGCTAAATCTAACAGACCATAGTATCTATCTAAACCTTTATCATAGGTTAATCGAACATCTACAACTTTATTCTCTTTTGTGAGTCGTGATTTGTAATTCTTACAATGAATAATATTACCAATAATCTCTGTGCCATCTTTTTCTTTTCTTTTAGAAAGGTAGACAATGGAACTAGCTGCATATTTGAGACCAGAACCACCGCCCATTTCTTTTTGAGGAAACATACTACCTATAACATCATAGGTATGGTTAGTGATAATAAGAGGAACTTTTGCTTTTCCTAGTTTTAGTGTGAGTACTCTAAAGACTGCTTTTACAATCTGAGCTCTCGTCATATCTTTAGTTTCTTTTCCTGCCTGTGTATCTTCAATCTCTTTAGTAGTTGATAACATACCTAGAGAATCTAATACGAGCAATAATGGTTTTCTTTCAGACTTATCTTGAGCAATATATTTTTCTAATACAGTTAATGCTTGATGTCTGAATTCTTGTACGGTAGTAACTGGCATAACAACCATACGACTACTATCTATATCTCTTTCTTCAATAATTTCTTTTGAGATTGCTGATTCTGATTCAAAAAATATAACACCACCATCTGGATTTTGATCTAGAAAATGTTTACACATTCCTAAAACAAAGAAAGTTTTACCTGTTGCACTTTCACCTGCGATAGCAGTTATCTTATTAGAAGGTAGACCTTTGTGTATGCTACCACCTAGTAATGCGTTAAATATATAAGAACCTGTATCAATAAAATCTGTTACATCACCTGACGCACCATCTGATACTAGACTTGCATATTCATTACCTGTTTCTTTTATTATATCTTTCAAAAAATCACTCATTATTTTACCTCAACTTTATATTCATATTCGTAGTCTTTACGATTGTTAGTATTATTTATAATCTGTTCTTCTCGTTCTTTCCCGCCAGGAAGGCCATCAGCATATATCTGATCTACATTCCACTCTGCATTTGGGTCATCTTTTCTTTTACTTTTTACTAAAATCATATTCTTATTATACATCATTTCATGACCATTGTCAAGCAAAAAATTCATCTAAAGTTGCTTTTCTAGAGTATCTAAACAGGTCTAAATCTTTATCACCAAAGCACCAGATATTCTCAATAAACATTTTATTCATGTTCTCATCTAACTTTTCTTTACTAAAGTTGCCATCTTCATCTTTGAATACTGCCTTGCCTTGTGGGCGTTGCATAATTCTCATGCCGATTTGACCTAAGAATTTATCTTTAAGTTTATTTACTAGTTCATCACTAGAGCGATAACGAGTACCTTTGATTTTAGGATCCATAATATTACAGAACATAAATCTAGATACTTTCATACTCTTTTCTGCAACTGGTAAATAGAAATCATCACGCCATTTCTCATACTCATTAAACTTAAACCAAGATTGATTTTCTTCTAACTCACCACCCTTGTTATATTCTTCGGTAGAGAAGTAAGGTGGACTTGTAAATGCAACATCTATTGGTGGTAACTTATCATATGGTATATCTTCTGCACCACAATTCCATATATGTACTTTCTTAGGTTTAGGTAATAGCTTATTGTAAGTAGAAATCTGTTCTTGATATCTTTGATATGTATTTGGATTAGGATCACAACCATAGTATTCTTCAGCATCACTGGCAAAGAAACCTGCAAGTCTATCACCCCAACCACAACTTGTATCAAGCACTCTTTTGGCATCTGTAATATCATAGATTGCTTTTGCAACTACTGGTTTAAATTGTGTTGCAATATATGTACCTAATCTAAATGCTGAAATATAACTCTTTTCACTCAACTGACCACCAATCAATTCTTCTTTACCTTCGATCATAACTTTTTGAACACCATTAATGCCACGCCACATAGGACCAAAACACTTCCAGATATCTTTTGCTGTGCCATTCTCCCATACTTCTTTTGGTGCTCTAAATCCATAACTACCACATTCTAATCTCAAGTCTTGATGAAAATAATTTGACACATCATTAAATGTACTGGCACCATTGATAAGTCCTAGACCATATTGTGAATATGGATATTCATAATCATCATATTTTTCGTAGACTTCTTTTTCAATTTGTTCTTGAGGAATACAGATTGTAGCAGTATTAAACTTCTTTAATTTACCGAAACTATCTCGCATATTATCATACGATATTTCTTTCAAAGGAAACACAGGTCTTTCAGTTGCTATGTATTCAGCGAGGGTTTCCCTAAAGATTTCTTTACCGTACTCGGCGTTCAGTCTTTCAAACGACTTGTTGTCTAAGATAGGTAGTTTACCGTCATTAGCGGCGTCTAGAAGGCGTTTATATAGTGTTTTATCGACCATTTGTCATTCTCCCACAGTTTATACAGAATACTCCTACTTTTATTTGTCGGCACTTACAATGTTTACAGATTACGAATCTCACCCAAAGAACTCCTCTAGACTTGCTTTCTTTTCAAAGTTCCAGTTGATTGCTTTTAGAATAAACTTTAACGGTTCAAGAAACGATTTATTAAACTGCTCATCATAATCAATGTATTTGTGTAAATCAAATTCAGGTGGCAATACAGTCATAAAAGATAT
>Ga0209710_1003008_pt1 | contig 11506 bp, 12 predicted proteins | sample ArcticOcean_MG_C_5_FD_187436 | JGI IMG/M metagenome (GOLD analysis project Ga0209710, IMG submission 187436) | Marine microbial communities from western Arctic Ocean - ArcticOcean_MG_CB4_138 (SPAdes) (version 2) | ecosystem: Environmental > Aquatic > Marine > Oceanic | place: Arctic Ocean...
TGAAAATAAAAATGAACGTGATGAAATACTATCTTTAACAAACGAAAGTGGATTGATGACACGTCCCGCTTGGATATTAATGCACAGATTAAATCAATTTAGTAGTAACCCAAGAATGGATTTATCTTGTGCAGAATCAATTACGGACAGATTAATTAATATCCCTAGTAGCTCGAACCTTATAGGTAAAAATTAATTATGAGTAAAACAGAAATAATCTTAATAGGAGCGGGCGGCCATGCAAAATCTTGTATTGACGTCATAGAGCAGCAAGACAAATTCAAAATTGCTGGTTTAATTGGTAAAAAAGAAGAATTAGGACGGAAAGTTTGCGGCTACAGTATATTTGGAATTGATAATGATTTACCAGAATTATTTAAGAAATACACAAATGCTCATATTTCAATTGGACAGATTGATACAGGTAAAAGAAATAATATTTATAACCAAATCTTAAATTTAGGGTTTTCTTTACCAACAATCATCTCTCCAAATGCTTATGTTTCAGATCATGCGGATATTGGTAATGGAAGTATTGTTATGCATGGAGTGATCATTAATGCAGGAGTTAAAATTGGTAATAATTGCATTATTAATACAAAAGCATTAATTGAACATGATGTTCAAATTGATGACGGATGCCATATTTCGACAAATACTATTTTAAATGGGAATGTAAAAATTGGCACTGGAACTTTTATTGGTAGCTCAGTATGTATTAAGAATAATATTTCAATCGGCAAGAATTGTATAATTGGAATGGGATTATCTGTTAGGCGAGACGTAGAAAATAAATCAAGGTTTACAGGTTAAGCAAGATATGACAAACAGAGTCAAAATCATTGCTGAAATTGGAGTCAATCATAACGGAGATATGACGCTAGCAAAAAAATTGATTGATGAGGCTAAAAAAGCTGGCGCGGACTATGTAAAATTTCAAACCTTTAAAGCAGACTCTCTTGTTACTAAGGCTGCTGAAAAAGCTCAATATCAAGATTTAAATTACGACTCTGATGAATCACAATACATGATGTTAAAGCGCCTGGAGCTTACTCCTGAAATGCATAAAGATATAATTTCATATTGCTATGAGAAAAATATAGAATTTCTTTCATCTGGATTCGATATTGAAAGTTTAGATTTGCTAGCAACTTTAGGACAAAAAATATTTAAAATACCTTCAGGCGAGATTACTAACTTACCCTACTTAGTTCATGTTGCAACAATTGCTGAATCAATAATCTTATCAACTGGTATGGCAAATTTAAATGAAATAAAAGAAGCAATGAATATTCTAGAATCTAATGGGATAAGTCGAGAAAATGTAACAATATTACATTGTACTTCAGAATACCCGGCACCTTTTGATGAGGTTAATCTTCTATCAATGGATACAATTAGGAGTAAATTTAATGTCTCCATAGGCTATTCTGATCATACCAAAGGTATTGAAGCATCTATTGCTGCAGTTGCTCTAGGTGCGACCATTATTGAGAAACATTTCACTTTAAATAAAGAATTACAAGGCCCTGACCACAAAGCGAGCATTGATCCTTCCGAGTTAAGCGCTATGGTTAAAGCAGTGAGAAATATTGAATTAGCAATGGGTTTGGCGACGAAAGAACCAACGAAAAGTGAAATTAAAAATAAATTAGTTGTGAGAAAATCTATCATAGCCAATCAAGCAATAAAGTTTGGTGAGGTTTTTAATACTAATAATTTGACGGTGAAAAGACCAGGAAATGGGATTTCCCCAATGAAATGGAATGAAATTATCGGACACAAAGCTTCACGTGATTTTGACAAGGACGAATTAATAGAGTTATGAGCAAGTTGTATTTAAGAAAAGTTTGTGTGGTGTCAAGTAGTAGAGCTGACTATGGCTTATTAAGATCAACTATGCAAATTATTCAGGAAGACCCAAAACTAAAATTACAAATTATTGCTACTGGCATGCACCTTCATACTAAGTATGGAAATACTTATAAAGAAATTGAGGTCGATGGGTTTAAAATAGATCACAAAGTTGAGATGCTATCAAATTTAGATACTCCTAATGCAATAATCAAGTCAATGGGCAAGGGGTCAATTAAATTTGCTGATGTATTATTAAATTTAAAACCTGATTTGCTAATTGTTCTTGGAGATCGTTTCGAAATATTAACCGTTGTTTCAGCAGCCTTAGTAGCTTGTATTCCAGTTGCTCATCTTCATGGTGGCGAGTCAACAGAGGCTTTAATTGATGAGGCCATTCGTCATTCAATAACTAAAATGTCACATTTGCACTTTGTTGCCACAGAGGAATATAGAAATAGAGTTATTCAATTAGGAGAGCAACCAAATAGAGTTTTTAATGTTGGCGGGTTAGGAGTTGATAATATAAAAAATACAAAACTTCTTAATAAAAAAGATCTTGAAAAAGTATTAGATTTTAAATTCGGCGAGAAAAACTTGTTAGTAACTTTTCATCCAATAACCCTAGAAAAAAATGTTGAAGAAAAGCAATTTAAACAATTACTATTAGCTTTAAAGTTACTTAAAAAAACAAATATAATTTTTACCTTACCTAATGCAGATAAAAATGGTGAAGTTATAGTTAACCTTATTAAAAGCTTTGTTCTTAAAAATAAGAATTCAAGAATATTTTCATCCCTAGGTCAATTAAAGTATTTATCATGTGTGAAATTTGTTGATGGAGTAATTGGAAATTCATCAAGTGGCCTCCTTGAGGTACCAAGTTTTAAAAAAGGAACAATCAATATCGGTGATAGACAAAAGGGAAGAGCCCAGGCAAGCAGTATTATTAATTGTAAGCCAGAAAAAATAAGTATTGGATTAGCAATAAAGAAACTTTACTCAAAAAAATTCAACAAACGCTTGGCTTCAACTAAAAACCCCTATGGTAGTGGAGGTGCAAGTAAGAAAATTATAAAAATTATTAGAACTTTTAATCTTGTAGGAATTTTGAAAAAACAATTTCATGATTTGAATCCTCTATGAAAATATTAGTAATTGGCGCAGTTAATTTCTCAGAAAGTGTATTAAAAAAATTAATATCTATGAAATCAGAGATTGTAGGTGTTTGCACTTTAAAAAATTCTAATATTAATTCAGATCATTGTGACCTATCAAATTTGTGCAAACAAAAAAAAATAAAATGGATATTTTCAGAAGATATAAATTCCAGTGAAGTTGTTAAATGGATAAAAATGAGAAAGCCAGATATTATTTTCTGCTGTGGTTGGTCGAGATTGTTAAAGAAAAATGTTTTAAATATACCAAGACTTGGTGTGATTGGATATCACCCATCTAAACTTCCATTTAATAGAGGTCGACATCCTTTGGTTTGGGCTTTAGCATTGGGTTTAAACAAAACGGCAAGCACGTTTTTCATTATGAAGGAGGATGCTGATAGTGGAGATATAATTTCTCAGAAAGATATTACTATTACTAAAAATGATGATGCAAGTAGTTTGTATTCAAAGATGACAAAAGTTGCAATGACACAAATTAATGAATTTTTACCCGATTTAAAAATTGGTAGTTTAAAACAAAAAAAACAAAATAATAATTTTTCTAATTCTTGGAGAAAAAGATCAATTTTGGATGGTCTTATCGATTGGAGAATGACAGCAGACTCGATTTACAATCTAGTTAGATCTTTATCTAGACCTTATATTGGCGCTCATTTTATATCAGATGGTAAAGAATTTAAAATTTGGAAAGTAAAAATAATAAAACTTAAAGAACCAAATATTGAACCAGGTAAAATTATACGTATAAACTCTGAACTACTTGTAAAGTGTGGCGATAATGCAATAAAAATTATAGAAATAGATCCATTATTTAAATTTACTGAAGGTGATTATTTATGAGAACATTAATTGTAGCACCTCATCCCGATGATGAAACTCTTGGAGTTGGAGGTACAATTCTTCGAAAAAAATCTATGGGTGAAACTGTTTCATGGTTAATTATCACAAATATGCTTGCTTCTGATGGCTGGCCCGCTGAAAAAATAAAGTTGAGAAAGAAAGAGATTGAGAAAGTCTCGAAATTTTATGGTTTTGATGATGTATTTGAATTAAATTTTCCAACAACACGATTGGATAATGTTCCAATGCTTGATTTAACATTGAAGGTATCAGAATGTTTAAAAAAATTTAAACCACAGGAATTGTACATACCAAGCTTTTCAGATGCACATTCTGACCATCGGGTAGTTTTTGAAGCGGTAACTTCCTCAGCTAAATGGTTCAGATTAAAAAGTATTAAGCGAATTTTATCCTACGAGACATTATCTGAAACTTCTTTTGGTTTATCAAGAATAAATAATTTTAATCCAAATGTTTTCATTGATATTAGTCCTTTTTTAAAAAGTAAAATTAAAGCAATGAATTTTTATAAGTCAGAAGTAGGCCTTCCTCCTTTTCCAAGGTCTGATGAAAATATAAAAGCACTTGCTACTATTAGGGGCTCAGAATCTGGTTACCAAGCTGCAGAAGCTTTCGAATTACTTAAAGAAACTATTGATTAACATTTTATATTGGAAAAATACTTTTGAAACTATCTGAAAATTTTTGGCATAAAGCAATTCTAAATTCTAGTTCTTTGGTTCAGGATTCAATTGCTAATTTAAATGAAACTGGGTTAAAGATTGTTCTTATAGTCAACAATGAGAATTCATTTGTTGGTACTATTTCTGATGGTGATATTAGGCGGGGTCTATTATCAGGTCTAAGCATCACTGACTCTATTGGCACTATCATTCATTCTGATGCTTTAGTTGTTCCACCAGGATTTACTAAAGATTCAGCTTTGAAACTTATGGAGTTAAATCAAATAGCTCAAATTCCAATTATAAGCGATGATAAAAAAATCCTTGGTTTGTATACTAGAGATCATATTACTCAAAATTCTAAAATTGATAATAGTATGGTTATAATGGCCGGCGGAATTGGATCTAGATTATTACCCTACACTGAAGACTGTCCTAAACCAATGCTTAAAGTTTCTGGTAAACCAATTTTAGAACATATTATCGACAGAGCAAAACTAGAAGGTTTTAATAATTTCATAATTGCTATTAATTATCTTGGTAATGTAATTGAGAACTATTTTGGAAACGGAAATGCTATGAATATTAAAATTAACTATATTCGCGAAGATAAACCTTTAGGAACAGCTGGAGCCCTTAGTTTATTGGATTTAAAGCTTGATGACACTTTTATAGTAACTAATGGAGATGTAATTACTGATATTCGATATGCAGAACTCCTAGATTTTCATTTAAATCATAATGCTGAAGCAACTATGGCCGTAAATGTTCATGAGTGGCAAAATCCATATGGAGTAGTTGATATTAAAGGTATTGAAATCAATGGCTTTGCTGAAAAACCAATCAATAAAACTCATATCAATGCAGGTGTGTACGCGCTTTCGAAAAACACTCTTAATTATTTAAAAAAAAATGTTCATTGTGATATGCCATTTTTATTTGAATTGTTGAGGAAAGACTCTAAAAGAGTTATTGCTTATCCGATGCATGAGCCTTGGCTTGATGTTGGGGTACCAGAAGACTTAAAAAAGGCAAATAAAGAAAATGAATAAAATAAAATACCCAGGGGTAATTAATAAAGAAGATTTCATGAAGAATAAGACTGTTGATAAAGTTCTATACGGACTTCCTAAGGATGTTACATTTTGTAAGAGATGTGTTATTTCTAATCAAAGACCAAATTCAGCAGTTGAATACAACCATACAAAGAAAACAAAAAAACAAACAATTAATCTTGATGTAAATGGTATTTGTGATGCTTGTAATTTTGTAGATCATAAAAATACCATCATTGATTGGGATGAAAGGGAATATGAATTAAAGGAGTTATGCAACAAACATCGTAAAGATGATGGCTCATATGATTGTGTTGTACCAGGCTCTGGAGGTAAGGATAGCTTCTACGCCTCCCACATCCTAAAAAATAAATATAATATGAATCCACTAACTGTAACTTGGGCGCCTCATATATATACAGACTGGGGATGGAAAAATTTTCAATCTTGGATACATGCTGGTCATGATAATTACTTAATGACACCAAATGGTAGAGTTCATCGCTTATTAACTAGGCTTTCTACTGAGTTATTATTTCATCCTTTTCAAGCATTTATGGTTGGACAAAAAGCTATAGCTCCAAAAATGGCACTTTTGCATAATATCCCATTAGTTTTTTATGGTGAAAATGAAGCTGAATATGGAAATCCAATTTCTGATACAGAAACAGCAAAAAGAGATTGGTCTTATTTTGCATCAGATGATGAATCTAAATTAAATCTAAGTGGTCTTTCTGTCAGTGAACTGAGGGAGCAGTTTGGATTAAGTAAAAATGATTTACACCCTTATCTCCCTGCAAATCCTAATCAACTCGAGGAAAAGAAAGTTAGTGTTCGATATCTAGGGCATTACCTTAAATGGCATCCGCAATCATGCTACTACTACTCAGTCGAGCATGGTAATTTTCAAGCATCCCCTGAAAGAACACCTGGCACCTATTCAAAATATAATAGTATTGATGATCGTATTGATGATCTTCATTATTACACTACCGGTATAAAATTTGGGCTAGGACGGACTAGTTATGATGCTGCACAAGAGATTAGATCAGGCGAGATAAATCGGGAAGAAGGGGTTGCACTAATAAATAAGTTTGACCATGAATTCCCAGAGAGATTTATTGACGAATTATTTCAATATCTTTCAGTTCCAGAAAATGAGTACCCTCAAGCAAGTAAGATGTTTGAGAAATCAATTATGGACCGTGAATACTTTCAATTATTAACTAATCAATTTAGATCACCTCATTTATGGTATTTCGAAAATAACAAATGGCACTTAAGAAATCCTATCTCAAATGACTAATCCATCTTCTCTGTTAGGTAGTAATTTACGCTTAATTGCTCGACTTGATATAAAGGGTGAGAACCTAATAAAAGGCATTCAATTAGAAGGGCTCCGTGTTATTGGGTCACCTAATGAATATGCTCTCAAATATTACCTTCAAGGCGCTGATGAGCTTATTTATATGGATTGTGTTGCAAGCTTGTATGGGCGAAATCATTTATCCAATATTATTACTGCAGCAACAAAAAATATTTTTGTGCCTATTACAGTTGGAGGTGGAATAAGGAGTATTAATGATGCATTTAATATTCTGCGAGCAGGTGCTGATAAGGTAGCTATTAATACAGCAGCTGTTGAAAATCCTAGTCTTATAGAAAATATTTCTCGTGAATTTGGAAGCCAATGCATGGTTTTGTCTGTTGAGGCAAAGAAAGTAAGCGTTAATAAATGGGAGGTTTATACCGATAATGGTCGGGAAAAAACAGGTATAGACGTTGTTGACTGGGTTAAAAAGGGTGTTGATCTTGGTGCGGGAGAGATATTATTAACTTCTGTCGACAAAGAAGGCACAAGAAAAGGTTTTGATATCTCGCTTGTAAAATCAGTTACAGACCAATCAATGGTTCCAGTAATAGCAAGTGGCGGTATGGGGACACCTGAAGACTTGATTAAGGCAGTTAATGAAGGAGGTGCTTCGGCAGTAGCAATGGCCGATATACTTCATTACGGAAGATCAAATATAAATGATGTAAGAAACACTGCAATTAAAGCAGGTTTTGGAGTAAGGGAATATTTCGTTGAATGAGATTGTAGTTATTGACTACGGAGTCGGCAACCTACTAAGCGTTAAAAGAGGGCTGGAGTATTGCGGTGTAAAAGCAATTATTACTTCAAAGCCAGAAGATATCATAAATGCAACTAAGATTATTCTGCCAGGTGTGGGAGCATTTAAAAATGCAATGCAATCTTTAGAGAGTCTTGGCTTGGTAAAGGTAATTCAAGAAGTCGCAAATCGAAAAATAGATTTATTAGGCATTTGTCTTGGTATGCAGCTTTTATTGGATGAAAGCGATGAATTTGGCTTAACGAAAGGCTTGGGACTTATACCTGGAAGGGTGGTTGCAATTCCCTCTAAGAATAATGAAGGTATTATTAATAAAATTCCACATATCGGATGGAGTAAGCTTATAAATCCTGAAGAAAATTCGGATTGGAATGAGGGAATTTTAAAAACTGTAGAATCTGGAGATTCATTTTATTTTATTCATTCATATATGGCTTTAACAAATAATAACAAACATACAATTGCCCATTGCTTGTATGGCTCAGAAAAAATACCAGCAGTTATTCAGCATAATCGCATAATCGGGTGCCAATTTCATCCTGAGAAGAGTGGAGAAGTTGGCCTAAAAATATTAAGAGAATTTTGTGAATTTTAAAAATATATTAATTGTTGGTTTAGGAAGTATTGGGTTAAGGCATTTGCGTATTGCTAGAGAAATTTTTCCCGAAAGTAGAATCGCCGTTTTACGTCACAAAGAAACCAATGAAATACCTGAAGGTGCTGATGAAGTATTCTTTAATTTAAACCATGCTATTCAATTTCAACCTAAAATAGCTATCATCTGCTCCCCAGCATCGACCCATATTGAAATATCACGAGCTTTAGTTAAGCAAGGAATACATATATTAATTGAAAAACCAATATCTAATGAGAAAATAGGTTTAGAAGAGTTAAATCGTGAAGCAGTTGAAAATAGTTGTGTAGTAACAGTTGGCTATAATTTAAGATTCCTTCCCTCATTGAAAAAATTTAAGGATTTGATAGATAAAAATTTTGTTGGGGATCTTTATTCTGTAAGAGGTGAAGTAGGCCAGTATCTACCAAACTGGCGTAAAACGGATTACAGAAAGACTGTTTCGGCACAAAAAATTCTTGGAGGTGGAGTTTTACTTGAGCTTAGCCATGAATTAGATTATTTGAGGTGGATTTTTGGTGAAGTAGAATCAGTTCAAGCTCAACTCAGCCGTCAAAGCCAACTTGATATTGATGTAGAAGATACTGCACATATTATTCTAAAATTTAAAGAGAATAAAAATAATACCAATTTAATGGCCTCATTAAATTTAGACTTCATTCGCCATGATACAGTAAGGATGTGCCATGCAATCGGTGATAAGGGTAGTTTAAGATGGAATGGGCTAACTGGGGATGTTGATTTATTTGAATCAGAAAAATCAGAATGGAAGAATATATATAAATATGAAGCTGATCAAGATGAGAGCTATAAGAATGAATGGTTACACTTCATTGAATGTATAAACAAGGAAAATACTCCGAATATTTCTTTTCAAGATGGTATGAAAGTTTTGGATATTATAGACAGTATTAAGATTGCCTCTTCTACTGGCACAATGGTAATGATTAAATGAGAATTATTGCTTTTATATTTGCAAGAGGTGGCTCAAAAGGACTTCCCGATAAAAATATAAAAATGCTAAATGGAAAGCCGCTTATAGCTTGGTCAATTGAGCATGCTAAGTCAGTAAAAAGAGTTGATAGAGTAATAGTGTCAACAGACTCAGAAAAAATTGCTAGGATAGCAAGAGAATATGGTGCTGAGGTACCTTTTATGAGGCCAGCAGATTTGGCAACTGACAATTCGCCTGAGTGGCTTTCTTGGCAGCACGGTTTGAAATACCTTGAAAATACCGATGGATGCCTTCCTGATTTAATGTTGTCAATCCCAACCACCGCACCATTAAGAAATGTAAACGATATTGATAAAGTTATTGATGAGTACAAAAAAAGTGATACTGATATTGTAATTGTTGTAACTGAATCTCATCGAAATCCATTTTTCAATATCGTTAAAGAAGGGGTTGATGGATATATTAATTTATTGGGCTCAGGGGATGAAGTTATAAGTCGGCGCCAAGATTGCCCTAAGACATATGATATAACCACTATTGCTTATGCTTTAAGGCCATCCTTTGTTTTAAATAAAAATTCAATATTTGAGGGTCGTGTGAGACAAGTTATTGTTCCGAAAGAAAGATCAATTGATATCGATACTTTATTAGATTTTGAAATTGCTGAATATATGATTAAAAAAAATGAGCCTAAGATTGTCAAAAAATAAAATTACTTACCTAAAGACAGAATTTAGATTATGTGAATGCTGTGATGGCGATGACATGGAATTAATGTGGACAAGTAAGAATGTTGTCGTTAGAAAAGTGCATACATGGGAATTTCCAGTTAATGTTTCCATTTGTCGTGATTGTGGATTTTGTTTTTCATCACCCAGTCCCAATAATGATGATTTGATGAAATATCATGAGGATGGAAATGTTGGATTTAAAGGAGGAAGTTTGCCATATTCTATTGATGAAAGACTCCGAATTCTAAATAAATATAAAGTACCAGATGGAATTTTCGTTGAGATTGGAGGTGATGATCCAGGAGAGTTTCATCAGAAGTGTAGTCGATATTTTAGCCAACTATTCTCAATTGAAGTTACTCAAGATTTAAAAAATAAATCTATTAATATTAATAATTTAAAAGAATATGTTGATGTAATATCTCATTATGATGTATTAGAGCATGTCTTAGATGTAAAAAACTTTTTATCAAATTGTTATCATGCTTTGAAGCCAGGTGGGGTTATGATTTGTGAGGTACCTAATTTAAAGCTTTACCCTGATAATTTATTACTTCAAGAATTTGAACATGTAAATCATTTTACAATCTCTTCTTTAAATATTATTGCTGAAAAAGCTGGTTTTACCCTTATTGAGTTTGATGATATTTGCAGTAGGCCTTATGGGTTTGTAGCTATATTTCGAAAAGATGTCTCCAATAAAGATTATAATAAAAAAAATATAAATGAATTTTCTGAGGCTAGGAAATCAGTAATCGGAGGCTTAAAACAAATTGATATTTATAATATCCAGTTACTCACTGTTAGAAAAAAAATAAGCCAATTTACTAAAGATAATAAAAAAATTATTTTATGGGGTGTAACGGACCTACTAAGATCTTTACTAAATGACTATAAAATTTCAGATAATGTAATGGTAGTTGATTCCGATCCTCGTCGCAAAGATGACTTAATTATGTATGGGCTTAAGGTGGGGCAGCCTATTAAATATATTAATGAACTTTTAAATTCAGATCTACTAGTTATTTGTGCTCCAAGGTATTCATCTGAAATTTTAACTTGGGTTAAAAGTAACACTGGTAAAATTTTCAAAGATGAATTCCTTAGTGTTATTGGGGTAAATTCATCTGGTAAAACTTTAAGGTAAATTTTTATGAAAACAATTATTATTTTAGGTGCATCTTCAAGTATTGGAAAAGCAATTTTTAATCAATTTAATAATAAAGATAATAAATTAATATCAACATATTTTTCAGGGGATAGTTCTGATAACACCTATAAGAATAACGAATCATTTTGTGTTGATTTAGACAGCAATAAAAGTATTATAAAATTTTCTGACAAGTTAATTTCAGAAAAAATTAATGTTGATATTTTAATTTCATTAGCTGGTATTCTTCCTGGAAAAAATCTATTGGAATATACTTTTGAAGAAATTGAT
>Ga0209710_1003023_pt1 | contig 11473 bp, 13 predicted proteins | sample ArcticOcean_MG_C_5_FD_187436 | JGI IMG/M metagenome (GOLD analysis project Ga0209710, IMG submission 187436) | Marine microbial communities from western Arctic Ocean - ArcticOcean_MG_CB4_138 (SPAdes) (version 2) | ecosystem: Environmental > Aquatic > Marine > Oceanic | place: Arctic Ocean...
CGCTCGTTTTTGTTCGTCTTTCCTCTCTCTATTTTTAGTACGAAATGATACCCTAAACCCTTGCCCGAAAAAATCGGGGCCCGAAAATCAGAAAAGTTGCCAAAAAAAACCCAAAACTCCGGAGTTGGAATTCCCCATCCCTAGGATTGAAAATCCAGCACACTGTTTCCTTTTTCTCCTTCCGAAAAAACAATCAAAAAACAAAAAAACAAAGAGCTGGACGGTCAAAGCGTGGAACTTTTTTGCAATGGTGTTAGCCATTTCTTTACTATAGATCTATATCAATAAATAACCATACCGATCGACTCGTGTGATCGTTTTCTATCGTTTGAGAGCAAAAAAATTGAATAATATCCGATTTTGACGTCGCCATTTGGCGTGCTTTTAATTCAATCTTAGAAAGAGGTGCACTAATTAGAAAAAGCACACAATGATGAGTTTTGTTCATTTCAAAACGACGAACGAGAGATAATAAAATACCGGTTTTGATGATTTTAAATGAAGCGCTCGATCTTAAGAACGTTCTAGATTCTATTCGTGTACTCATTTATGCAAATATATCGCTCTAAATTACTTTTTTATGTGAATATATCCAATCCTGACCGGGTTCAACAGATCCTGACCGGGTTTAACCGCCCAGTTTCAGAGTTTACTGCATTTTTTATTTTTTTGTTTGGGTCTTCCGGTAAACTATGAGGGTTTAAGGTATGGACAAACTATACATAAGTATCGCTTGTAAAGCTATGGTTATGTGTGTGGTTTATTAATGTATAAATACTATTAATTAACCTAGATCAATGTGTTAGGATAACGCTTCTGGGAAGCAACTACACGTTGAGCTAAAAGTGTGATATTTTATTATATCTGTTATTTTGTGTGGACTGCTTATAGCCGTGCCCGTATTTCTCCTAGTGGTATGGTCGACCTTATGGTATTTTAGAGATAGCATAAACATTTTGAGAAAAAAAAAGCTGGACGGTGGAATTTGGTACCGTTTAGGGTATCAACAAATACAGTATAATACACATAAATAACACATACCAGAAACTATACAAAGACATCCGTTCGCTATGAAACCAATCACAAACAAAAGAGGATGGAATTTTTAATTTACTCCACGGCTATAACTTTTACTGCGTGAAAATATTCTTGTTTTCATATTTTTCTTTTGCGCGTGGTCTCTCTATATACATGTCTGCTGTGACTGCTCAAGCAAAAATTATGCCTGAATTCGATTTTTCTGGACACGGAAAAGAAATATCATCAGCAAAATTTTCCAACGATAACTCCAGGTAAGTAATGCAAATTTTCTATTCTATTCTATTCAATTCATATGCGCATTTAATTATTGCAGAATTGCAAGTGTCTCTGGAGATAAAACCTGTAGAATCTGGTCGTTAAAGACAGGAAAATTGGTTCAAACTCTAGTTGGGCATGAAAAAGGATTGTGTGACTGTGCCTGGAGTAATGATGATAAATTCATTGCTACAGCTTCAGATGATATGCTTATTTTTATATGGGACTGCTTAAGTGGCAATTGTATTCGATCACTATCAGGCCATTCATCGTCTGTTACTTGCTGTGCTTTTAATTTCTTAAAAAATAATTTACTAGCCAGTGGTTCTTTAGATGAAACTATACGTTTGTGGGATATCAAGAATGGCAAATGTATTCTCACTATCCCGGCGCACGCTGATCCAATTACCAGTATTTGCTTCTGTATTGATGGAAGTGTTGTATTCACAGGCAGCTACGATGGATATTGTCGCTTTTGGGATGTATGTAGTGGAGCATGCTTGAAGTCTATTTCAGTTTTGGGAAGTTCAACAACGTCAATATCATTTCTTTCCTGCACGCCCAACCCTAGTTTTATTTTGATTGGAACTCTCTCTGACGCTATCGTGATAGTTGATATAAATTCGGGTAAAACTGTGAAAAAATATAGTTCTCACAAGAATAAAGAATTTTGTCTTCCTGCAAGTTATGTAAAAAGTGAAAACTCTGAGTTAATTTTGTGCGGTTCCGAGAACGGTCATTTCTTTGTATGGGATGCAATTTCACAGCAAATACTACAAACTATTACAACAAGTGAAACATGTGCTCAAAAACAATTATCGAATTCGGTAGTTGCTGTTATTGCTGGCGGAAGACAAAAAGTTTTAGCTTCGTTCTTTTTAAAGAATGATTTAGATAATAAAAAGCTAAAAATATGGACTTTATTGTAAAATCAGCGACTCGAAAATATAGTTCACTTATATAAAAGCAAAGGAAGAAATTATTTGTTGTATTTTTATGTAATCCGGTCAACCATAGGGCTAATATTTTGAAATATTTTAGGACGCTAATTAATTCAAATTTTATTACCACCAGAAAAAAGCTGAGAGCAAAATCATTAATAATAAGACATCTCTTCATTTTTTTTCTTTTTCCTCCTTTTTCTTCTTTATTTTCTTCTCCTCTTCCTTTTTTTTTTCGATTTCAGACTTATTTACTGTAAAAGCTCCTACCAATTCGTTACCATATTTATCTACTTTTCCATTCACAACGAGCTTCTTCTTAGCAGTAGCTGTAGGTCCGAGACCCCAACGGCGCGGGTATGTATCTCGCTCCATCACCACACGCTTGATCTTTGCTACACACCCATGGTCGCATGTAGCCATGATAGCAGTGTTCATCTGTGCGATTGCAACTGCAATTGCTTCGCCCTTAGTTGTTATCAAGACACATTCTTCACCAACTTCAATTCCACTTTCATAACGCAACAAACCAGGAATCATTAGTTTTGCCCCATAGCATATTGCATTCACAGCTGAGTCTTTCACAACAAGTCGTTTAAAGTTAGTCAGTAAGACTTCAAGAGGCATAATGACACGTCGAAGGTAGTCTTCCTTTTGTAAGTTATCTCGAGACCACTGGGCATCTAAGACATCATGCATTGTTACAAGATTATTATTCTCATCACACACACCAGAACGCACTCTACGGAGCTCTTGCATGTGACCACCAACGCCGAGGATGAGGCCCAAGTGCACGCAAAGAGTTCGAACATATGTCCCTGCTTCGCACGATATCCAGAAAACGCAAAGATTACGTTCCTCATCAAAATCGAGCAATTTACTTTCATATATAGTTCGAATGCGAAGCTGGCGTTTTACGGCCGAAATTAGTGGTGGGCGTTGAAAAAGTGCACCAGTCAAAGTTTCAATTGCGCGTTCTAAAGAAACTTTACCACCTTTAGGAAACGCGTGCAAACGACATATACAGACATATTCTTTTCCAGCACCTTGCTGTGCTTTCACGAGACGTGTGGCACGATCAATACAAACTATCAAAGAACCTGTGACTTTTGGATCTAAAGTTCCACTGTGACCAGTCTTTTCAACCCTTAAAATCCGCTTCAACCATGCGACGACTTCATGTGAAGATGGATTGGCTGGTTTATCCAAATTGATGATCCCATACCGAATATATTCCGATAATGGACGCTTCAGCGGCGAATAACCGCAGGGGATTGGAGTATAGTGTCCAGTACGAACCTTCACAAAATAATTAAAAAAAACTCAAAAGTGGCGATAAGAATACATACCATCAAATGATCGTAATTCTTCAGAAGCAATGGCCAAGTAGTCGCGTTATAGGATGCAACTGCATCAGATGGTTTTATGGTAAAATCTTCCATCTATTTAATTAACTCAGAGAGACAGAACCGAAAAAGAACAGAAAAATAAACTATAAACTTTGTTCTCAAACGTCAAAGATCAAAGAAGCTAGCTGGTATATAAATTTTACGGGGAAAAGAAATATTTTTTTGATGAGCTAATAATAGTCCCTCTTACCTCTTAACACCCTAAACCCTAATTGCGGAGATAGGCAGATAGCCTTATACCTACAGCTAGCATAAATACTAGCTGAGAGTGAGAAGTCGACAACACAATAAACAGAATATAGACTCATACAACTACACTTGTTATATAAGTCACATAATCCAACTATAATACCTTTACAGGCTAACGAACCGTACTAAGTGTGATATTAGGGTGTTAAGAGAGACTATTATAGCTTATCAAAAAAGCAGGATTTTATAATCCAGCACCAACAGCAGCAGGGGATACGCGCCGCACTTAATTGATTCTCCGGAGAAAGCAAAAAAAAACCAGAAATTCCCCGCCCCTAATTTCTTGATTTCTTCGCTTGCGGAGTTTTCGATTTACCCATATTTGAACTTATAAAAAGTCTGCCCTTGTAAGGACAAAGCTATGCGGCATCCACCAGTAGCAGGCGGTAGGGGTTTTTCTGGCCGCACTGCAGGTCGTGGATTTGGTCGTGGCGGCTCTGCTGGACGAGGTTCTTTTAAAGAAGAGACTCCCGACTTATTGGTCGGTAAGCTTTTGGTCTTTCTTTATTTACATTTTATTACACATTATTATGTAGAAATTGGGTCCTACTCGCATTCTTGCGAAGGAGAGATTATATGCAAGTTAACTAACTCAAAGGTGAATTGGTTCTATTCAATTCTAAATTCCTTTTACTTAAATATATATACAAATTTCATACTTCACACAAATATACCACAGATACCTTATTTTAATGGAACTATATTTTTGGAAAATAAAAGCAAAGTCGGAAAAGTGGAAGAGATTTTTGGGCCCATTGATAATTCAGTAAGCATTGAATTTGAATTTGTTTTTGGATTTGATAAGTTTTCATTAGATGTTCACAATTAAACTTTGTGAAGGAATCGGTGCCGAGTCATTCAAATTAGGTGCGTAAAAAGATAGTTTCTCTTAAGATGTAAGTTAGATTATTATTAAGGGCAAAAATTTCATATCAGTCCTGACAAGCTAATCCCCTTACAAAGATTTCAACAAAACGCGTACGAATATTCTCTGTTGATTATTAGAGTCATTTTTTTTGTCATACAGGCCAGGAAGCGAAAAGACGACTTTAAAACGAGGAGGGGGAGGAAGAAGTGGGGCGAGATTTGGCAACGCACGAGGAGGAAGGGGGAGGGGAAGAAGCACCGGAAGAGGAAGAAAATAAATCTAAAGCTTTAAAATAAAATGTGAAGAAATCATTAAATTCTAAATAATTCTAGAAAAAATTGTATCTTTTCCTATCCAGACCACAATCTTCATGAAAAGCTACTTTCACACATCTTCGGGCAGCGCCTATCCTAGACATACTTTTTAATATCTCTTCTTCCGGTAGAGTTAAACAAGCCATCTTTGATTTTGTACTATCCTCAATTCTATGCACAATTCTAACATCATGTTGAGTGATAAAAGTTATGGACCGCCCACTCCGACCAGCTCTAGCTGTACGTCCTATTCTGTGAACATAGTCTTTTGGTACAGGAGGAACTTCATAATTAATTACCAGATCAACAGTCGGAATATCAAGACCACGTGCAGCAATATCAGTTGCAATTAGAATTTTGGTTTCACCGGATTTGAACCGTGAAAATGAAGCTTTACGCTCTTTTTGTTTTTTCATTGAGTGAAGACTTACTGAGACTATTCCAAGTTTATCTAAAACACCGGATAAAAGCTGACATGATTGTATAGTAGATGTAAAAATTATGGAGCTGCGAACTTTCCATGCCTCCATCTGGCTAATTATGTAAAATAAGTAAGCATCTTTCATAACGCTTGGCAGGAAACAATACTCCTGCTTACAGCTACTCACAGCTTGAAGTCCTTCAAAAGCTTCAAAATGAAAAGCATCTTTCATTGTTATTTGTTGCAGTGCTGCAATATTGCGAGTAATACTAGCAGAAAATAACAGCGTCTGTCGCTTAGAAGGAATATTTTCAAAGATAACTCGTAACTCTGGTTCAAAAGAAGGCTCTAAGAGACGATCAGCTTCATCTAGCACTAAAAACCTTAAGTTCATGAAACACTTCATAATTTTTCTATTATATAAGAAATGATCCATCAGACGACCAGGTGTACTTATGACGATGTTGGGTCGTTTTAGAATCAAATTTGCCTGAACTTGAATATCTTCTCCGCCAGTAACAACTTGACACCTAACCGTCAATCCTGAAGAAAGAGCAGTGAACTGCTCAGAAATTTGGACTGCGAGTTCTCGAGTTGGGGTCAGGCATAAAGCAAAAATTCCGTATGAATCCTCTGAAAGTATATTCAAGATTGGAATAGCAAACGCTGCGGTCTTCCCACTTCCAGTTTGCGCTGTTCCTATTACGTCTAAGCCGTTTAGAATAGGAGGAATACACGCAGCTTGGACAGAAGTTGCTTCCTGTAATCCGAGATTTGAAGCATTTATAGCCAACCACTTTTTTATGCCCAAAGATCTGAAATGAGCTCTACTACTTATCATTTCTGTTGCTATTTCTATCTAGTTAGTGCTTCTTGCATCCTACTTAATTCAGCACAAACTTTATATATTAAACACAACACGAAAAATAAATATATCCCCTGGATTTGAAAATCCAGCTTTTTCCTGCTCCTTTTTTTTTCTCAAAAAATAAAAGATGCAGTAAACTGACTGACTGATGGACGGTTGAACCAGCAGGTCAGGATCTGTTGAACCCGGTCAGGATCTGTTGAACCCGGTCAGGATTGGATATATTCACATAAAAAGGTAATTTAGAGCTATGTATTTGCATAAATGAGTACACGAATAGAATCTAGAACGTTCTTATGGTCGAGCGCTTCATTTAAAATCATCAAAATCGATATTAAACTACCTCTCGATCGTCGTTTTGAAATGAACAAAACTTATCCTCGTGTGCATTTTCAAAGTAGTGCGCTTCAAGCAATAGCAGTCAGGCAGACTTACCAAATTTGGTAATTCATTTAGGGTTTCATTTCTTAAATGAGCCATAAAAAATATTACAAAAATACCACTTCACGACGCGCTCACGCATTGATCCCTTTTTAATTCTTACATTTTTATTACATCAATGGATAGCCACGATGTTGATCTTTCATTTCACGTATGAATATTGAATTTATACTCGCTTTAATGAATGTTTTGAAGAGGTTTTGAGAAAATTTTCAAAAACACAATAAATGTATTCAACGCGTTAGATATGCCTTAATGGATTCCAATTACGACAAAAAGATAATGAAAAATCGTGTGCCACTTATATTAAAGTCGTCACGAAAAATTGTGAATTTTCATAACGTATACGATGCTGACAGACTGATGATGGGCGGTTGAATTTGGCACCAAACGGTTGAATTTGGCACCGTTTAGGGTATCAATAAATACACATACCAGAAACTATAGAAGGAGACATCCGTTCGCTACGAAACCAATCGCAAACGAAAGAGGATGGAATTTCAGTGCGGATAGTGGTTTTTAATTCTTTTTAATAACAAAATTAAGAGCTCGCGAGAAACATATCTTTTAACCATTCACTCATGAAAAAACTTAAAATTAGAACGCGAAACCCTAAACCCTTTCTCCGGAGAAGCCCCACCCCTATTAACCCAAAACTTTTTTTTTGGTTGTTATTTTTACGTTTTTTAATTTTTGAAACCCTAAATGAATACAAGTTACACCTCGTACAAGAAGACTGCATTGAATTGCATACCGACGCGGAATATCCAAACATAAAAAGAATTGTTTCTCTGTCTGCGTTGCACCAAATTCCAAATAAGACATCAACGTTTTTACGAAAAAAGAGTAAATAGATCAAGGTTCAAATCAACCAGAGAATCAAGCTATCAACCAGAGAACCAGTCGAGGAACAAGTAATCAAGTGTACTTAGGCAGAATCCTCTTCATTCTTTTCGATCAAACCTCATTTAAATAACCAAACATCGAAGATATGAATCAAAATGAAAGTGCATTCTATCAAGAACTTAAGGTGAGGTTTTTATTTATTTATTTTAATCTTGTTAAAGCTGTTTTGGTGTGCAGGGTTCTGATCCCTTTTTTTTGATGGCGGGTCCAAATGTAATTCAATCTGAAGAGCATATATTTAAGATGTGTCGTCAAATAAAGCAAGTTACGGATAGGTATTTTTTCGTCATTTATTTACTTTATATTTAATCGAAACTTTATAGTGTTGGAGTAAAGCTAGTCTTTAAGTCTAGCTTTGATAAAGCCAATAGAACAAGTGCTAAATCGTTCCGGGGCCCTGGCATTGATGAAGGATTGAAGGTAAAGTTTATGATCTGTCTAATTTTATCATTTTATTTTAATTAAAAATGTGGTAATAATGCAGGTTCTCCAAGCTGTTAAGACGGCATTTGATGTTCCTATAATAACTGATATCCACGAAAGTTTCCAAGCTGAAGCTGTAGGGTATTTTAAGATTATTTTATATTTTGAAAAAATTTTCTCACTCTACTTTTTCAAGACTTGTTGCTGATATTATACAGATTCCTGCATTTTTATGTCGTCAAACAGATTTGCTTATTGCTGCTGGTAAAACAGGAAAAGTGATAAGTATCAAAAAGGGCCAATTTTGTGCTGCTTCGGTAAATTTAATCGTTTGTGTCTTTTTTAGTCATTTTCCTCAATTTCAGGTGATGAGAAACTCAGCGGATAAGATTCGAGGTACTGGCAATCCGAATGTTTGCGTTTGTGAACGGGGCACTATGTTTGGTTACAGTGATTTGATTGTTGATCCAAGAAACCTTGTATGGATGCGAGACGCAAATTGTCCTGTGGTAAGACAAAACAGAATAAATTTAAAACCCGAATACTCTCATACTTTTTCAGTTGGCAGATATAACCCATTCATTACAACAACCAGCTGGTTTAGCAATTGGCGAAGGAGGTGTCGCAAGTGGTGGACTTCGAAACATGATTCCTACAATTGCAAGAACCTGTGCTGCCGTTGGTGTAGACGGTATATTTATGGAGGTTCATGATAATCCAAATTCATCGCCAGTCGACGGACCTACACAGTGGCCATTAAGGAATTTCAAGTCTCTGTTGGAAGAGATTATCAATATTGCGAAAGTTTCAAAGGTATAATTTTCAAGTTAAATTCGTTAATTCGTTTGAAACAATTGCAATATAGGGAAAGTTTGATTATGAGATTGATCTCGCACCAGTAGGAGAGGACTTTTGATATGAATTATTTGAGATATTTTAAGGTTCTTAGGTTCTCTACTTATCTCTCTCTATTTTGTTTGTGTGTGAGTATATTTTTCAATATAAGAAGTTCTTGCTCAATCTAATGCAGTCTTAAATGCTTGTTTTTAAGAAGCGCCTCAATCATCTCCATCTCTAAACTCCAGCTGTGTACTGAATTCCCGACTGTGCGATGACCCCCCCCTGCGTAATAGTGATATTGAGAAGGAGGTTCACTATCACCAAAACCATATAGAGCTGTGTCCTTGCAAAGCTGTATAAGGATAAATATTGCCACAAATCCGCTTGAAGGCGTGTGTCCTCCCACATACGGTCCGTATCCATGGGTACAAAGAATCCGACGATATTCATTCAACAACCATTTTACTGCAGTTACAATCTTTGGTGCTAGTAGTAGTAAATGCACATCTTCACGTGTTTTCTCTAATGCAGAACAAACTTTGTTAAAGTTCTCCAATGAAGTGCGTGAAATTATAAGAGTTGCATTAAGTTCTAAGGGAACATTTTTTATTTCTCCAATATGAATATTTCCTCTGGAGTCGAGACTGCCATCTTTCCTCAATTTAACATTTTTTGAGTAGAAATTTGACCAGAGAGCATTGAGTACACGAAATGTGGTTTTGTTTCCAACCCATTGCTCATATCCTCTGGTCGGGGCCTGGTTAAAACGAACTACAATATCATAACCATTTATTTCTTCCCCTTGATTAGAAGAAAGTAAACTTCCGCTATTACCTACTAAGGCACAACGGTCCCAAACATGTTGAGACCAAATTTCTGCCGCATTTGAAGCAAAAAATCTCGAATTGAAAGCGCCTAAAGCATGATATCGAAGAAAATTTGCTCTGTGAATAAATAGGTCCTCTTTTTTGAGATAGCCCCGCTTTCCCAATCTACTCCGACTGAATGGCATAAATATAGGAAGACCTGAGATTCCAGGTTTTTCAACAGCCTTCTTATTTGAACTACAAATTCCTTGGTAAGGAAAGGAATCATTACTAGAATGAACTTGACTGTTTTTTTTTCTTACCAGATACCCGTGAAAAATTAATATCCGTAAAAAACCGAGAATGATACAAAGAAGAAAGAAATTTCTCATCAAAGTGACCGTATTCATCTGCGGCCGTTAAATTTTGATGCTGAGACAGAGACTTCATTCATAGTGGCGATAGCAGAAAAAAGAATTTACTATCGGACCCACAAAAAATAATTTTGCTGAAAGTGGGGTTCGAACCCACGCAGACGTTGTCTACCAGAAATCTTAATTTTTAAGAAAGTTATTACTTGAGTCTGGCCCCTTAGACCACTCGGGCATCCCAGCTTACAACAATCCCGTACATTTTAAATATATATTTTCCATAAAAAAATTACTTGTGTTTAAACGAGAATTTTGCAAGCTTTGACATCAACGTCCCAAAACAACTTTTCTATTCTAATTATCGCTTATAACTTCGCTCTGATAATTGCTCTAACTAGTTTCCAACGCTGGCTTAATAATTTTGAGTTTTACTATGCATTATCGCACGCGTCAAAATTGTGATTTTTGCAAGTTATTTGCTTTGACAGGAGAGGGAAACATCACGAAAAGATAAAAATATAACGAACAAAACGGCATCGGGGAGGCATCTCCAAGACGTACGAATGCTTAAATACGATTGAGATACGATATTTTGAGCAGTGCCAAGTCGTTTTCTGGTGATTGGAGCGACTCTGTTTCCGGAATATCGCTACTCGGCTCGTGTTGATAAACTTGCAAAATTATGAATAAATGTTGCGAAATGATAATATTTTGGACGCCGACGGTCATATTTTGGACGCGCATAATATGGGCACTTAGTTATGATTAGTTGTTGTTTGGTCACCTGAACGCCTGCGTTTATCCATCACTATCACATCATTAGGAGTGTTCACAACACCAAAATTGCTTCTGAGAGGTATGTTTCTTTATTGATCATCACAACGCTTTTAGAAAACGAAGAAAGGGGACTTCGGAGCTCCTCTTCAAAGCACTTTGGATATTCGCTGACGATTGTACGCGACGGTATTACGTAAGTTCCGTCAGCTTTGGGAGTTAAGGCCAAATCAAAACTCCATCTCTGCAAGAGGTGCACTAATTCGAAAATGCACACAATGACGAGTTTTGTTCATTTCAAAACGACGAACGAGAGATAATAAAATACCGATTTTGATGATTTTAAATGAAGCGCTCGATCATGAAAACGTTCTAAATTCTATTCCTTTACTCATTTATGCAAATATATCGCTCTAAAGTACCTTTTTATGTGAATATATCCAATCCTGACCGGGTTCAACGTTTCTGACCTGGTTCAACCGTCCAGTTTACTGCATTTTTTATTTTTTGATGAAAAAAAAAAGGAGCAGGAAAAGCTGGATTTTC
>Ga0209710_1003027_pt1 | contig 11462 bp, 7 predicted proteins | sample ArcticOcean_MG_C_5_FD_187436 | JGI IMG/M metagenome (GOLD analysis project Ga0209710, IMG submission 187436) | Marine microbial communities from western Arctic Ocean - ArcticOcean_MG_CB4_138 (SPAdes) (version 2) | ecosystem: Environmental > Aquatic > Marine > Oceanic | place: Arctic Ocean: Canada...
TCATTATTATTATTATTATCTTATTATTATTATGTAATAATATAGGAGCTTGAGTGGGCTAATTGTGTAAGGGGTTCTATCGTCTATTACTCTATTTCCAGCAGAGCTGTGAGGTGTGAGCAAGTTAGCTTTTTTTTTTGACATGTTTGACTGTTTGACAATTGTGTCTAATAAAAACGCGCGCTAGAAACTAAACGGACTAATGAACTACGATACACGTGAAAGTGTGCCAAAAATCAAATCAGGAAACTGAAAAGGAAACGCATAATTGACATGGAAAAGTTTATGATGCAAATCATGGAACTTTGAATCATAATTGAACATGAACCATGGAAGTTTTATTGCAATTCCTGAATGGTCGAAGACGCCGAAAATACCTAGAAGGACGATATACATCAAGAACGCCTCTTTTGGAATATCCGTAATAAGAAACGCGGGTGAATAAAGAATACAATAATACCCAATCGCTTCCATAGGATGGATAAATAAATCGCAATAAACACACGGCGATTTGTACTCGTGGTGAATTTTATGAAACCGGCGATAGAAAAAACGCGTATGCATTAATCGATGCCAAGGATACTCCAGTAATGACTGTAAACCTAATGCAAGAAATAAACACCGAATAATTTCAAACGCATTATTATCATTATTATTATTTAAGATTATATTCGATTTTCCTCTAATCGTTAGCTCCGTTACGATTGCTGAAAATAGACTTGAACAAGTTAAATTTATGGTTCCAAAAATTGCATGCATTGGATGTCTTTTTTTACTTTCAACATCGTGTTTGCTTATTCCAAAGAAGAAATCCAATAACGGTATTGATAGTCTTGTTCTACTTTTTGAAATAATACCATGCGTTCGCTCGTTCGGTTGTATTTTCCATTCTTTTTTCTTATTATTATTATTAGATTTATAAAACAAACACTCAAGTGTCCCGCTAAGAAAGAAATATCCAAAAAATTGTAAGAAGAACGCGTATACTGCATAAACGCTCATCATATCAAATTTTCAATTATATATACAAAAGGCACATCGCGTTCGTTAACTTTTTTTGTTTAATAAATTGAACAAGTTCGAGAGTCAAATAAAGCAACTTTAAATGAATATAGTATAAGAGGAAGAATTAAACTCCTCCAACGTCGAACGTCCAAAAGTCCAAACTTGTGGAAACTGGAAAGAGAGCAGCAGCCTCAGCAGCAGGTTATTTTTTACCCCATTTACCGGTTGCCTTTTCGTTTTCAATTTAATAAATGATAACCTTAATCGAGGTCAAAGTCGCACGGGCTGTGAATAAGACCGTGAATAACAATAAAATAGTCCAGTTTTACCCAATCACTTGCGAGTTCATTCTATCATCAAAGAATGATAATAACGAAGACTACGATAATTCTAAAGAATTCGAACATTTGATTTCGAAACATGCGACGACGACTATAACGCAAAAGACTGAAACGATTAATAATAATGATAACAAGTTCGTCAAGTTCCAGTCATTTCGAAGATTTTCCCAATTTTTGCAGCTTTATAAACTCGTCACATCGAAAGACATAGGAGCTCGTCTTCCACAATTTCCTAAGAAGACTTTAAACGTAACAGAAATCGTATCAGAAGAGCGAAGAGTAGAATTTGAGAAGATTCTAACCCTCGTATTATCGGACAGAAAACTCATAGTCTTGAAAGAAGTGTGTAACTTTATTGGCATCGAAGAATATCCACGCGGTATATTTACTAATATCAAAGAGAATTTTGAGATAATACAACAATCTACGACGAACAAGAAAAAGAGCGGTGGAGAACAACAACAACGAGAGAAAAGTAGCACACCTAAACAACCAGAAACGACGACGATGACGAAGAGTGGTGATATGTACGGCGGATACGATTCATGGGAAGAAGAAACGCCAATAATGACGAGTAGTTATAGGCGTACTCCAAACGATAAATCTCTCGAAGAATTTCATCTCGCAAGCGCGGCGCTTCATAAAACAATCGGATTGTCTCCATCGCCTATACGTGGTTTTCCCCCAACGACATCATCAGAGAATATAGACAAAATTATCGACGAGAAGAGCGAACATTTGCAAAATTTTGTAGAAAATAATATAAACATAGACGAGACGACGAATAGATTTACAATTGATGGACCTGGGGCTAGAGAAGCAATCAAATTAGGGGATTCAAAATCTCTCGAACAAATTTTGAACAACGGTTCTGACCCAAATTGGCGAGATAACCACGGTTTCACTTTGTTAATGCTTGCCGCGATGTTCAATCAAAAGGCATGTGTACTAAATTTGTTACAGCGTGGCGCCAGTCGCGATTTAGTTAATAGAGATGACGAGACCGCAATAGATTTAGCACCGGTCTCTTTAGCGCAAATTATTAGGAATTATGTACATGACTAGACTAAGAAGCAGATAAGAAGAAGAAATATCTTATACTATTTTGAAAATACAATTCGAATCTTTCAAAATGCTTTGAACGAATTCAATAAGAAATCAGACGCGGCTTGAGAACTCGTCGTCGTCGTCGTCGTTTCTAAAGAAGACTCTGATGATGAGGCGGGCGTTAAAGTTTTGAAGAATTCAATTTCAAAAGCTTCTTTGACGATATTAACAAGCGTATCATCTTCAGAAAGTATGAGCGCAAGTCGGTGATTATTTACTGGGTACGTCTTATTCTTAATCTTTTTCTTTTTCTCTGTGTCCGAATCTTCTGAAGAAGAAGTAATGATCGAAGCTTGTTCAACATCGTGCGCCCAACTTCCAGTATGAATGGTAATCTCAGCTTCGCTTTTCAACACCCCTCGAAGTAATAGCTTTTTAAATTGACGCATCCAATTAGCACTTCTCGATGGTCTAATACTAGCGGTGAATAAATCTACTTGTGGACAAAAGGCGAGTACTCTCGTTGCGTGTTCTGCAAATAATAAAGACGCCGTCGCTCCCATGGAATCACCGAGATATAAAACTCTCGAATATTTTGAACATTCGTTTTCAATGTGCTCATACCACCTTTTCATCTCTTCTTCTACATTTCCTGTCAATTTGTTTCCAACGTACCAACTCCTTTCTACGTCGCATACGTACAAGACGTCGTAGCTCTTTCCATCTCTTTCGCCAACTTTTTTGCGCAATTTTTTCAACAAACCGCCCCAATTCGGAACCCCGGGCGCGCTACCGAACGAAACAATCAATACGGGAGCTCTTATCGAGTCATCTAAAGCCGCTTGATTACCGTCCCATTTTACAATTTTAAAATATCCTTTGCTTCGGTTCGGGACTTCTGAGACTGTAATATTGCCCATATTTTTAACCATTCCTAAGCCTACTTTTCGAGCTTGTTCGGTATCTATTCCTAACGTTTTCAACATCTTCGCTTCGCGCATGGTTTGAAGAAAGTTTTCGATTTCACTCTTGGTCAACATTTCGTTATCTTCAATCCATAGCTGCCTTAAAGATTGAGATTTTTTCAACTCTTTTGGAAGCGAGTGTAAATCGTTTGAATATAACCAAATTGATGTCAAAACTGGCAAATCTTTCAACTCTTCCGGCACTGATTGAATTTTATTCTCCGCTACGTTCAAGTTCCGCAAACGCTTCAAATTTCCTAAAGATTTTGGAATGCTTCTTAGCCTGTTACCTTGTACGCTCAAAGTCTCCAATGCTTTCAAAAACCTGAAATCATTCCCATTCGCCTCTAAATCTTCAACGCAATTACCGTGTAAATCGATATCGGAAAGATTAAACATTTTTCCAAGACTCGGTAATTCCACTAACTGGTTCCCAGGCACACTCAACTCCTCTAAAGCTACGAGTTTCGATAAGTCTTTCGGTAAATATTTAATTCTATTACCAGCTAAAGAAAGATTCCTTAACGACGTACATTCGCAAATCGACGCTGGAATAGTTCTTAATAAGTTCCCGTGCGCCCATAATCCTTGAAGTCTTTTCAAGTTACCAATAGATTCGGGAAGTTTCGTTAACCTGTTCCCGGCTAATCCTAAGCGTTCGAGTAGTTGTAAATCGCCTAATTCATTAGGAATGTGATATATTTTATTATTTGATATTTGCAAATCCGTCAAAGGAGCATCTTGGTTCGTGATTTCAAAGATTTCCATTGGGAACTTGGTTAAACCTAGGCCGGTTAAATCTAATCTCCCGGTCGAGCGCGATTTCAGAATTCTTCTAAGAACTAAACTGTTTAATTTATCGTTGTCGTTGTCGTTTTCATTACCGTTTTCATTATCGCTATCATTATCGTCGTCGTATACTTTATCATCCATGAACGAAGAAATAGTATGAAAATTTTTGTTATCGTGACGAGGGTGATTTTGTGGTCGTCGTCGTCGTCGTCGTACGTTTGCGACAGAGCGTGATCTCGTTGGATAGGATAATGACACCGATGACGATGATGTGCAGACAAAACAAGGTGTTCTTGTGTAGCTTGCCATCATCATCATCATCATCATCAGGATGGTAGCAGTGTCAGTTTGGGTGTGCTGTTGTTCCAACAAACTTTTATACTTTTGCGTTTTGGAAAAAAGAGGAGTGCTGTGATGATGCGGAGAACTGACAGAGGAGGCTGATTTTTTGTGTGAACCCTAAAACTTGGCATCATCAAAAAAGAGAAAACGACAAACGCGAGAAACGACAAACGAGAACGATGTTTTGATTGAAGAAGAGAAGAAGAGAAGAAGAACCATCAGCAGCAGCAGCAGAAAGAAGAGAAAGAAGAGAAAGAAGATCTCATCATCATCTCTTCTCTAATCAATAATATGCAAGCGCGCGCCGATGGGCCTTCTACTACTACTATCATCGATAGGAAAGAATCACAAACAACGAGAACGTTGAATAGCGATAGAGCACAAAATCCATCGCAACAATCTCTGACACCGCAAGAGCTCAATAAATTCTTACTGTCTAAACAAACGACGACATCGCAACAACAACAACAACGACAACGACAACAATCTTTGAAGGACTCGATCGAAACAGTCGAACGATGTTTGAAAGAGAACAGGGAGAACTTAAGAGAGTTCTTCTCGACTTGTTATCAGACTTTGTTATGGCAAATATTCAATTTCGATGAATCAGGGTCTGGATGGTTACAATCCGTCTCATCAGCACGCGATTATAATAATACGAATAGTAACATAAACAGTAGTAGTAATGGTAACAGACATCAACAACAAAGAGATTTTTCAACAACAACAACTACTACGAATAATACGAACACGAATAATACAACGAACACAAATAATAATCATAAGGAAGAAGTTACTCTTTTACTGAAGTTTCTAAGCCCTGAAGGTCCATTAATGCGAGCAATATATTCCGCAGACTCGAACAATTTAGTTCAATTCGCGTTCCCGCTCGAACGACTTTCGCAGAAGACGCAGAGAATGTTACAAACACAACAAGGCGCTATAGAACTCAGTCGAAATCCGTTGTTTAGAGGCAAAATAAAACAAGATCCAGAAAATGGTCGATACTTAGTTCAACTTGGATTATATCATTACTTTCTCTTCTGGAACGCTTATTTTGTACAAAGAGTTGGAAACATATCCGGCGGCGGTCATAGAACGACTCATCATATTGCATCAGCGGCGGCGGCAACGCAGTTCATGCATTCGCAGAGACCAACTTTAGCGCAGACGCACGATCAATTACAAACGCCTGGTGGTGGCAGTGGGTGGAACCCTTCTACAAAATTATCATCTTTGAAGACTTCGGCGCTACAACATACGACCATGAAAGCAAACGATCTGAGCAAAATCGAAAGCTCGAATCAAAGAGAAAGAGGAGGAATAAGAAACAGCAGGCATCCGTATCAAGATTTGCTCATTTCGCACTTGGAATATTTTTTCAAACCGAGACAAACCGACGATGCAAATGAAAAGATGGGAGGTAATATCGTGACAGAAGGGGAGATGATTGTAAACGTTCTGATTGAATTTTGGCTCAGCGAAAGCGATATTTCAACAGGTTCGAGGTATTTATACAATCCCCCTGATGATAACTTAGTGAACGCTGTTACTCTTCTCGCCATTTATCTCGGTGAAAATGAATACAGCTCTCCTGCTTTTATCCGCGCGAGAGAACGATTGCAGCGCCCGTTGTATAGATTTTTACACGACGCTTTCACGTTATGGCCAATCGAGTCGACGAGATCTTTGGAACCTATTACAAATTTATGGGTGGCGTACATCACGCCTTGGATAAAAGAAAACGTTCACTTTTTGCATAGTCCGCAAGACTCAAAATTTATGTCACATCTTTTATCGAACGTTCCTTTTTATCATTATTTGATGAAGCACTTTTTAGAATTGTGTTGTAAGCTAGTGCCGAGCGACCCAGAAGGTACGGCACTTATTTTAGTACGAGTCTTTGAAAATCTCGAACAGTCTCCAGAGTTAATTACCGTCCTTAATGTTCTCGAAGAAGGATTTAACAAATACATCGAGGATCCTTTAAAAGCAACTGCAAATCGAATAAATAATCAAGAAACTTTGACTCCGTACGATCACATGTTTCCAATCATTCAAAATCAGCTCGCGGATTGGGATCCGCCCGCGTTGAAAACAGAAAACGAGCTCGGTACTCATAGGAATGTTTCATCCATTGCAGGAGGGCTACAACAACAACAACAACAATATCAACAACAACAAACGCCTCTTAGAAATAGAAGTGGACGTTTAGGTGTGAATGCGGGATTATTTAATTCCCCGCTATCGAGGAGAAAAAACAATATGCTAAGTACGCCAGGAGGTAAAATGCCAACAAGTTTCAAAGGAGGACATCATCAAGACAATCAGTTTGTGTTGCAAAAGCTGACTATGTTTGACTTAGGCCCAGATGGTTTACCTCAGGTTGCAGTCGCACTTTTAGTTCGGCTCAGTCGTGATTTGCAAGAATCTTCGTCTAATAGTATCCTCAGAAAGTTCGTGCCTCAATTTAGAAAATCAGCGTTTGCGGTGCTTCCGTTGGAAAAATCACCCGACGTCTCGCTGCTCAAAAATTCAGCAGCACAATCGGCCAAAAATAGAAAAGTCACTGATGGTACTTCATCGTTTGAATGGAATAAAAAGTTAAAATTTAAAAGTGCGCGCGACTTGTATGTCGGCGATTGGATGCATAGGCCTATTGGCGAAACAGAGTTTGGTCCTCTGGTGAAAATACTAGTATATCTTTCTCAGTTTTTGAACACGAGTTTTAACTTTGATGGCGTTAAAAAGGTAGTAATAAGTAACGGCGAGGAAGTCGATGTTTTCCCGCAATTGACGAAAACTTGGAACGATTGTTCGAATAAGAAGGATTATTGGGCCGTTTGCAAAGCTGTGGTGAAGATTGCGCAAATTTTCGTTTTGAATATTATTGGTCGTGCTCTCGACGTACTTCGTAGGAGAGGTTTTCGAGTGAACCTTAGGTTCATGGCTGAATATTCCATGATGGTTTTGCTATTTCTCGGGTGGTACTCTTTAAAGCTCGTGTTGCGGTTACTGTTCTTTTAATTTCAATGCTCTTTTCATCTTTCTCTACTCTACACATATATTCACTAATTTTTTAACGCTCTTCTTTCTTCTTCCAGAATTGCAACTTCTTCACCCACTTTGGAAGATTCTTTGGCGGAGGAGGAGGAGGTGGCGTCCATCTATTTGCACATTCGCGGTGAAAAACGTATATTAATTGTCTAAAACCGAGAGTGAAGAAAAAACTTAATACGACCGCAATGAGAAGTAACAAAATAGTTGCCGACCGCTCAGTCGCTGTTCCGACGTCCCAAACACGCTCGAAAGCCGTCCCTGTAACTAAGCCTTGAGCGGCCCCACCTAGAGCTGCGGGATCAGCGCCAAGTGGTGGTAGTAAAACATTCGCTAAGCTTGGCACGAGAAGGGCAAATAAACCTATTATTAACCCGACTATACCCGAAGCGATTGCCGATAAATACACAAACGTCTTGAAAAGTAATATTTTTCGGCCTAACATGAGCTCCGTACTTCGTTTGAGATTATCACCACCTTGTTTACCTTCAAATATGCGCACGGGAACGCAAAGCGCCAAGTCTAAGCACCGCATTATACCTAAATACGGAATTGGAATGGTGATCATACCGTTCCATGCAATCGAAATCGTTCGACGCAAGTCTATGACGAGAATAGATTTGTACAACTCAAATCCTTGTTTTAAAACGCCATATGCATATTTTGGCTTCAATTTGGCATACATATCCTCCTTGACAATTGAATCAGCGACAACGGCACCATTATCGTTAGCTTCTCTTCTAATTTCGTCTTCTTCTTTATCTCCCACGTAAGCATTCTTAAACGTCGCGATTCGAACAAGAAATTGACACAAAAACTTCCACGCTTGGACGATGACCACGAACGTCGCCGCTATAACTTCGACTTCGTGTACTTGTATCAAGGCTAATAAAAACGTCCCGCCGAGGTTTAAAGCTTGAGCGAAGAATCCAGCAACGAACACAAGCATTACCGTTGGTAGAAAATCGCGGACTGACATGCGTAATACTTCTCCAATGATTGCTTTTGCGGTTAAATCGTCTTTACTCATATTTTCTTCTGTTGTTGGATTTATTCTCGTTTTTGCCAATGGATATACTAATGCTACTGTTGATGATATTGATGTCGATGTTGATGATAACGATCGTTCGTTGACATTATTATTATCATTATTATTATTATTATTATTATCTCCTACTACTGCTCTAGCCCCTACTACTCTCGTCGTTCGTTTAAGACGTAGTCCAGATTGTTCTTGATATTTTTTTGCACCAGATTTATTGACGACCACGTTTCCTCTTAATCTGTGTACTCCTCCTCTTGCTATAGTCAATGATTGTGATAGCGATGATGATGACGTCATGCTACACTATCCTCGTGTCTGTTATGACTATTCTCCTCTCTCTCTCTCTCTCTCTCTTCTCTCTCTGTTTCATTCAATTTCAACTCTACGAATAGAAGAAGAAAAGTAGTGATGATGGCGTTTTATTATTACCCACTCAGCAGGCAAGGGGAACTAAAAACGAACTATTCCTGGTCTTTGGGGAAAGAAAAAATGGAAAAATTCAGAACATAATAAATCGTCGCGCGTGTTGATATAAACATAAATAGAACGACGACGACGACAATAAAGAGAGAGAGAGAGAAAAGGTGACAGTAACTAAAATTAATAATGGAAATCTACGACGAGAATGATAAGAATAATAATAATATTGTTATTACTACTACTAAAGGAAAGATGAGTAACAATAATAATAAAAGAACGTTAGGGGACATAACGAACAATAGTAATAGTAATAATAATAGTAATAATAATAAATCATCGAAATTCAGTAGTACTCACAAGACAAAGAACAATAAGAACAATACTTCATTAGAAAAGCTTCAAAAAGACGTTGAACGACTAGCCATAAAAGAAGCCCATGAATTCGAAACGGATTATGACTCATCATCATTCGGGAACATGAACAATAATAAAGTATTAGGTGAATTCATGGAAGAATTAATTTTAGAATATAGTGAGCGAGAACAATCACAATCGTATTATTACAACACGATTGAGCAAGCCTCTGCTCGAGCGGCTGCAGAAGTATACGACTTGTGTCGGTTCTAATAATAAACTATAAATATAAATACACGCTACGCTACGTACACAAAGAAACATTTCGCACAATCGTCGTTACCGCCGAAACTTGACCCTTTTCTCAGCCGCATCTGCTAATTGCGTCACTTCCGTTAACAATGTCTGCAAAACCGACTTCTCTTGAGCGGCGTATACTAATTTCATTCTCGAATCTTCCTCGGCTATTTTGGCTATCTTGTTATTATTATTATTATTATTCCAATCTTTCTTAATATTACTTTGTTTCGCAAGATTTTTGTCATCGTCAGTCTTCAAAGAATCATATGCTATTTGATCATAAGCTCGCTTTCGTGCTTCCTCTGTAGCACTTAGCAAAGTTTCCGCTAACGAATCTACCGCGGTTGCTTTTATCAAGCCATGTAAAATTGGTTTCTTCGTCTTTAGGAAATGAGGACTCGCTCCTCCTTTAGCGGCGAAACCCATTGGCGACTTGTGTTGAAAAGATATGTTCATCATGGTGTTGTTATTATTATTATTATTGTTGCTGTTGTTTTTTGGGTTATTTCCACCAACGCCGCCAACGCCGGGAGTGTTGTTGCTTTTGTTATTATTCATATCGCCGTTTTGTTGTTGTTGCAACGCCGGCAACGCTAATAAGCTCGCGTCGCTTCCAGCTGGCATGAACTCCTGTTGACTCGCTATTGCTTGATGTGCATCCGAGCCTTCAAAGTTCTTACATTCTAAGCATCTGCAGTTTTCTGAGCAAAATATGCTCGCCTGGAAACACTCGCAATATTTCTTCAAACATCCAGACTTCTTGCAATGACAGCCTTTGTTATGCTTCCCAACAGCTTCGTCGCTACCGCCGGCTTGCGTTTGCTCTGATACTTTCGCCCTAAACGCGTTTGGATTCCTATCGAGAGTAGACTCAATAGCTTCCTGTCTTAACACTGCGTTCTCGACGTTATTACAGCAGTTCAAACAATTGCACAAATCGCAATATAATCCACTAGTGAAACATTCGCAATATAATTTCAAACACCGCGAGTTCCTACAATTACATTGTTTCCTCGATAAGAATAGTTTAATGTTCTGATGAGTTATTAACGATTGAGGTTGTTGATCTGAATCAGTATTGTTATTATTAGTAGTATTAGTATTACTCATGTTATCCTTTTCAGTCGATTAATTATATATATCAACACACCCTAATATTGCTTTTGGAAGTGTGATTATGATGACCGATGATATTTTTTTATTACGCGTACGTATTCGTTAGCCCTTCGTAGCTTCGTTATTTTCAAATTTTCAAATTTTCTCCCCTTATTTTCTCTTTCTCCCCTTTTTGCTGCTGACTGATGGCTGCTGATGCCGTTTTCATTACGTTTTTCTGCCTCGATGCCTTCAAAAGATGATGGACGAGAAGAAGAAGAAGAAGAAGAAGAAGAACAGGAGGCCATCTTCGTCAACGCTCACGTCCCTCACGAAAAGAATACGACGACAGACGACGTGATGGGTTGTTCAAGTTCAAAACAAAAAGAAGAAGAAGAACTAATTAAAATAGAACGTAATCATGATAATAATACTCAACAGCATGTTCCAACAACGACGATAATAACAAGAACAAGAACAACGACACAAAGTCAGACTTCACAAGATCAAGAACAAGAACAAGATCCTAGAATAACTCGAAAATGTATAATAGTTCACAGTAGTGATGACGATGATGATTTAAATAGTAATAATAACAATAACAGAACGAAGTCTAATAAAAAGACTATTAACAATCGATATAGGGAAGTATGTAAGTTAGGTGAAGGCTCGTTCGCGAAAGTTCGGAAATATTATGTA
>Ga0209710_1003031_pt1 | contig 11457 bp, 10 predicted proteins | sample ArcticOcean_MG_C_5_FD_187436 | JGI IMG/M metagenome (GOLD analysis project Ga0209710, IMG submission 187436) | Marine microbial communities from western Arctic Ocean - ArcticOcean_MG_CB4_138 (SPAdes) (version 2) | ecosystem: Environmental > Aquatic > Marine > Oceanic | place: Arctic Ocean...
AAAGCTTTGCTGCTACGCACTGTTCTGCTGGTTTCGATTCTATTCTAAAGATCTGTTTCTATGTCTTTTCTCACTCTTGTTTACGCTTCTTCTTCTTCCTCTTCCGAATCTTCTTCTTCTTCTTCTGAGTCTGATAGTGACGCTTCCCATTCTTCTTCGGTTTGGGGGCAGTTGTTTGCGAGAGCGTAGTTTAAGCACTCTATTTGGTTGTTCTCGCGCGCATCTTGTACCGTTCGATGACACCATTTGACGTTCTTCTCGCGTAAGTATTTGAGACATTCGAGGGCGCCGTATTTGGCGGCAGTTGCGCACGTGCCTCTATCTACCTCACATCCGTTCTCGACGCAGTACTTTAACATCTCCAGATTGCCTAGAAGTGCTGCCGCACCACTCGTTATCCAATCCCAAGCACATTCCTTCTCTTCTCTTACCCATTGAAGCAACGCGAGATTGTTCGTGTAAGCAACTTGACAGCAGAACAGTTCTTGGTTCTTCGTGTATTCTCTTCCATTAGCATGTTTTCCCTTCCCACCCCATTGATAATTCGCCCACGCCAACTCCAATTGCGATATCGAAGACAATTTATGAATCCAAAACTTCTTTCTCAATCTAATCTTCGCCCTTTTGATTGCCTCACGACTCGCTCGACACGTTTGCGAAAACAACTTCTGTTCCGTCCTGTTCAATTTCGTTAAAACCTCTCTCTCAAAAACATCTTTCCAATCAGTGACTAACTTCCACAAAGGCGTCGGATTAAACTCTTTATCCATCGTACATTTAATTTCATTCACGGTATGTTTAATATCATCGTTCTCATTCTTCATCTCAAAAATAGTCTCCTTAATCGTTTTATTCTCATTCTTAAGTTCTGAAACTTCTCTCGAAATCGAATTCAAAAGTTTCTCTATTCTTAGTTCAAATGGATTATTAGTACTATTATTCTTATTATTATCGTTATTATTATTATTGGTCAATTGAACATCTTCTTCATCTACATCGTTCTTTGATGATGATAATCGTTTCCTCTTCAGTGGCATTATGTTTTAATCAATTAATTAATCGTGTTTTCTGTGTTTAGTTTTGAAAAACGATGATTTGTTGCTTGGACCTTATTTTCTCCGTTCTCTTAACGGCGGGTCGTAGTATTTTGTATTTAGGTGTTCAGATTTACGAATATATTACGCAGTGCGTTAAGTAAATACTGGTACGTTCATCGATCGAGGAATTTAGTGATTAAACGCGAAAGCTTTGCTGCTACGCACTGTTCTGCTGGTTTCGATTCTATTCTAAAGATCTGTTTCTATGTCTTTTCTCACTCTTGTTTACGCTTCTTCTTCTTCCGAATCTTCTTCTTCTTCTGCTTCTTCTGCTTGTAATGCTTCCCATTCTTCTTCGGTTTGAGGGCAGTTGTTTGCGAGAGCGTAGTTTAAACACTCGACGTGGTTGTTCTCGCGCGCAAATTGTACCGCTCGTTCATCCCATTTGACGTTCTTCTCGCGTAAGTATTTGAGACATTCGAGGTTGCCGTATTTGGCGGCTTCTGCACACGTGCCAGTATGTACCTCGCATCCGTTCTCGACGCAGTACTTTAACATCTCGAGATTGCCTAGATCTGCTGCCACACCACTCGTCTGCCAATTCCAAGCACATTCTTTCTCTTCTCTGACCCATCGAAGCAACGCGAGATCGTTCGTTCGAGCAACTCGAGCGCAGAACTGTTCTTGGTTCTTCGTGTATTCTTCTCCATCAGCGTACTTTCCCTTCGAACCCCATTCATAATTCGCCCACGCCAATTCCAACTGCGATATCGACGACAATTCATAAATCCAAAACTTCTTTCTCAATCTAATCTTCGCCCTTTTGATTGCCTCACGACTCGCTCGACACGTTTGCGAAAACAACTTCTGTTCCGTCCCATTTAATTTCGTTAAAACCTCTTTCTCGAAAACATCTTTCCATTCACTGACTAACTTCCACAAAGGCGTTGGATTAAACTCTTTATCGATCGTACATTTAATTTCATCAATAGTATGTTTAATTTCACCAATCTCATGTTTAATTTCACCAATCTCATGTTTAATCTCTTTCTTCATTTCATTCTTCATCTCATTCTTCATCTCATTCTTCATCTCAAAAATACTCTCTCTCATGTTCTTATTCTCACTCTTAAGTTCTGAAACTTCCCTCGAAATCGAATTCAAGAGTTCCTCTATTCTTTGTTCAAATCGAGTATTATCATTCGTGGTCGTCGTCGTTAACAACTGAACATCTTCTTCATCTACATCGTTCTTTGATGATGATCGTTTCCTCTTCGGCGGCATTATGTTTTAATTAATTAATTAATCGTGTTTTCTGTGTTTAGTTTTGTGACGGATTTTGAATGCTTTGGTAAGTGATGCGCGTTTATGAAATATATTCGCGCGCGCAATCTTGAATGAATGACTTAATCTATGATTATTATTACTACTTATCGTTTTTTGTACGGTAGCTCTCTCGCGTATGGGAGTTCTCTGCTAGCGCCGCTATTATTTTTGTGCCTTCCCGCGTCGTCGCGGTAGTCGTCGAAATCATCGTCGTCGTTGCGAGAGCGCTCTCGTCGGTCTCTTGAGTTGTCGTTATTATATGTCCTTGAGCGGTCTCGACTATCGTCTCTTCTTCTGCTATTGTTGTCGTTGTTGTTGTTGTTGTTGTTATATCTATTATTATCGTATTGACGAGGTCGGTTCTTATGATGATTATGACCACCACCACCACCGCCACCACCACCAGTGTAACCATGACCGCGATTTAATGACTCTGGGTCAAACCCACTTCGTCCTTTCTCTTTCGCACCAGCCAAATGCGGCGCGCGTTGCCCAACGCTCACGCTCAAACTCTCCTTCACTGACATCACTCTCCCGCGTCCATCGCCCTTCGCCCTTCTCTCGCCCCCTATACCGCCGCACCCTTTTGCTTCTGCTTTCAACCCGAGCTTCTCGCTTATTCTTTGAATGATCCTCCGTTTACCAACCTCGGGCACTCGCGGAAACAAGGTCTCAAAATACGTCTGCTCGCATATCAAATCAATCGCAAACTGCCCAATAGTCGTCGTCCTCTTCTCGTCGCTCGAAGGCGCGAACTCCTCCGGATCTAAGAAAACCTCATCCGAAAACACCTTCTCTAACGTCTCTAAATCACTCGAAAACTTAAACCTCGCCGTTAATAACCCAATCGCTCTGATATACGCCGAATCCTTATGCCAAATCATCCTCTGAATCGTTCTCGCGCAAACGCTTTCGATGCTCAAAACCCTAAACAAAATACAAAACGCCGTCGACGCCCCCCTCGCGTTCCCACTCATCCAAGGCTCGCACGATCCGACCTCGTTATAGATCTCATCGATCAACTCATCCATCGTCTCCAATTTCGTTAACGTGTTTTGGTAGTATTCCGACGCTATTATGTTCTTAAATAACACTTCTTCGATCTTATTGTTCGATTGGAATTGATTCGTTCCAAAGTTCCCTTGCGCAAAAGGTGTCCAGATCTTAATCCCGTGGTTATCGACGTCGCGAACCATTTTATTCAGTTCTTTTTTTAAAATCGATTGCGGAAAAGTGCGATGGATTTTATGCGCGTGTTTTATCGTCCGTTTGAGAGAAGATCGATTTCGATCGAATCGAGTATATCGTTTTTACGAGCACGTTTTTTTTTTAAAGCGAGAATAATCTCGTTTTAGCTCGTAGGTGATTTTTGAATGTTTTTCTTTGCCAAATGCGATTTGAGAGGAATTTTCGTGACGGATAGAACGGAAGTAGTACTATTTTTGCGCGTGCGTGCAATAAGAGCGAGAGCGAGAGAGAGAGAGAGACGATTATCAATGTATGGAGAGATTCCATTCGCTTATTTGTTCTTTTTTTTGTTTTATAGGAGGAGTGATCGTTTGTTTGGTTGGTTTCGTGGCCGCGCTCGCTCGCGCGCGCGTTTATCCTCCTTCTTCTTCTGCTTCTTCTGCTTCTTCTGCTTCTGCTTCTAATGCTTGAAATTCTTCTTCGGTTTGAGGGCATTTGTTTGCGAGAGCGTAGTTTAAGCATTCGACGTGGTTGTTCTCGCGCGCGAGTTGTACCGTTTGATGATCCCATTTGACGTTCTTCTCGCGTAAGTATTTGAGACATTCGAGGTGACCTTGATTGGCGGCATTTGCGCACGTGCCAGGACCTACCTCGCATCCGTTCTCGACGCAGTACTTTAACATCTCGAGATTGCCTAGATCTGCTGCCACACCACTCGTCCCATAATCCCAAGCACAGTTCTTCTCGTGTAAGTATTTTAGACACTCGAGGTTGCCGAATTTGGCGGCAATCATGCAATGGTCAGCATGTACTAGACATCCGTTCTCGACGCAGTACTTCAACATCTCCAGATTGCCTAGATATGCTGCAATACCACTCGTCCTCCAATCCCAAGCACATTCCTTCTCTTCTCTGACCCATCGAAGCAACGCGAGATCGTTCGTTTCAGCAACTCGACCGCAGAACTGTTCTTGGTTCTTCGTGAACTCTTCTTCATCATCGTCCTTTGCCGTCCCACCCCATTGGTAATTCGCCCACGCCAATTCCAATTGCGATATCGAAGATAAATCTTCAATCAAAAACTTATCTTCCAATTCAATCTTCGCCCTCCTAACCGCCTCACGACTCGCTCGACACGTTTGCGAAAACAACTTCTGTTCCGTCCCATTCAATTTCGTTAAAACCTCTCTCTCGAAAACATCTTTCCATTCACTGACTAAATTCCACAAAGGCGTCGGATTAAACTCTTTATCCATCGTACATTTCATTCCACCAATCTCATGTTTCATTTCATCATTTTGAACTTTTATTTCATTCTTCATCTCATTAATACTCTCTTTCATATTCTTATTCTCATTCTTAAGATCTGAAACTTCTCTCGAAATCGAATTCAAAAGTTCCTCCATTCTTAGTTCAAATCGCTTATTTGAATTTACTTTAACATCATCATCAGCATTATCTTTCGATGATGATGCTCGTTTCCTCTTTGGCGGCATGTTATGATTATTTTAATTTTATTAATATTAATATTATTAGTGTTGTGTTTAGTTTTTGTAACGAATTTTGTCTCTCGCGTCAGATGCTGGATGTTTTTGAAACTCTTTTAGTTTATACGAGTTTTTAGGTGTTCAGATTTACTTCTGATGCGCTTAAGAGCGAGAGCTTGAAGTTCAATTGAATAATATGTCCATGAAATAAATAATAATGAAGCGAGAAAGGATAGATACGTTATGGGATAGTATATCACTCCGTGTTGGTTTGATTTGATCACAAACAACGAAGGTCTCTGATTTTTTATGTCTCTCTCTCTCTCTTATTTTTACGCTTCTTCTTCTTCTTCTTCCGAATCTTCTTCATCAACTTCTTCTTCTTCAACTTCTTCTGCAACTTCTTCTTCTGCTTCTTCTGCTTGTAATGCTTCCCATTCTTCTTCGGTTTGAGGGCAGTTGTTTGCGAGAGCGTAGTTTAAGCACTCTATTTGGTTGTTCTCGCGCGCACATTGAACCGTTCGTTCATCCCATTTGACGTTCTTTTCGCGTAAGTATTTTAGACATTCGAGGTTGCCGTATTGGGCAGCTTCTGCACACGTGCCAGTATGTACCTCGCATCCGTTCTCGACGCAATACTTTAACATCTCGAGATTGCCGAGAATTGCTGCCGTACCACTCGTCTGCCAATTCCAAGCACATTCCTTCTCTTCTCTGACCCATCGAAGCAACGCGAGATCGTTCATTAGAGCAACTCGAGCGCAGAACTGTTCTTGGTTCTTCGTGTATTCTCTTCCATTAGTGTCCTTTGCCGTCCCACCCCATTGATAATTCGCCCACGCCAATTCCAACTGCGATATCGAAGACAATTCAGAAATCCAAAACTTATCTTCCAATTCAATCTTCGCCCATTTGATCGCCTGACGACTCGCTCGACACGCTTGCGAAAACAACTTCTGTTCCGTCCCATTTAATTTCAATAAAACCTCTTTCTCGAAAACATCTCTCCATTCCGTGACTAACTTCCACAAAGGCGTTGGATTATCATCCACTTTAGTCTTAACTTCATCAATAGTGTCTTTCATTTCATCAATAGTATCTTTCATTTCACCAATCTCATGTTTCATTTCATCATTTTGACCTTTTATTTCATTCTTCATCTCATTAATACTCTCTTTCATATTCTTATTCTCATTTCTCAGTTCTGAAACTTCCCTCGAAATCGAATTCAAAAGTTCCTCCATTCGTTGTTCAAATCGCTTATTATTATCATTCGAGTTAACTTCAACATCATCATCATCATCTCCTTCTTCTCCATCGTTCTTCTTCGATCGTTCCGTCTCAGAAGGCATGTTATTGTTTTTTAATTAATATTATTTTAAAATACTAGTAGGTTCCTGTTGCGCGTTTCGTTTTTGCCAACAAGTGCCTCTTTTAGTTCGTTTTGTTCGTTTTTCAATCTGTGCTCGTGTTTTGAAACCCTCGCACATGTCAAATATCTCGTCGTTTCTACATAGGTGTTCACGAGAAGTTTTTATGTACACCAATGTCTCTATCATCTATCATCTATCATCTATTGTTCTATTGTTCCTGTTATTTCACGCCTCACTCTCTGAATCTTCATCTTCCGAGTCTTCTGATGCTCCTGACCCGTCTTCCTCCGAATCTTCTTCCTCTTCTTCAGCTTCTGCTTCTGTTTCTTCTTCTGAGTCTGATAGTAATGCTTCCCATTCTTCCAAAGTTTGAGGGCAGTTGTTTGCGAGAGCGTAGTTTAAGCATTCGACGTGGTTGTTCTCGCGCGCAAATTGTACCGTTCGATGATCCCATTTGACGTTCTTCTCGTGTAAGTATTTTAGACATTCGAGGTTGCCGAATTCGGCGGCAGTTGCGCACGTACCACCATTTACCTCGCATCCGTTCTCGACGCAGTACTTTAACATTTCGAGATTGCCTAGAATTGCTGCCTGAGCACTCGTATTCCAATCCCAAGCACATTCCTTCTCTTCTCTGACCCATCGAAGCAACGCGAGATCGTTCGTTGCAGCAACACTGTCGCAGAACTCTTCTTGGTTCTTCGTATATTCTACTCCATTAGTATATTTTCCCTTCCCACCCCATTTATAATTCGCCCACGCCAAATCCAATTGCGATATCGACGTCAATAGATGGATCCTAAACTTCTCATCCAATTCAATCTTCGCCCTTTTGATCGCCTCACGACTCGCTTGACACGCTTGCGAAAACAACTTCTGTTCCGTCCTGTTCAATTTCGTTAAAATCTCTTTCTCGAAAACATCTTTCCATTCTGTGACTAACTTCCACAAAGGCGTTGGATTATCATCCACTTTAGTCTTCATTTCATCAATAGTACATTTCATTTCATCAATAGTATCTTTCATGTCTCCAATCTCATGTTTAATCTCATCATTTTGACCTTTTATTTCATTCTTCATCTCCTTAATAGTCTCATTAATACTTTCTTTCATATTCTTATTCTCATTCTTCAAATCCGAAACTTCCCTCGAAATCGAATTCAAAAGTTCCTCCATTCGTTGTTCAAATCGCTTATTTGAATTAACTTTAACATCATCATCAGCAGCAAAATCAGCATCATTATCTTTCGATGATGACGCTCGTTTCCTCTTTGGCGCCATGTTATGTTTATTTTAATTTAATTTAATTAATATCAGGTTGTTTGTCTGCTCCCTTGGGTGTTTTACAGTTTTTCACTTTATTCACTTTTGTATCCATTTATTAAAACAACTTCTTTTGACGTTTGACTAAATTAAAACACCTCTTTTGACTCGCATTAAAGGTCTTCATTGATTCGCTCTTGATCGACTGGAACGATGTCATCGAACGAGGTCGCGGTAGTGACCAAGAAGAGGACGAGAGAGATCGAGGACGATGAACCTTCGCCTTTGTGGAAGTTAGTCACAGAATGGAAAGATGTTTTTGAGAAAGAGGTTTTAACGAAATTGAACAGGACGGAACAGAAGTTGTTTTCGCAAACGTGTCGAGCGAGTCGTTTGGCAATTAAAAGGGCGAAGATTGAATTGGAATATAAGTTTTGGATTCATAAAATGTCTTCGATATCGCAGTTGGAATTGGCGTGGGCGAATTATAAATGGGGTGGGACAGGAAAGTACGCTAATGGAGTAGAATACACGAAGAACCAAGAAGAGTTCTGCTCTCGAGTTGCTTACACGAACGATCTCGCGTTGCTTCGATGGGTCAGAGAAGAGAAAGAATGTGCTTGGGATTATAGGACGAGTGGTATGGCAGCATATCTAGGCAATCTGGATATGTTGAAGTACTGCGTCGAGAACGGATGCGAGGTGAAAACTGGTACGTGCGCAGATGCCGCCAAATACGGCAACCTCGAATGTCTAAAATACTTACGCGAGAAGAACGTCAAATGGGATCATCGAACGGTACAAGATGCACGCGAGAACAACCACGTCGAGTGCTTAAACTACGCTCTCGCAAACAACTGCCCTCAAACTTTGGAAGAATGGCTAGCATTACAAGCAGAAGTAGAAGAAGAAGAAGACTCGGAAGAAGAAGATGATGATTCGGAAGAAGAAGCGTAAATAAGAGAGAGAGAGAGAGAGACATAAAAAATGAGAGACGTTTGTAATCAGAACAAAACCAACACAGAGTGATATAGATGATACTGTAAAATATCCATCAATTTCATGAACATGTGATTAAATTGAAATTCAAACTCTCCCTCGCTCTCGTTCGCGCAACAGATCTTGAACATCGACCCAAGCGCATCAGTTTGCTGATGGAGAAACAAAATTCGTTATAAAAACTAAACACAACAATATTAATTAAAATAATTAATTAAAATAATCATAACATGCCGCCAAAGAGGAAACGAGCATCATCATCAAAGAATGAAGATGCAAAAGAAGAAGATGCTCAATTTATTGCGACCACGAATGATAATGATAATCCATTTGAACAACGATTAGAGGAACTCTTGAATTCGATTTCGAGAGAGGTTTCAGATTTGAAGAATGAGAATAAAACGATTAAAGAAACGGTCTATGAAATGAAAGAGAGTATTTTTGAGATGAAGAATGAAATAAAAGATGAAATGAAAACGCAGAACGATGTAATTAAACATATTAAACATACTATTGATGAAATGAAGACTAAAGTGGATGATAATCCGACGCCTTTGTGGAATTTAGTCACAGAATGGAAAGATGTTTTTGAGAGAGAGATTTTAACGAAATTAAATGGGACAGAACAGAAGTTGTTTTCGCAAACGTGTCGAGCGAGTCGTTTGGCAATTAGAAGGGCGAAGATTGAATTGGATGATAAATTTTGGATTGAAGAGTTGTCTTCGATATCGCAGTTGGAATTGGCGTGGGCGAATTATGAATGGGGTGCGACGGTAAAATATGATGATGGAGAAGAATACACGAAGAACCAAGAAGAGTTCTGCGACAGTGTTGCTGCAACGAACGATCTCGCGTTGCTTCGATGGATAAGAGAAGAGAAGGAATGTGCTTGGCATTATAGGACGAGTGGTAGGGCAGCAATTCTAGGCAATCTAGAGATGTTGAAGTATTGCGTCGAGAACGGATGCGGGGTAGGTTCTGGCACGTGCGCAGATGCCGCAGAAAACGGTCACCTCGAATGTCTAAAATACTTACGCGAGAAGAACGTCGAATGGGATAATCGAACTTTGCAAATCGCTCACATAAACAATCACATCGACGTCCTCACATACGCAGTTCAAAACAAATGTCAAGGTTTTGAACAGTACGAACAATTCATAGTAGTGCCTCAAAAGTAAAAACATATTGTGATAAGAATATATACACTCTCTCTTCAAATATATATATATAAAAGCTAAGGCTAAGAAACAAACACCCTCTATATATTGTAGTTATTTTAAATTATTGCAACCAAAGAATGATATACAATCATTCGTCCGGTCTCATGACGCGTCTTTCCGAGACGTACATACCGTCTAAAAACTTTCGAATGTCCTTATTCTTCACCAAGCAAGCGTCATGGATCAACGCGCAAGATTTCGAGACGTTGTCGATATCGTTCCCAGTCAAGACGATTTGATCCTTCACATCGTTCGATCTTTCCGCTCTAACACCTGGTAACATTGGGCACTTTCTCGGTCTCTTCTCACCAAGGAAATTACGAATCTCAACCATGTCGCCCTTCTTTTCGTCAATGTTGATATTAATCGGAAAGTGCGCGTACACCGCCCTCATCTTATACTCAAAGCCATACAACACGCCTTCAAATAAATTCTTAATATGCGAGCAAGTCGTTCTCAACGCAGACGTAATCTTCGACGTCGGGAAGTACATCGTGGCCAAAATCTTGTTGTTCTCCTTATCATGGTGCAAGTCGATTTTAGCGATGTGGTTGAAATCTCTCTTCAACGAACCGCGCGGTCCAGTGACTTCAATCTTTCGGCCAGACATGACGACGGTGACCCCTTTCGGGATTGCCAATTCCATTTCGTTCTTTACTAATCTCATCTTTTTATTAGTTCTGTGTGATCTGAAGAGAGGAAAGAAAAACGTCGCGTTAGTATATATATAAATCAAATCAAAAATCAATCAACAAACTAGTAGGACTTTAACTCCTACAAAATCCAAATCATCATCAATCGAACAATGAAGGAAAAAAAATCGTGCCACGATAGACTCAACGCGACGCACTAAAACCCATAGCTCGTGCACGTAAACACACTACCGATAACTACCGCGCGAAATCTCACACATTTTTCGCGCGAGTGCGTTCTAGTACAACTCTCAAGCAATGAATTCCGAATTTATTTTACGCGCTGAAGGCGAGGAAGAAAAGCCCTCTTCTAAAATCGAATTTGCGCGCTAAATAAACAATAAATGAAAACAAACGCGGCGCGAATCGTGAACGAATGATTTAATGCGAGAACTTATTCGATTTCGTATTTAATCGTTCGATTCACTGACGGCGGAGACGGTTTATTGACGTACCTCTTACGCTTTTAGGGCGATATTAATGAGGCCTAAGTGTGCTTTGGAGAGAAGTCAGTGCAACAAGGAGTATTGGTCTAAAAAAGATTGATGCTGATGATGCTTTAAGAGGAGAGGGTAAAGAGGAAAATTTCATGTTTACTATATATTAAACGCCGTTGTGTATATTTCTATGGATTACTATTATTGATAGTGTTCAAAGCCTGGTGCTTTGTTTTTTATTGCGTATGCGAGGCAGTCGATGTGGTTCTTTTCGTGGGCGAATTCGCATACTCGTTCACCCCAATCGACGTTCTTCTCGCGTAAGTATTTTAGACAATCGAGGTGACCGTATTCGGCGGCAGTAGCGCACGTGCTATCATCTACTTCGCATCCGTTCTCGACGCAGTACTTTAACATCTCGAGATTGCCTAGAAT
>Ga0209710_1003032_pt1 | contig 11453 bp, 9 predicted proteins | sample ArcticOcean_MG_C_5_FD_187436 | JGI IMG/M metagenome (GOLD analysis project Ga0209710, IMG submission 187436) | Marine microbial communities from western Arctic Ocean - ArcticOcean_MG_CB4_138 (SPAdes) (version 2) | ecosystem: Environmental > Aquatic > Marine > Oceanic | place: Arctic Ocean: Canada...
TAAGTTTAAATTCCGAGATACTAAAAGCGGATTTTTCTGTGTTTCCAAATCCTGCAGATACACAAATAACAATCACTGTTTCAAACAACAAAACAATAAAGAGAATACAAATATATTCTATTTTAGGTCAAAAAATAATTGACAAAAAAAACATAAACAAATCTAAACATATTTTAGAAACCGCTATTTTAGAAAAAGGAATTTACCTAATTAAAATTAATGGTACAATGACAAAGAAATTTATTATTGAATAGTATGTTTTTTAAAATGAAAAAATATTCTCTAATATTAGTGTACATATTTTTATGTAACTGCTCAAAAACGGATGTTACAATAATCCAAGAAGAAGAGATTATTAATACCGGTTCTTTAGATTTTGCCAAAACCTTTGGTGGTTCTAAAAATGAGGTTTTTTATTCCATTGATAAAACAATTGACGGTGGCTACGTTATTGCTGGTTATACGCAAAGTGTAGACGGAGACATCATTACAAAAACAGCTGCCTCTTTTGATTTTTGGATTCAAAAATTTTCTGCAGACAACACCCTAGAATGGCAGAAAACTTTTGGTGGCTCAGAAGATGATAGCGCAGCAAGTATTATACAAACTAAAGATGGTGGTTTTGCGGTATTAGGCTACAGTAAAAGTTCAGACAGCAATGTCTCAGAAAATGCTGGAAGCAAGGATTTTTGGTTGTTAAAAATTTCTTCTGAAGGAAACCTTCTTTGGGAAAAAACCTTTGGGTTTTCTGGTGCAGATTACGGAACCGCATTACTAGAGACCAATAGCGGTGGTTTTCTGATCACTGGAGTTATAGATGTTTCTAGTTCTGACGGACAAGGGAATGCGAAATCAAATAAAGTAAAACACGCCGGCGGAGATTATTGGGCTATAAAAACAGACAATATGGGTGCCTTAGAATGGAGTCGGTTTTTTGGGGGCTCGTTCACAGAGATACCTGCTAGCATAATAGAAACTGTTCAAGGTAATTTTATAATTGCTGGTTCATCAGACAGCAGCGACTTTAACATTTCTGAAAATAAAGGAGCTTACGATTTTTGGATAACGAAAATAAGCCCTGCAGGAGACTTGCTTTTGGAAAAAAATTTTGGGGGATCTGGAATTGACCAAGCAAGAGCAATTACAGCAACCAATGATGGTAATTTCATTGTTGTTGGCGATACCAGAAGTGCAGACATCGATGTGGCCTTAAACAATGGTGCCGCGGATGTTTGGATTGTGAAATTTTCTTCGGAAGGAATCTTAATTTGGGAAAAAACAATCGGGGGATCTAGTTTTGACGTTGCAAGAGCTATTTATAAAACACAAGACAACGGTTTTTTAATTGCGGGTAGCTCTAGAGGTTTAGACAACGGTTTTGAAAATAAAGGACAAAATGATGCGCTCATTTTAAAAGTGGATGCCAGCGGAAACCTTTTATGGCAGAAAACAATTGGCGGCTCAGAAGTCGATTTTCTGTACGATGTTGTTGAATTAAATAATAAGGCCATTATTGCCGTTGGTGAAAGTAGCAGTTCAGACAAAGATATTCCTGAAAACAAAGGATTTACCGACGCTTTAATAATTCAAATAAAATGAGAAAAAAATACTATTTATTAATTTTAATGCTACTAATCTTTCTGCGCTGTGATAAAAAAGAAGAACTTGATTGCTGTATATTCCCAAAACAATTTACAGTAACCCTAAACTTTACACATCATTGGAATGGATTAAAAATTATGCCACAAGATTTTAATGAATTAAAGTTTACAAACGAAAATGGAGAGCGATTAAGTATTGAAAGATTGCGGTATCTTGTTTCAAATATTAGTCTCGTAAATGGTAAAAACTATCATTTAATAGATGTTGGAGAAAACGCTGGAACATCCATCACCATTCCTGAACTTACAGATGAGTCCTATGCACTCTCTTTTAGGTTTGGTTTTTCAGATGAAGACAATACAGACGGGGCGTACCAAGATTTAAATTCTGCAAGTTTTAGTGTTCCAGGAATGTTAGGAGGCGGGTATCATTTCATGCAGCTTGATGGAAAATACGTAGATAACAACAATGAAGCATCTGGTTTTAACTACCACATGATTAAAGCTGTAGATAAAACAGATCCTGATAATTTAAAATTTGAGGACACTTCATTTGAGGTGAATTTAGGAACAATAGTGGTTGCAAATACTACTGAAATTGAGATTAAAATGAACCTTGCAGAATGGTTTAAAAATCCGAATACGTGGAACTTAAATGAATTAAATAGTATTTTAATGCCAAATTTTGAAGCTCAAAAAATGATGCGCAAAAATGGAGAGACAGTTTTTAGTTTGAGTGCAGTAAATTAAGAATACGTTGTCATTAAGGTTTCTAGGGTTTAAAAACCCGTAATGACAAAGAAAAACACATGAAAAAACCCTATATATATTTCCTTGCCTTTTTTCTTTTGACGTTTTGTTCGTCTAAAGAAGAAGAAATCTATACACCAGTTCCATACAACTTAGAAATACCCGCACTGTTTGCAGACAAATTAATTGCACCTATAATTCCTGCAGACAACCTACTCACCAAAGAAGGCGTTGCCCTGGGTAAAAAATTATTCTTTGATACTATTTTATCTGGAGATGAAACACAGTCTTGTGCCTCTTGCCACAGTCCACAAAAATCATTTACAGACCAGCAACCCTTTAGTGTCGGAGTTGCAGGAAATTCAGGAACCAGAAATGCGATGCCTTTATTTAATTTAGCTTGGAATTTTGATGAACGGTTTGCTTGGGACGGAAAAGAGTTGAGCCTTGAAAGACAGGCACTAGAACCTGTTTCAAACCCCGTAGAGATGCATTCGGACTGGAAAAAAATTGGAAAGAAACTCGCAGCAAGTTCCAAGTATAAAGACTTGTTCCTTCAAGCATTTGGCTCCTCAATAATTGACTCCACTTCAATTACAAAAGCCATTGCACAGTTTGAAAGAACATTGATTTCTGGTAATGCTAAGTTTGATAAGTACTTACGCGGTGAAACGACTCTAACAGCGGAAGAACAAAACGGATTTGATGTTTTTATGGACGAATCAAAAGGAGACTGCTTCCATTGCCATGGGAGTGACAACAACCCTCTTTGGACCGACAATAAGTTTCACAATAATGGTTTAGACCATACGTTCACGGACCTCGGCTTTGGAGCTGTTACGGGAGACCCTAATGACAACGGAAAGTTCAAATCACCATCCATTCGAAATTTAGTTTTTACAGCACCCTACATGCATGACGGTCGATTTGCAACGCTGGAGGAGGTCATCAATCACTATTCTGAAGGCTTAAAAAAGTCCTCCACAATAGATCCACTTATGAAAAAGGTGAACGAAGGTGGTATTCGGTTATCTCTGGAAGAAAAAACAAACTTAAAGGCATTCCTACAAACGTTATCAGATTACGACTTCGTTCGTAATCCTGCATTTCAGAAGTAATCAATAAAACCAATTGAATTATTGTCTTTCGCAATGAAATTTCTTCGTTATTCTTCGACTTATATTGTATATTTGTGCACAATTTAGATTTAATCTATTTAAAGATATGATAAAAGTTTCAGACACAGCAAAGAAGAAAGTCGTAGAATTAATGACTGACGACGGCTTTAACGCGGTAACCGATTACGTAAGAGTTGGTGTTAAAAGTGGTGGTTGTTCGGGTTTATCTTACGATTTAACTTTTGATAATAAGAAAGAAGATAGTGATAAAGTTTTTGAAGAGAATAATGTAAAAATTATTGTTGACAAAAAGAGTTTTTTATACTTAGTGGGAACGACTTTAGAATACTCTGGAGGTTTAAACGGAAAAGGGTTTGTTTTTAATAACCCAAACGCAAATAGAACTTGTGGATGTGGAGAAAGTTTTTCACTTTAAAAATCAAATAAAGATGTCAAAATACACAGAAGACGATTTAGAACAAGAGTTAAAAACCAAAGAATATAAGTATGGTTTTTATACAGATATAGAAAGTGAAACCTTTGCAAAAGGGTTAAGTGAAGAGGTTGTAATAGCAATCTCTAAAAAGAAAAACGAGCCTCAGTGGATGACTGATTGGCGTTTGGAGGCTTATAGAGTTTGGGAGAAAATGAAAGAACCAGAATGGGCGAATGTTCATTATACAAAACCAAATTTTCAAGACATTGCTTACTATTCTGCTCCAAAAGCAAAACCGAAGTTAAATTCTTTGGATGAAGTAGATCCAGAATTATTGGATACTTTTAAGCGTTTAGGGATTTCATTAGATGAACAGAAAAAACTAGCAAATGTAGCCGTAGATATCGTAGTAGATTCTGTTTCGGTAGCTACTACCTTTAAAAAATCTTTGGGTGAAAAAGGAATCATTTTTATGCCGATTTCTGAGGCAATTCAAGAACATCCAGAATTGGTTAAAAAATATTTAGGAACTGTTGTACCCACTACAGACAACTTTTATGCAGCATTAAATTCAGCAGTTTTTTCAGATGGATCTTTTTGTTACATTCCAAAAGGGGTGAGGTGTCCAATGGAATTATCTACCTATTTTAGAATTAATGAAGGAGGAACAGGACAATTTGAAAGAACGTTAGTTGTTGCAGATAAGGGTAGTTATGTTTCGTATTTAGAAGGTTGTACTGCACCAAGTAGAGATGAAAATCAATTACATGCAGCCGTTGTAGAATTAATTGCACTAGATGATGCAGAAATCAAGTATTCTACTGTACAAAACTGGTATCCTGGAAATAAAGAAGGAAAAGGTGGTGTTTACAATTTTGTAACTAAAAGAGGTATTTGCGAGAATAATGCAAAAATTTCTTGGACACAAGTAGAAACTGGTTCTGCCGTAACTTGGAAATACCCTTCCTGTATTTTGAAAGGAAATAACTCTGTCGGTGAATTTTACTCAATTGCAGTAACAAACAATCACCAGCAAGCAGATACTGGAACAAAAATGATTCATTTGGGGAAAAACACCAAATCGACTATTATTTCTAAAGGTATTTCTGCAGGAAAATCACAAAATTCATACAGAGGATTGGTACAGATAAGTCCAAGAGCAGAAAATGCCCGTAACTTCTCTCAATGTGATTCTTTACTAATGGGAAATGATTGTGGTGCGCACACCTTCCCTTATATAGAAGTGAAGAACAAAACAGCACAAGTAGAACACGAAGCGACTACTAGTAAAATTGGTGAAGAACAATTGTTTTACTGTAATCAACGTGGAATAGATACCGAAAAAGCAATTGCATTAATTGTAAACGGGTTTAGTAAAGAGGTTTTAAATAATTTACCAATGGAATTTGCTGTGGAAGCTCAGAAATTATTGGAAATTAGTTTAGAAGGAAGTGTTGGATAAGATTCACAGAATTTTAACTGTATAATTGCGAAACTTACAGCGCAAAAATTAAACAGAATATTAAAAAGCGGATCGCGTAAAAAGCGAAAAGAAAATAGCAAAAGACAATGTTAAAAATAGAAAATTTACAAGCAAGTATCGACAATAAATCAATCTTAAAAGGATTAAATTTAGAAGTAAACGCTGGTGAAGTTCATGCAATTATGGGTCCTAACGGTGCTGGAAAAAGTACGTTGGCTAATATTATTGCCGGTAAAGATGATTACGAAATTAGTGCTGGAACTATTGAATTAAATGGTGAAGATCTTAGCGAGCTCGCACCAGAAGAAAGAGCACACAATGGTGTATTTTTATCTTTCCAATACCCTGTAGAAATTCCTGGAGTTTCTGTAACTAACTTTATAAAAACAGCTATTAACCAAACTCGTAAAGCAAAAGGCTTAGAAGATATGCCTGCAAAAGAGATGTTAAAAATGATTCGTGAGAAATCTGAATTATTAGAAATAGACCGTAAATTCTTATCGCGTTCTTTAAACGAAGGTTTTTCTGGAGGAGAAAAGAAACGTAACGAGATATTTCAAATGGCCATGTTAGAGCCAAAATTAGCAATTCTTGATGAAACTGATTCTGGTTTAGATATTGATGCTTTGCGTATTGTTGCAAACGGCGTTAACAAACTAAAATCTAAAGACAATGCCGTAATTGTAATTACGCATTATCAACGTTTATTAGAATATATCGTGCCAGATTTTGTCCACGTTTTATACGATGGAAAAATCGTAAAAACTGGTGATGCTTCGCTAGCGCTTGAGTTAGAAGCAAGAGGATATGATTGGATTAAAGAGGAGTTAGTTCAGTAAAAAAGTGTAGAGCAAAAAAAGTTTAACAATTGAATCCGTGATAAAGCTGCGTAAAAGCAAACTTTAAAAAACTTCCAATTCTAAACTTTAAAACGAAAACAAATGGAATTAAAAGATAAATTATTATCATCATACGTAGCGTTTGAAAACGATATAGACACCAATTCTGATATACATGAAATCCGTTCAGAAGCCTTTCAAAATTTTGAAGACTTAGGTTTTCCTACTAAAAAATTAGAAGCTTGGAAATACACTTCTTTAAACTCAGTTTTAAAGCAAGACTATAGTCTGTTTCCTAACAAAGAAAATTCAATTCAATTAGCGGATGTACAAAAGTACTTTATAGATGATATAGACACCTACAAGCTTGTTTTTATTGATGGAAAATACAGTTCTTTCCTATCGGAAACTACACATGACACTTTTGATGTTTGTTTAATGTCTTCGGCATTAGCCAAACCAAAATACAAGGCTGTTATAGAAAACTACTTCAATAAAATAGCTAAAAAAGACAATTTAACCTCTTTAAACACTGCTTTTGCAAACGAAGGCGCCTACATCTATATCCCTAGAAATGTAGAGGTAGAGAAGCCAATTCAAGTGATCAACTTTACTACTGGTTCTGAGGCTGCAACCATGTTGCAACCAAGAAACTTAATTGTGGTTGAGCAAAATGCACATGTTCAAATCATAGAACGTCATCAAAGTTTAACTTCAAACCCTGTTTTAACAAATGCGGTTACTGAAATTTTTGCTGCAAAAGACGCTACTGTAGATCTTTATAAGATTCAAAATGATGACAAAAGTGCTTCATTAGTAGATAATTCTTACATCGAACAGAAATCGAGTAGTGTGGTCTCTGTGCATACTTTTTCATTTGGAGGAAATATCACTAGAAACAATTTAAACTTTTATCAAAGAGGAGAGCACATCGATTCTATTTTAAAAGGAATTACGATTCTTGAAGGGAAGCAACATGTAGATCATCACACTTTAGTGCATCACATAGAGCCTAATTGTGAAAGTCATCAAGATTATAAAGGAATCTATAACGAACGCTCTACAGGTGTTTTTAACGGTAAAGTAGTGGTTGACAAAGAAGCGCAGAAAACAAATGCGTATCAAAAAAGCAACAATGTTTTATTGAGTGATAAGGCAACCATTAACGCAAAACCTCAACTAGAAATTTTTGCTGATGATGTAAAATGTTCTCATGGTTGTACCATTGGTCAATTAGATGACGAAGCATTGTTTTACATGCAGCAACGTGGAATTCCAGAAAAAGAAGGTAAAGCGTTGTTAATGTTTGCTTTTGCAAATACCGTTTTGGAAAGTGTGAAAATACCTGAAGTAAAACAACGTATTGCTAAAATTATTGCAAACAAGCTAAGTGTAAACATCGGTTTCGATTTATAACACCTCAGTTTCTTTTTATATAAAACACAAACCACGCTTTCGGAATTGCGTGGTTTTTTTTAGTCTTTAATACTTCTAATGATTCCTTTCAAAAAGTCATTCTCTTCAAACCCAGACAATCCAAAACGTACAATAACCAAATCTTGATCTGGTAAAATATAAACTCTTTGCCCTTGATAACCGTCTGCAAAATACATGTTTGCGGGTACCTCTTTAAATTGCTTTTCCGCATTTAACCAAAACTGAGCACCATAGGTTCCGTTTGAAGTTGGTGTAGGCGTAGTTACATAATCCACCCATTTTTTAGTAAATAGTTCTTCTCCATTCCAATTTCCGTTATGTAAATACAACAAACCAAATTTTGCCCAATCTCTAGCAGTTGCCCAAGCATAGGAAGAAGCAACGTAATTTCCTGCTAAATCGGTTTCTACAATCATAGAATTCATTCCTATCTTATCAATCAAATCCGTATACCAAAAATCTAAATATGCTTGATGTGCAGGAAATTGTTGTCTTAAAATTCCCGATAATAAATTGGTCGTTCCAGAAGAGTAGTTCCAAGACATATTGGTTATGCCTGTCAGTGACTTCTCTTCTTGCATTTTGGTCATATCTCTCTCTAAGAACAACATTTTTGTAGCATCAGAAATTTCGTCATAGTTCTCATCCCACTCTAAACCAGAATTCATTTGCAACAAGTTATGAATGGTAATCTTTTTACGTGCATCTTTTTGCCAAGATTCAATAGGTGCTTGGTCTGCTATGTTTATCTTATTTTGATGCAGTAAAACTCCAAAAACGGTACTCATTATACTTTTCGTCATAGACCAACCTAGAATTCTAGAATCTTTTGAAAAACCGTCACCATATTTCTCTGTAATGATTTGATCTTTATAAATAACAACCACTGCTCTCGATTTATTTTTTCCAAAGGTTGAGTTCACTGTTTCATTCAACTTTTCATAATCTACGTTTGTAAAAACGGTATCTTTTTGTGATGCATTTCCATAAGGAAAAGGAGTAACGTTGTTTGCTTTTAATCTTTTTGGGACTAAATAAGAAGCCGTTTCATCGCTTTTATCCAGTGTTAAAACTGAACCCAGACCTTCTCTGTAAATCGCTTTCCTAGTTAATAAATGGAGTACAGAAGACGATGCAAATTTCTTTTCGATATTTACTTTATCTGTTGCTAAGTTTACAGGTGAAAAATTATTATCAGTACTGTCTATAAACGCCAATGATCTTTCTCCAAGGAAAACGGAAGAGGCCGTGTTTTTTGCTGAATAACCTGCCAACATGTTCAGTTTTGGGTAGTTATAGATACCAAAAATTAAACCAATCAACAGCATGCTTAGTAAGAATCGTTTTATTGTTTTCACAGGAAATATAGTTTAGTGATGTAAAAATAAGGAAAACATATTCAGTTTATGAAAACTTTAAAAAATCAAGCTTTATCTTTGTAACTAAATATAATGGATATGATAAATGTTGATAAAATCCGTGAAGACTTTCCTATTTTAAAAAGGACGGTTCACGGGAAACCTTTGGTATATTTTGACAATGCAGCCACTTCTCAAACACCCCAGGTTGTAATTGATACGATTGTAGATTACTACAGCAATTACAACTCTAACATCCACAGGGGTGTGCATACTTTAAGCCAGGAGGCAACTGATAAATATGAAGAAGCTCGTATTAAAATTCAACATCATTTTAATGCAAAAGAAGCCTACGAAATCATTTTAACCGCCGGCACAACGCATAGTATAAACATTGTAGCCGCTGGGTTTGCATCTCTTATAGAAAAAGGAGATGAAGTAATTGTTTCTGCTTTAGAGCATCATTCGAATATTGTTCCTTGGCAAATGCTGTGTGAAAAAACGGGTGCTATTTTAAAAGTCATCCCAATGTTTGAAGACGGCTCTTTAGACATGAAAACTTATCATGAGTTGGTCAATGAAAAAACAAAATTAGTTTTTTGTAATCATGTTTCTAATGCCTTAGGAACGGTGAACCCTATTGAAGAAATTATTGAAAAAGCACATCAATTTAATGCTGCTGTATTGGTAGACGGTGCCCAAGCAACCCCGCACATAAAACCAGATGTACAAGCGCTAGATGCTGACTTTTATGTAGCCTCTGCTCATAAACTATGCGGCCCAACAGGCGTTGGTATGTTATACGGAAAAGAAGAATGGTTGCAAAAATTGCCTCCATATCAAGGTGGTGGGGAGATGATTGCGACCGTCTCATTTAAAAAAACGACGTATGCTGGTTTGCCTCACAAGTTTGAAGCAGGAACTCCCAATATTTGTGGAGGTATTGCATTTGGTGCCGGGTTAGATTATATGAATTCCGTTGGTTTTGAAAATATTGCAAAATATGAGGATGAATTACTAGCGTATGGGACAGAGGAATTGCTAAAAGTTAAAGGGCTTAAGATATATGGCACTACCGCCAAAAAAACAGCTGTAATCTCTTTTAACGTCGGTGAAATTCACCCGTATGATATTGGGGCTATTTTAGATAAGCTTGGCGTAGCGGTTAGAACAGGGCATCATTGTGCGCAGCCTATTATGGACTTTTATCAAATTCCAGGAACTGTTAGAGCTTCTTTTTCTTTTTACAATACCAAAGAAGAAATAGACATTTTAGTAAGTGGCGTAAAAAGAGCTGTTGGTATGCTTTCTTAAAAATATAAAGTTTTTATAAATAAAAAAAAGGTTGAGCTAAGCTCAACCTTTTTTTGTAACCATATACCTGTGTTTTCTTTTACAAAAAGAAAACTACCTGCTTAATTATTTATCGTCCAAGAAAGGTAGAATTGAGAACCTGTAGCTCCAACTCCTGGTGCACTAAAGTATTCTTTTCCTCCTAAGTTGGCTCCACCAAGTTTAACAACAGAACTCATGCTTGGGATCGTATAGTTTATTTGTGCATCTACAACTGATCTTGCATCTACCATTCCGTCATAGAATGAAGATTGCCATAAGAACTCATCTTGCCATCTGTAGTTTACATTAAACCCAAAGTTATTAAATAAGTCTGTTTTTCCAAACTGCACTTTTACTTTGTGCTCTGGTGTATTAAAACCAGCTTCAAAGTCTGGGTCCGATCCTCCTGCTTCTTCAAATTTAGCATATGAATAATTGAAACCTAAATCAAAGCCGTTCAATACTTTTTTAGAAAGTCCAATTCCCAAACCATAAGAACTAATATCTGAATCTGAATTAGAATCAAAAGCAATTCCTTTGTAATCTCCATTACCTACAGCAATTAAAGCAAGTGGTGTTACTGGTTGTCCAAACGGAGCTAGATCTACCAAATCAGAAAAATTTACATTCCCATATAATGGTGCCGCTGCATTTTTACTTGCAATGAAATCTTCATATTTATTATAGTAGGCATTCACATCAATTGTCACTCCAGCAACAACTCCTCTATATCCAACATCATAGGCAGTTACATATTCTGGTGCTACAAAAGCAATATTAGATTTCTTTAAATCTGCTGGATTCCTACTCACAGCAAACGCCTGTAAAGAACTAACAGTCCAAGAATTATTATATGCCATATCTCCTGTTAAAACTTGCGTATTGCCAATATTACTACCAGTAACATTATTTATATAGCCTGCTAAAGCAGGATTAATAGCCAATGCATAAGGTAAAGATCTGTATCTATCAATATTATCTGGAGCTGTACCTACTAAGATTCCCGCACCAGCATCTAAACCAATATATTGATCTTGTGCTGTTGGGTTTCTAAAACCTGTTTGAAGAGAAGCTCTAAAGTTATGTCTCTTGTCTT
>Ga0209710_1003036_pt1 | contig 11445 bp, 10 predicted proteins | sample ArcticOcean_MG_C_5_FD_187436 | JGI IMG/M metagenome (GOLD analysis project Ga0209710, IMG submission 187436) | Marine microbial communities from western Arctic Ocean - ArcticOcean_MG_CB4_138 (SPAdes) (version 2) | ecosystem: Environmental > Aquatic > Marine > Oceanic | place: Arctic Ocean...
ATGATGGTTTAAAATTGACAATAGAAAATTATAAAAAGAGTTAATTGCTTTTTTAATGAACATATTTGATTATGACTCATACTTCTTTGACTGCGATGGTGTTATTCTCGATTCAAATGAAGTAAAAACTAAAGCTTTTAGAGATACGCTTAATTTTTATAATAGTAATTATACTCAGGAATTTTTGGATTACCATATTTCTAACAATGGTATTAGTAGAGAAAATAAATTTAAATATTACTTTGAAAAAATACTTAAAAATCCGAATATTACTAACACAGATTTGTATTTAAATAAATTCCATTCATTTGTTATGGATGGTCTAAAAAAATCCCAATTAATTGATGGTTTTTATAAATTTATTATTTTGCTTAATAATAATAAAAAAAAAACCTTTGTCATTTCAGCTGGATCTAAACGAGAGATTGATTGTGTATTTAAATTAAAAAAAATTGATATTTTTTTTAACGGTATCTATGGTTCAGATCATTCAAAAATTCATCATATAAGAGAAATTACAAAAAAAAATAATTTTAAAAAAGGTGTTTTCTTTGGAGACTCAAAGGTAGATTATTTGGCTGCTCTAGCAAGTAATTTGGATTTTATTTATGTTAAGCAAAAATCAAACTGGAAAAATTACGATGAGTTTCAGTTTCATAACACTATTAATAATTTTAAAGATTATATATAAATATACTAATTAGATAATTCTTTTATATTTTCATATTTATAATTTAAATAATAATTTTTAGCAAATTCCAATAATTCATTTTTAATAATTTTATAATTATTTAACTTTTCATTAATGAGAAAATTATCATCAATTTCAATATATTTTGAAAATTTTTGCAATACATTATTATCTATAATATGATTATAGTATAAAGGTATCATATTATCTTTAACACAATTTATAACATAAGATGAATTCGAGTATAAAACAAAACTTGTTTTGTTATAAAAATTTCTAATATTTTTATTTATTATAATAATACTATGATTTCCGATAAATTTTTTTTTAAAAGTTGCATCTGGATGTATTTTAAAATAAAATTTATATTGTTTATTTTGAATTGAAATTTTTTTTACAAAATTAAACAACAGTTGCGTTTCATTCAATGTGCCATCTGGAATTACTAATATATTCTTATTTAATTTTTTTTCATTTTTAATAATTGGATTATATCTATTTGAGCCTACTATATTTAATTCATCGTCGTTAAATTTTTTGTTTATAAAATATTGATAAGTAATTAAACCACTTGTTAAAATTTTATCAGGCATTAAATTTTTTTTTAATTTCATAAATATACTTAAATTTTCTTCATTTATAGCTCCATGTTGATATGCGTATATTTTTTTCCCTTGTTCTTTCATTGATTTTATAATTGCTCTCTCGTAACAATGTCCTTCAAAGGTTATAAACATATGTTTCAAATTTTCATTTTTATAAATTTCTTTAAACGCATAGTAATATCTCAAATTTAATGTTGATAAAGGTGTTATTAAATTAATTAATAATTTCATATAACTTTTTTTATTTTGTTTTTTTTTTAATAAAATCTCTACTAAAGATTTAAAATCTTTAATTAGTTTCCATAAAATTTTCAATTCTACAAAAAAATGCAAACTTTTTGGAAAAATAATATGTTCTGGAATTTTTTTTTGCTCTTTGTCGTGACTAATATATATAATCATATCTTTATTGTTTATTAATTTACCAAAATATTTCTCTTTTTTATCAAACTTAAATGATGGATTAATATGAGAAATAAAAACATTATTATTTAATTTAAATTTTTTATTATTAAAATTTATATTCATTAATAAATAATATAAGACCTTAAATATATTAACAAAAAAAGTTCTTATTAATTTTGTACTTATATTGTTATTTATTAAATTTTTATTAATTGGAAATAAATCTGAATGATAAAAATATTTACTATAAAATTTTCTGCTAAATAATCTTTGATCTTCAGTCATGCTGTGTATATTTATCTAAGTAATAAATATTACTCTATAATTTTTTTTATTACTGTATATTATTTTATTATGGGTTCTATAAAAAAATTATTAGCTGAAAAGTCATTACCTAATCGAGAAAGACATAATTCTCGAATATTTGTTGACCTTGCAGAAAATATTCATATTCATCATAGAGAGTATAGGTTTGTATATAATTTAGATGAATTTTTTGAATTTTTAAATGTTCTTAAAGAAAGTGAATTAGATATCAGAAATTATTTATCAAATAATATCAATTATAAAGAACAATCTTACCCTACAACTTTAATGATTGCTGGTGGTAGATCTCGACAACTTAAATTTATTAAAAACTCTCCAGAACCAAATAAAAGTTATTACATGGATACTAATCTAAAAGTTGAATTACAAGAAGAATTTGTTACCGACGAAGTACATATTCACTATAGAGATTTTAGATTAGCTATGGATAGAGAGAGATTTAAAATTTTTGCTAATTGTATTTCCGAAGCAAATTTAAATCTTACTAATTTCGAATCGAAAAATTCGTATGTTAGAAAGACTCATAATGATCGAATTATTAAAGATTTTAATATTAATAATAAAGACTCAGATGAAGATAAAGTTCCATTTTCTGGTGTTAAAAAGATACCTTTATCTCTCATAAAATCAAATATTCATAATGATATTATTAATGACTGGTCTCCGAATCTTAAATTTATTAATAAAATTAAATTTAGTATTCAAAATAATGAATCAATACCTCCAATAATACTTACAAAAAAAATTAATGGTAATTTTATAATAATTGATGGCCATCATAGATATTATGCACATTTTGTTTTAGATAAATCCCATATCGACTCAATAATTACAGATTTAGAATATCAAGATACTAAACACCTAAGAGATGCTATTGTTAGTCTTTCAAAATTTGATATTCATACTAATTTTAATTACTTTTTATCAGACTTTATGAAATCTTTTTTGGGTTTTAAGCTTAATAAATTTTACAAAGATGACTACTCTTTAAAAATTAAAAAGAATTCATATGCGTATAGATTTCTTCGAAGTATTAAGTATTTTATTTTTGGTAAGGAAAAAATCTTTAAAAATTTTTTTGAAAAACATAACAAATAAATATATCTTAACTAAAAAGTATTAATTCATATTAAATATAGTATCTTTTAAAATATGAAAATTGGAATTGCTACATCATCTTTTGGTAGTATATCAGATGAACCTATAAAAATTTTATTAGATAATAACTTTCAAATTATTTTTAATGACACAAAACAAGTTGTTAATGAAGATTGGCTAATTAAATATTTTTCAGATTGTGATGCTGTCATAGCAGGTACAGAAATATATAACCAAAAAGTTTTAAGCCATCTTAGCAAACTTAAAATCATTTCAAGGTTGGGTGTTGGTGTAGATAACTTAGACATTGAATATGCAAAAAAAAAAAATATTAAAATTTCAATTGTTGCAACAACACCAGAGTTATCTGTTGCTGAATTAGTATTATCTTATATTTTATCTATCTCCAGGGAGACACATAATCATCACTTTGATCTAAAACATAATTTGAAATGGAAAAAAAGAATGGGCGGTTTAGTTACTGGAAAAGTTCTAGGTATAATTGGTTTGGGTAAAATTGGAAAAAGATTAGTTAATCTAGTCAGTGGTTTTAATATGAAAATTTTAGTTCATGATATAAATCCAGATCATAATTTTATATTAGATAATAAAATTAACTTAGTAAGTTTTGATACATTAATCAAACAATCGGATTATATAACTATTCATGTAGATAGTTTAGAAACTAATTCCAATATGTTCAATAAGAATACTTTCATGAAAATGAAAAAAAACAGTTCCATTATTAATACCTCAAGAGGTTCACTAATAAATGAATATGACTTATATGAAGCTTTAAAAAAAAAGATTATAGGATTTGCTGCTTTAGATGTTTTTAAAAATGAACCTTATACTGGTAATCTTATAAATTTAGATAATGTCATATTAACCCCTCATATCGGTTCTTATGCCAGAGAGATTAGACTAAAAATGGAGTGTGAGGCTTCTGTTAATATAATTAATTTTATAATGTCCTAATTTAATATTAAATTTTTGCATACTAAGTATAATTTTTATATATCTCATAAATAATTAATATAAATTGTTAATAAGATGGATTTTAAAAATTTATTTAAAAATAAAAAAATACTTATCACAGGTCATACTGGTTTTAAAGGGTCCTGGCTGACTTTAATTTTAAGAAGCTATGGAGCTAAAATTATTGGTATTTCAAATCAAGTTATTTCAAAGCCTTCTTTTTATGACTCAACTAGAAGTATGCTGTATAAAGATTACTTTATAGATATTAGAGATATAAAATCTTTAAAAAAAATTATTAAAAAAGAAGAACCATTTTGCATTTTTCATCTTGCGGCTCAATCTCTTGTTTTAAAATCTTATAATAATCCCTTATATACTTTTACCACTAATTTTAATGGCACTTTAAATATATTAGAAATAGTTAGAGAAATTAATAGAAAAATTTTTGTTGTTTGCATTACTAGTGATAAATCATATCAAAATATTGAAAAAAATACTGGCTATAAGGAAGATGATAAGTTGGGAGGCTTTGACCCTTATAGTGCTTCAAAAGGTTCAACAGAACTATTGCTTAATGGATATTTTAATTCATTCTTTAAAAGTAAAAACTCTAAAATAAAATTAGCTATAGCAAGAGCTGGTAATGTCATTGGTGGTGGGGACTGGTCAAATGACAGAATAGTTCCTGACGCTATTAAGCAGTGGTCTAAGAATAAAACTCTTGTCATAAGAAGTCCATATTCAACAAGACCTTGGCAACATGTATTTGAACCATTAAGTGGTTATATAATTTTAATGTCAAAACTAATTAACGAAAAAAATTTAAATGGAGAAATATTTAATTTTGGACCTAAAAATAATCTAAATAAAACTGTAATTGAATTAATTAATGCAATAAATAAAAACTGGAGTTCAAATAAAAAATATATAATTAAAAAAAAAAATAGCCAATTTAAGGAGTCAAAATTACTAAAGCTTAATTCCAATAAGGCAAAAAAAATTCTTAATTGGGAGTGCTTATTAAATTTTAATGAAACAGTTTCATTAACATCTACATGGTATAAGCAATATTATAATGATAAATCAAAAATATTAGATTTAAGTTTAGAGCAATATGAATATTACCTAAAAAAAAATGATTAATTATAAATTATACAAATCAGATAAAATTATAAATCCAAAGGGTAATTTAACAAAATTAATTTCAATTTCTGATAAAAATTATAAAGGTTTTGGTGAATTATATTTTTCTGATATTAAACATAATCAAATAAAAGGTTGGAAAAAACACAAAAAAATGAATATGAATATATTTTTAATAGAAGGTAAAATAAAGATAGTCTTAGCCAAAATTAAGAATAAAAATTATATATTTAAAGAAATACTTTTAACCAAAAAAAATCAAAATCATTTATTTTTAAAAAATAATGTTTATTTTGCTTTTCAAGGAGTTTCAAAAAAAACATCTAGATTGATGAATTTTTCTAATATTATACATGACCCCAAAGAAACCAGTAATATAGATATTTCTGAAATTAAATATAAATGGTAAAAAAAATAAATATACCTTTAGTTATCCTCGCAGGCGGAAGAGGTTCAAGAATTTCCGAGTACACTAAAATTATACCTAAACCAATGATAAAAATTGGTAGAATACCTATAATTCAACATATTATAAATTATTACAAGTCATTTGGTGTTGAAAAAATTTATATTGCATCCGGATATAAATCACACATTATAAGAAAATACTTTCATAAAAATAAAAATATTACAGTAATCGATACAGGTTTAAAAACTTTAACAGGCGGTAGAATTAAAAGGTTAGAAAATATAATTGAAGGTAAATTTTTTCTTACATACGGAGACGGCTTGTCTAATGTAAATCTCACTTACCTTATTAAAAGTCATAAAAAATCAAATAAAATTGCAACAGTAACAGCTGTTCATCCAATTGCCCGTTTTGGTGAGATTAAATTAAAAAATAATTTACCAATAAGTTTTAATGAGAAGCCACAAGTAAAAAATGATTGGATTAATGGTGGGTTTTTTATATTTGAACAATCTATATTTCAATATTTAAAAAATGATAATACCGTACTGGAAACATCACCTATGCATAAATTAGTTAATAATAATCAATTAAATGTTTACAAGCATCAAGGTTTTTGGCAATGCATGGACACAGTAAGAGACAAAGAATTATTAGATAAAATTTATAAATCCAATTTTTGTCCATGGAAAAAAAAATCATAATTATTACTGGAGCTTCAGGTTTTATTGGTAGTAATATTTTTAAATATTACGAACATAAAAATTTTAATTTTATTTTAATTTCTTCGACCTTTAAGTCCTATTCAAGAAAAAGAAACATAACATACATAAATAAAAATAATACTGATAAAATTGTACATTTATTAGATAAGATAAAAAAAATAGATTTCGTTTTTTTTGCTCATGGTGAAATAAATCATAAAAAATCATTAACACTTTGTAAAAAAGATCACTTTTATTTAACAAAACTTATATTTAATAATATAAAATATAAAGATATTAAAAAAATAATATACTTTGGAAGTTCCGAAGAATATGGATCGATTAAATCACCTATTCGAGAAGTTGATATCGGAGTCCCATTAACTAATTATGCAAAAGTAAAATCTTTAAACACATCTTATCTTATAAACAATTCATTAAAATATAATATTAATACCACAGTTTTAAGATTGTTTTTGGTTTATGGTCCTGGTCAAAAACAACCAAGGCTTATTCCATATTTACTAAACTGTTTATTAAAAAATAAAATAGCTGAATTAAAATCAATTAACAGTATTAAGGATTTCTTACATATTGACGACTTAATTTTAAACTTAAATAAAATTATTGTTAATAAGAAAACTAATTGTCAAATTTTTAATATTGGTAGTGGTACTAAACTATCAATGAAAGACGTTTTATATATCTTTAAACATTATGGTCTAGATTTTAATGTAGTTAATAAAAGCAGATCTTCAGAAGTTTTAATCCAGTACCCCTCATTAAGGAAAATTAATAATACAATTAACTATAAGGTTAATATTAGCCTAGCTAAAGGTATAAAAAAATTACTAAAATGAGAAATAAAAATATATTAGTTACAGTCCTAGTTAATTGCTTTAATTCTGAAACATATATCAGTGAGTGTTTAACGAGCTTAATTAATCAATCACATTATAATCTTCAAATTATAGTATGGGATAATCAATCTTATGATAATACTTCTAAAATAGTGAAATCATTCAATGATCCACGTATTCATTATTATATTTCTGGTAAATTTCAAAACTTAGTAGAAGCTCGTATTAATGCTCTAAAACATGCTCAGGGAGATTATATTGCTATTTTAGACTCAGATGACATTGCCCATATTAACCGAATTCAAGATCAACTTAAAATTTTTTTATCTGACCCAGAGATCGGTGTGGTAGGAGGCAGTGTCAATTATATTGACAGCAAAGGACAATATTTAAAAACTAAGTCATTTGTATCAAATAATAATATCTTAAAGCAAATAATTTATTATGAATTTCCATTCAATAATTCTACTTTAATGTTCAGAAAATTATATTTTGATAGAGTAAAAGGCTACAACTCAGATTTTCATTATATAAATGATTATGATATCATTTATAGAATTTCTACAATTAGTAAAATTACTAATTGTAAATCAATTTTAAGTTCAAATAGATTGCACTATGACAATTTATCAAAAAGAGATTTTATATTTATGCAGAATGAACTATTTTCTTTTCTTAAAAAAATTCAACTTAAGACACCTAATAGGCGTTTATTTAATTTAAATTTTTGGAGTCAATTTAAATGTTTATTAAGATTATCAAAATACTTGTTTAATCAAAGATTATTAACCCAAGCCTTCTATCAATTATCTTTAATATTTAAGTTATTAATTATTTTTGTTCTTTATAATATAAAATATTAGAAATAATAATGCATAATAAAAAATTAATAACTGTTTTGATGACTGTCTACAATAATGATTCAACTATTTTAGAATCTTTAAATTCTATAAAAAATCAAACATATAAGAATTGGGAGTTAATAATTATTGATGATGGTTCAAATGATGATTGTTTGAAAATTATTAAAAAATTTTCGTCAACTATTAATAATAAAGTTAAAATTATCATTAATAATCACAATTATGGTATCCCGATATCTTTAAATAAAGCTATACCTCATATTAATGGTGATTATATTGCTAGACATGATGGTGATGACTTATCTAACAAAAATAGATTTCAAATTTTATCTGATTTTCTAAATAATAATTTAGAATATGGTTTTGTCAGTAGCGCAATGTACTATTTTAATAATGATAAAATACTCTATAAATCTAAAATAAAAAATATACCTACTAAATTAGATTTTATCTGGGGTAATCCATTTAATAATGCCCCATCACTTATTAGGAAAGAATTATTTTTTGGTATAGGTGGATATTCAGAGTCATTTTTTTTTAAAAAAAGATTTGAAGATCTTGATTTCTGGTTTAGGTCATATAAAGCCGGTTGGACAGGATATAACTTATATGATCCTCTGTATTATGTTAGAATTGACTATAATTCCTTTAAGAGAATTAAATATCATTATAGGATTATTGAATTTATTCTTAATTTAAGGATGTTTTTTAGTTTTAGAATTAATATTTGTTTTATTTTCATAACTTGCATCCCTTTACTTAAAATATTTATTCCAAATTTCATTTCATATCAAATTTTTAAATTAAAAATTAAAAAGTATGAAATCAATTAGTTTTAATAAAATTAATATCGTACTTCCGATAATTTCTTTTTTCTTAATGATTCTAATTAGCTATATTATGTACTCATATTGGATACCTAATTTTACAGATGATCCATTTTCTAAAATTGGAATAATGGGCAATGATTCAGCTATTTATCACACTTTGGCTAAAGAAATTCAAGATATCTTACAAAAGGATATTTCTATTAAATCTGATTTATTTATTTATAAGTACCTAAAATTTCCTCATACTTTCATCAACGCATTATTATTTTTAATATACGATAGTCCATTTATTATTAATATTTTCAATGCATTTATATTATTAATTTCAGTTTTTTATATAACTCAAATTGCAAATATCTTATCTACAAATAAAGAAAAAAATTTAATTTTAAGCATTCTTTTTACTTCAGTTTGTTTTTTTCCATCATTAATTTTCACATTTAATATGAATGGTAAGGAACCTTATATATTCTTATCATTAACAATTATTATTTATAATATATTATTTTTTAATAAAGTTAATTTAATTTCTTATAAATCTTTTTTTTTAAATGTAAATAATATTATAAATATATTTTTTATTTTATTGGCAATTATTTTTGTGACTTTTATTAGATCCTATCTTATGGATTTAATAATTATTTCATCACTTTTAACTTTATCAATTATTTTATTTATTAATCTACTTAAAAAAACTAAAATTCAAATTAATATTTTAAGTATTTTTGTATTCATTATAATTATTTTTTTATTAAGTTTTTTTTTCAAAATGTTGTTTACAATAATATTAGGAAGTAATACTCCATCACTTATTAATATACAAAATTTATCAAAGGACTTTTTAAATACCCAAGATTATTTTATTTGGGAATACACAAAATATATACCAAATTTTCTTGATAAAAAAATAAATATTATTTCTGAATTTAGAGCCAATTTTATTAATTTTAATCTTAATTTAAATATTTATGAAGCGATTAAGATCGAAGACTTGAATATTTCAGATAGACAATTTTATAATGATAAAGTTATTACTGACTTAAATTTTTGTACTATTTTTCAAAGTAATTTAATTCTTGAGAAATATATTATTCCAATGAATTTTATAGATTTTATTTCATATTTACCAAGACTAATACTATTAAGCGTGACAACTCCCAATCCTGAAGCCTGGATATCCTCTAAATCAATCTTTGAAGTGCTTGCCAGTATAGAGATGTTATTTGCATACATTTTTATGATTTCAATTATCATTAATTTTAAATCATTAGAATTTAATGATTATTTCTTATTATTTTTACCATTAATAATAATTTGTTTTTATTTTTATGTTAACCCTAATCTCGGAACTTTTATTAGATATAGGTCATCTTTTTTTATTTTCATTATATTTATAGGTATTTATAATTGGATGATTATTATACTAAATATATATACAAAAATTAAAAAATTTTTTTTTCATGATAATATTAATAAAATTAATAATAAATTTTCTATTTTATATTTATCGAATAATATATTATTTCTTACATCGATTTTAACATTATTTTCTTTCCTAATAATTATTAGAGATATATTTATAATTAATATATTTATCTCAGATGTCAGTTTGGATATTATTTTCTTGTCATTTATATTACTTAGTTTTTTAGGGAATACATTAGCAGTCCCAATATCTGATAGTTTAAGTTATATGCGAAGATCAGATAATAGTAATGTTAAATCGCAATTTATTGATTTAATTAAAAATAATTTTTTAACTACTCTTTTAATTATTTTTCTCATTAATTTATTATTAGTATTTTTAAATGATTATATAATTTCCATTTTCAATCTTGAAAAAAAGTTGAATTTTAATATTTTTCTTTACATTTCACCTATTATAATTCTAATACCTTTCAATGCCTATTTGTCATCCTATTTTTATAATATAAATAAAACTTTTATACCTTATATTTTACAGTTATTAATTCCAATTTTTACTATACCTGTCATCTATTATAATCGATCATCTTTTGAGATAATTTTAATATTAATAAACTTTTTAAGTTTGTTAAATACAATTCTATTAATCATCTTTTCAAATATTTACGATCTTAATCTTAAACTAATTTTAAAAAAAAATTTTTTTTCATTAACAATTAACAAAAAATATTTTAAAACTTTGTCAATTTTATTTTTATGTCAAATATCTGTTGCTTTAATTATAATGTACACATATGGACTAATATCAAACTATGACAGTGATAATTTTGTATTTTTTATTTTTGCATTCAAACTTATTATTTTTTTTAGTTCTTTTTTTGGGGCAATAAGTTCAGGAATACTAACTCCATTTTTAAAAATTAACTTTAATAAAAATGAAAAAGATATGTTCTTTGGTTTGCTTTTAATTCTTTACGTGCTTATATTTCTTTTAATAATTTTATGTTTTGTTTTTGTAATTTTTTTGGAACCTTTATTGATAATAATATTAAATTTAGAAATTGATAAAGTTTTATTTATAAAAAAAACTATAAGTTTAAGTTT
>Ga0209710_1003040_pt1 | contig 11431 bp, 12 predicted proteins | sample ArcticOcean_MG_C_5_FD_187436 | JGI IMG/M metagenome (GOLD analysis project Ga0209710, IMG submission 187436) | Marine microbial communities from western Arctic Ocean - ArcticOcean_MG_CB4_138 (SPAdes) (version 2) | ecosystem: Environmental > Aquatic > Marine > Oceanic | place: Arctic Ocean...
CCCTTAAATATGCTGATGCCTCTAAATTAGCTCCATTTAGCTACTTTGAAATTATTACTAATATAATTATTGGGTATTACTTCTTTAGTGACTTTCCTGATAATTGGACATTCTTAGGTTTGTCCATTATTATTATGAGTGGAATTTACATTTCAAGGAGAGAGTCTTATATTAAATCAAATTAATTAGGTAAAATTTGTTTACTAACGCTTAATATAATACATTAATAAAACTACTTAAACTATTGAAATTATTAATTTAAATATAATATTATAAATTAATAAATTTACAAATAAAAAATAATTACATTTACCAAATAGTTAAATTATAGTTACTAAAATAGGCCTATAATAAAATAAAAGTAACATAAGTCTGCTTTTCTATATTTGAAAAAGTGATAATTGAGAAATTTAAATTTTTAGGAAATCAAATATAATATTTATAGCTAGGTTCAATCGTCATTTAGCATTGATACTAAATGCTTATTTCAATTAATATGGTAGTTAAGTAAAAATTAGATTGCTTAAGGGGAAGAATAGGGGGTTAAAAAACCCTTTAAAATGGTCTTTTTTTTTCCTTTTAGAATCGTTGCTATTGTTGACAAGCAGAGCAATGCAGTATGAGAATATACTGTTTAAACGTCCATAGGATGGTCTATTTTAGCTGAAAGTCCATTTGCAGTACAACTGAAGGATGCATTACAGCAAATAGACAAAAATATGGTGAAATACCTAAAAAGTGTTTGATACCAGGGGTTTTTAAAGTTTTTTGGGGTTAAAAGTACTATTTTATGAAGACCTTTTCTGATCTCAATAAACGTCTTTTTTGTTGAATTCCACCTTTTCCAGAGTATCCGCCGAGACTTCCATCTGATCTGATCACTCGATGACAGGGTATTTTAGGTGGATAGGGGTTTTTACCCAATGCATTAGCAACAGCTCTGAATGCCTTAGGTTTTCCAATGGCTTTAGCAACTTCTAAGTAGGTCTTAACTTTACCTTTGGGTATTTTCTTTAGGTAATTCCACACTTTTAGCTGAAACTTAGTTCCCTTTAAGTTCATAGAGTTCAAATCCTGTGTTATTGGCTATTTTATTGTATAATTTCTTAGCATTTTCATTGGAAGAGTGGGTGATCCAACGTATTCCATCCCAATTATTGACTTTAGATAAGGATTTTAGATGACTAATAAGCTTTTGAGCTATTTTTTTACCTCTAAAATCAGGTTCTACAAACAAATCGTCTAAAAAACCAATATATTTGCCCTTAATTGGTCTTGGCATTGTTCTATAATGAGCAATTCCAACGATTTTACCCTCTAATTCCAGGCAAATAGCGTTAACTTCATGACTTTCATCATGAATCCAACCCCACAAAGTGTCTAAAATCCTAGTATTCATTGGGACTTTATAGAAATCGGCATAACCATTGTATAATTTAGCCCAATTTTCTTTATCTTTTATCTCTAATTTTCTAATCATTTACTTTAATTTTATTATGCAAAATATTGAATTAATTACGTTTTTCGTCAATATTATAACATTCTGTCCATTGCTTATTAACCGTGTATCTGTAAAGTTTGGCACTCTTTTCTATTATAAAACGCATATTGTAGCTGTCAGAGCTGCCAGAAAAACCTAATATTCTTCCATTCTTAATAGCATCTTCACAAATGTTAGGATTAATTTTTTTCGTATCTTTTGTGTCCTTTGAGAATGCTGAAGTTGTTATTAATAATATAGATAAAGTTATAAAAAATTTATACATTTTTCTACAATATAGTTATTGACATTAAAAATCACATAATATATTACTAACGATAATTAATTGTTATCACTAGTAATATACATGAATAATATAATAACCGACATAAAAGCTTTACAAGAAGAAACTATATTAAACCTTCAAAGTTCTAAAGCTTATAATACTTTAAGAGCTTACAAATCAGACTTTAAAAATTTTAGCCTGTTTTGTATAAATAATGGCTTTAACTCTTTGCCGTCGGAGCCTAAAATTGTTTCATTATATTTAACCCATCTATCAACTAAAGAACTAAAAATGAGCACTTTAAAGAGAAGATTAGTGTCAATAGCTGTAATTCATAAGCTAAAAGGACATTATTTGGATACAAAACACCCAGTAATAATTGAGAATATTATGGGTATAAAAAGAAGAAAAGGTAGTATTCAAATAGGTAAAAAACCTCTATTAATCAATAGTTTAAAAAAGATAATTAATGTAATTGATGAATATGATATTCAAGAAATAAAGAAACTTAGGGATAGGTCCATAATTCTTGTCGGTTTTTCAGGGGGGTTTAGGAGAAATGAGATAGTTTCATTGGACTATGAAGACTTAGATTTTGTTTCTGAAGGTCTTAAGATTAATTTAAGAAGATCTAAAACAGACCAATTTGGAGAAGGTCTTAAAAAAGCTCTACCCTACTTTGACACCAGACAATATTGCCCTGTAGTATCCTTAAAAAAATGGATAGAATTTTCAAAAATAACCTCAGGTCCTGTCTTTAGAAGATTTGTTAAAGGCTCAAAGTTATCAGTGAATAGATTAACAGACCAGACGGTAGCATTACTAATTAAAGAATATTTACAATTAGCTGGCATAGATAGCAAAAATTACTCTGGGCATAGTTTGAGATCTGGCTTTGCAACATCCGCAGCAGAATCAGGTGTAGAAGAGCGAAGTATTATGGCGATGACAGGTCACAAGTCGACAGAAATGGTAAGAAGATATATTAAAGAAGCTAATCTTTTTAAAAATAACGCATTAAATAAACTTAAATTTTGAAATGAATAAGTTATTAACTATAGTAATTCCCTCATATAAATCAAGAAATAGAATCATAACCCATGTAAGTAAACTATCAAAAAAATTGAATATAATAATTATTGAAAATTCAGAAGATATTTATTTAAAAGAGCTAATAGAAAAAAAATTCAATAATACTAAGGTTTATTTAAAAAAAAATATTGGTTACGGTAGAGCAATTAATTTTGCTGCAAAAAAAATAAATACAAAATATTTTTTTGTGATGAACCCAGATACAACCATATATAATAAAACTTTAAAAAATTTGATTAACGCTGCTGAAAAAATCAAATTATTTGGGATGCTGAGCCCAGAACATATAAATAAAATGAGATTTGATTTAACAAATGGTAATATTGTAGAAAAAAGTACTCTTACCGGTGGCGCAATGCTTTTTAATACTAAGATTTTTAAGAAAATAAATGGATTTGATGAAAATATTTTTTTATATTATGAGGATAATGATTATTTCACTAAATGTAATACGTTAAATTTAAAACTTTATTTAATTAAAAATTCTTTTCACTACCACAAAAAAAAAGATAGTAGCTCAGCAACATTTAGAACTATTGAAGAAAAATATTATGCTAAGTTAATAGCCGGTTGGCATGGCCAATGGTCAAAATTTTATTATATTAAAAAATATCATGGGTTTCTTTATAGCCTTATAAAATGTTCACCAAACCTAATGGTTAATATGGTGCAATTTATAATAAATTTAATTATCAACTATAAAAAAGCAAAATATATTTATTTTAAGGTAGAGGGCCTAGTTAGCTCAATTATTGGCCTACCCTCATTTAAAAGGTCTAAGTACGACCGATAAAAAATTAATCTGATTTATAAAACTTAGTGCTGTATAAGTTAATTATTAAATCTTATGCCACAAATGATTTAATACGATGTTTAATCATTTTTTTTAAATAGATTTTATTTTTTTTTAAAAAATAATTTTTAAATTCCGGTAAGATAAATGTTGTAGGATGCTTAAACCACACATTTTTAAAATCTAAATCAAAATGTTCGTAAGGTTTTAAATTTTTGGAATAATAATCCACATATAAAGAAGATCTCTTGTTGTAATTATTTTTAATTTCAGTGACACCGTGAAATGTAAATGGTGTGTGTAAAAAAATTACAGCACGGTTTGGAACAAAATCTATTTTTTTTTTTACTTTGGTGCCATTTTTATTAAAAAGATTAGTAGCACCACCCCATGATTTATCCCAGTTTTCTGATAAATATAAAATAATATTAAGCACGTGAGGTAAGCCTGTTTCTGGTTCTGATGAATGATCAACATGTGATCCCAAGAAACCAGACTCATACATTTCATGGTAGTTAGCTAAAGCAGTATTGCCTTTTTGTGTTGAAAATAGTTGTTTAATATTAGTTAATTTATTTAAATTTTTTAAAAACTCATTTGTGCTAAGTGCATCTAATATAATTTGAATATTTTTTGATAACATCAAATTTTTACTTGTTAATTTATTTTTTTCAAATTCAGTATTAAAAAAATTCTTTTTGGAATTAATATTTAAATCTTGTGTATTTAAATTGGAGAAAAAAGTTTTATCTAAGAAATTATCTAATATTAAATGTGGATATGGCTTAGCAATTGCAAAATTTGCTAAGTATTTTCCTAAATTTTGATATTTAATATTGATAACACTCATATAATAATTATTTTAAATATATTATAAATATAAATCATACAATATCAAATTTAAGAAAAAAAAAGTTTAAAAAAAAAGATTATGATATAAGTATAAAACATGTATGAAAATAAAATTATATTAATTTCAGGGGGTACTGGTTCTTTTGGAAAACAGATGCTTAAAAGTTTAATCAAAACAAAAGCTAGAGAAATTAGAATATTTAGCAGAGATGAAAAAAAACAAGAGGATCTTCGAAGATCAATAAAAGATAAAAGAGTTAATTACATAATAGGAGACGTCCGAGATTATAGCTCAACATTGTCTTCTACCAGAAATGTTGATTATGTTTTTCAAGCTGCAGCATTAAAGCAAGTACCTACATGTGAATTTTTTCCGATGGAAGCTTATAAAACAAATGTAATTGGTACATCAAATTTAATTGATGCTTCTATTCATAATAATGTCAAAAAAATCGTTGTGTTAAGTACAGACAAGGCTGTTTATCCAATAAATGCCATGGGTATATCAAAAGCAATGATGGAAAAAGTTGCTATAGCAAAGGCTAGAGAAATATCAGCTAAAAAAATAAATTGCTCTATTTGTGTAACGAGATATGGAAATGTAATGTTTTCCAGAGGAAGTTTAATTCCATTCTTAATTAATAAGATAAAAAAAAATGAAGAACTCACTCTAACCGACCCCAATATGTCTAGATTTTTAATGTCACTAGAAGATTCAGTTAATTTAGTTAATGAAGCTTTTTTTAAAGGTAAGAACGGTGATACTTATATACAAAAATCACCTGCGGCAAGAATTGACAATATAGCAAAAGCTTTACTAAAAATTTTTAATAAAAAAAATAAAATAAAAATTATAGGCCCTAGACATGGTGAAAAACTTCATGAAAGTTTGTGCACAAGCGAAGAAATGTCAAAAGCTATTAATCAGAAAAAATATTTTAGGATTCCGGCTGACCTGAGAAACATAAACTACGATACACATAATCAAAAAAATGACCTATTTAAATCTAAAGAACCATACAGCTCAAATAGTACAAAAATTCTTAATATCAATGAATTGGTTTCATTATTTAAAACACAAAGAGATATTATAATTTAATTATCACCGTATATATAAATTATATTATTTATCAGTATGATGGTTAGTATTTGTAGTTATTATTCAACATAAAAATTTTTAATTCTTTTAACATTTTTAGCCAAGATTTATTTTTATATTTAGTAATTCTTTTAAATCTTTGACAATTAAGAGATCTATCAATTTTAAAATCAGTAAACTTTTTTACTAATATTCTTTTATCAAATATTTTAGCTACATTGGATAATAGATCATATTTAGATATTTTATATCCACCAACATTTAAGATTTTATTATATAAATTTTTATTCTTTAAAAAATATTTATAGATTATTTGACAAAGCTCTAACGAAGTGACACCAGAAAAAATAGCATTATTAAAACCATTCACTTCTTTTTTTTGAGATAAAAACCAATTCATCAATGATTTTTTTGAGTTTTGTTCAGGACCAATAAATGAAGTTCTTATTGTTGTTGTGTATTCATTCATGACCTCACCCAAAGCCTTGCTAACACCATACGCATCTAAAGCATCTTTTTTAGAGTTATCTCCATAATGGCCTTTTTTTCCAGAAAAAACACAGTCAGTACTGATCTGAAGAAAAAATATTTTATTATTAAAACATAAAGTTGATAAAAATTTTGGTAATTTTGTATTAATCAATTTTGTTAGAGTTTTAATTTTATATGAACTGTTAAATTTAGTAATTCCTATACAATTAACAATATGTGTTGGGTTTATTTTTAAGATTAGATTCTTTAATCTATTAAAATCAGTAAAATCCTTTAAATAAACATGATCTTTATTTTCTTTGTTTCTTGAAATTTGATAAATTTTAATATTTTTTTTTTTATTCAAAAATAAACTAAGTGTCCTCCCCAAAATACCAGTTGATCCTAAGATTAGAATTTTCATATTAACTTTTGTTAACAATTCTAAGGTATAAATAATTAATTTTACAAGAAACCAATTTAACAAAAAATAATAGAGTAAAATCTGGCTCGGGTAATGGCCCCTCATAAATAGTGTTGGATTTAAGATAAAATTTTTTAAAAAATTTTATTGTTATACCCCACTTTAATAAAAAAATTTTAGCCCCTTTACTTCCATACTTTGAATTTTTTTCTATTTCATTTATTTTTTTTCTTAAAACAATAGAACCAAAATGATAAACTTTGAAATTATTAATACCCTTAAAAATTCTTATACCAAATTTCCATAATTTCATGTTAAAATCTGGGTCTGATCCAGTACCAGGAAAAAATTCCTCACTGAACCCACCTACTTTTTCCCAGATATCTTTATGAACTAAGGTTGGTGCCCATGTCGAACCTTGAAAATCGTAATAGTTAAAATCTTTATAGTTATCTAAAAATTTTTTTTCATCAAACTCATCAATATTATCACCGCAATCGAACATTATTTGACCACCGTGCATCATAGTGCCCGATAAATAAAAATTATTATGCCCGATTAAATCAATTTCATTTTTTAAAATTTCATCCCAAAGCGGGCAAAAATAAAAATCATCATGTGCATATAAAAGATAATCAAATTTTGCTAAATCTGAAGCTTTATTTATTCCCTCACAAATACCTGAATTATATTTTGTGTGTGTATATTCAATGTTAATATTATCTAAATACTCTATAGTTCCATCATCACCTATATTAACATGAACAATAATTTGATGATCATATTTAGAATTTTTTTTTAAACTATTAATACATAATTCTAAATATTTTATATTATTAAATGAAGGAATTAATATAGAAAACATTAATTTTTATTAATAAATTCTCTAATGTATTTTTTAATATTTTTTTTTGCTATAAAGCCCAGTATTTTTTTCGCATTATTATTTAAGATAGTTGAGTCAGCTCTATCACCAGGCCTACTAGGAATAAATTTATGTTTAACATTGAACATTCTTGCAATTTGTAAGATGGAATATTTTTTACCTGACGAAAGCATATATTCAGTGTTTTTACCTTTTTTCATAGCCATATAACATCCTTCAATAATATCATCTATATGAGTGAAATCTCTTTGTTGTGATCCAGGTCTAACAATCGTCAATGGTTTTTTATTCTTATATTGTGTCTCAAATATACCAATGATAGTTGCCATTTTACCAGTATTAATTTGACCTGGTCCATAAACATTATAAAAAAATAATAATTCATACTTAAGACCAAACCACTTACTATAATTTTTTATCAATTCTATATTTTTTGATTTACTCCAAGTATAAGGAGAGGAATTTTGATCCTTTCCATTATTACCCAAGTTACTAGATGTGGCCGAATAAATAATTTTAATTTTATTATCTTTTGCAAAATTGATAACCTCAAAAGAATTATAAATATTGCTATCTATACATTTTCTCGTATCAATAAAACTTTGATAAATTCTAGAAAACTCTCCAAAGTGAAAAATAACCTTAATTTTTTTTGTATATTTTTTTAATATTTTTGGGGTATTTATATTGTTTCCCTTTATATACAAAACATTCTTATGATAAATATGATTTTTTGTTGTACCTGTTGAATAATTATCTAAGCTAATAATTTTATGTTTTGTTCTTTTTATTAAATATTTGATTAAGCTTGAACCAATAAATCCAGCACCACCAGTAACAATAATTATATTTTTCATATATATACTTAACTTAACTTCTATTTTCCCAAAAATATTTCTTATTAATATTAAAAGTTTTGTTTATTATAAATTCAGCAACAATAGTTGAATTAAAATATTTAAAGTATTTATCTCTACCTTTTTTAGCAATTTTCTGTCTTAATGAATCGTCATTTGAGTATTTTTCAATTTTTTTTGATAAATCATTAATATCATTATAAACAACAATTTCATCTTTGCTAAAAAAATTGCTAAATTCAGTTTTTTTGTCAATCATTACCAATAACCCATTTCCAATTAATTGAGCAAATCTATCGCTAGTATAATACTTAGAGGCATAACCCTGACTTAAATTTAAAGCAATCTTCGATTGAGAGAGGGCCTTAATGAAATTATCAGCCCATATGGGCTGTTTCTTTGCTACGCCATAAAAATCAAACTTTATATTTGGTAATTTATTAATTAATTTTACTAGAAAATTTTCACGTTCATCAAATTTTCCTCTTTTTAATTTACCCCTATGAACCCCATGACTCATTGCGAAAAAAACATCATTTTTTAGATTTTTATATTTATAATTACTTAGCATTTCAAACGACTCATCAACTGGGTTAGGAATATAATGTATATTATTTACTTTAGAAAATTTTAAAATAGCTGGATCTGTTGTGCAGAAACTAGCATCCATAATTTCTATCTTGTTAAGAAACCTTTTTTTATTAATTATCCAGTTTGAATCCATTCTATCCAAAAACCATTGAGTAATTTTTATTTGTGGATAGTATTGTTTGATTAATTTCAAGGTTTCAATATTAATTAAATCAGCATGCCCTAGTATTATTAAGTCGGGTACGTAATTTCCAATTACTGTAAGTAGCTTTTTATTTAAATATTTAGCACCACTTAAGTCAATAAATTTTCTATGATTACTAAGAATATCTCTATCACTAAACTCTAACACACTATGCCCCAGCCGTACTAGGCCATTATTAATTCTTTTACCAGTATTATAAAATAATCTACCATTATGTCTTTCGTTAAAATTTGTTATATGAATAATTTTTAATTTTGGTTTTGTTCTTTTAGTAAAGTTTGATTTAAAATTTTTATCTAATAAGCTTGATCTATATAAATCAATTTTTTTACTTATATATTCATTAGTTAAGTAAAAATTTTTATATGATTTTTTTTGTAAATTTTTTAAATTTTTTTTATTTTTTATTAAATCATCAATTGAATTAAAAACATTATTGATTGAATTTTTTTTAATTATAATACCGTCTGTTATTGTTTCTTTTAAACCACCTTTATCTGATATTATCACAGCGCACCCCCTGCTTGATGCTTCTAAACTTGTGCGTCCAAAAGGTTCTTCCCACCTAGAGCAAGCAACAGCTATACTTGTTTTTACAAGTATTTTTAAAACTTTTTTATGTTCTTGAAAACCTAATATATCAAGATTTTTATGTTTAAAGATTAACTTTTCACGAGGTTCATCACCAACAACTAATGCTTTCCAATCTTTATATTTGTCTAAAATTTTTAATATTGCGCCACCAAAAATATCATAACCTTTAGCAGAATTTAATTTTCCAACAAAAGTTATTAACTTTTTTTTTTTGGTAAAATCTATTTTTGGTTTATTGGTAGATTGATTTATAACTTCAAGTTTTGAGCTTCCACAATAAAAATTATCTAAACCCATTAAAAAACGTTTTTTTGACCATTCACTATTAAAAATAATTTTTTTACATATTTGCATTAAGTTTAATCTTTCATTTACTTTTTCAGATCCAGCCATATCAAGTGGATCGTTATGAAAATATAAAACAATTTGAGAATTTAGTTTTTTAATATATTTTAAATAGTTTGGCCTATTATGAACTTCAATAATATCTGCATTAATATTCTTTTGTAACTTAATAAATTTGTTTACATAAAATCTACTTTGACTTTGAAATAAACTACTCTTATTTAATTCTATATCCGTATAATTCATTGATAGTTTAGATTTGAAAGCTGTACTACCGAATATTCTTATATTATTTTTATATTTACTTATTTTTGTCGTATCATTTATAAATAAAGAAACGGCACCTGCATAATTAACAGAATAATTTTCTTTATAGGGTAAAAGTATTGAAATTTTCATTAAGTTGATTTTTCTAAAATTTCTTTTCTTAATTTTTTATTTTTTTTTAATTTATATTCAAAAGACATAGCTTCATTCTTTGTTTTAAATTTTTTACTATAAATTAACAACCATTTATAGCCCATTGTTGATTTTGCACCTTTGTTTGAATTATGCTTATCCAGTCTAGATATCAAATCATTTGTATATCCTACGTAAGTTTTTTTAAAACCAGGCGATATAGATTTAAGCATATATGTGTAATAAAACATATTAATGGCGGTCCCTGGGGGAATCGAACCCCCCTTTGCAGGATGAAAACCAGCTGTCCTAACCGATAGACGAAGGGACCATGTTGAGATCTTTTATTTTAAAAGTCATTATTTATCAAGCGTAATTAAGCTATAGGATAAGGTCTCTAATAGTGAATTGAAGAGTTTTTTTATTATTCCAGATATTTTCAGTGATTTTACCTATTACATTAATATTTTTTTTATAATTCATTAAATGTTCACCAATCTTAGTATTAATAGAATTAAACGATATTGATTTAATTGATAATCCAATCTTTGATTTTAATATTGCAGATATATGCTTGTTATTTAGTGCTATGGGTTTAATTATCCTTAGATCTCTTAACATGAATGTTGGCACTGAATTTCCTGTACCGAAAGGTTCTAATTTTTTTATATCATTATAAAAATCTTGATTAAATGCTAGTGGTGAGACTTCTGATTCATATAAAAATATATTATTATTAATAGTATTAGATTTTAAAAAATCGTCTAATATATATTTTTCAAATTTTTTAAGGTTTGCTTTATTTAACGCAAATCCTGCAGCCATATTGTGACCACCACCTTTTAAAATTATACCTTGATCTAGTGAATTTTTAATCACACGACCAATATTGTAATTATAAATTGATCTCGCCGATCCTTTTAATAATTCATTAGACGCTGTAATAACAATCGAGGGTTTATTAAAATAATCTTTTAATCTTGCTGCAATAATTCCGATTAAACCTTCGTTTATATTTGGATTATAATAAATAATTACTTCTTTATTTTCTTTTTCA
>Ga0209710_1003041_pt1 | contig 11430 bp, 9 predicted proteins | sample ArcticOcean_MG_C_5_FD_187436 | JGI IMG/M metagenome (GOLD analysis project Ga0209710, IMG submission 187436) | Marine microbial communities from western Arctic Ocean - ArcticOcean_MG_CB4_138 (SPAdes) (version 2) | ecosystem: Environmental > Aquatic > Marine > Oceanic | place: Arctic Ocean: Canada...
GGAAAAACAGTTGTTGACTCTAACTTAGCCCCCTATAAGATCACTGTACATATGGTAATGGCCTTGCTTATCGTTGCATTTATTTTGTATTTAATATTTGCATCCAAAACTAGTTATAAGCCGCAAAAATTTCAACGGAAGTTTTACAACATCCTTATTTTAGCTCTCATCCTATCTCTAATACAAATTATTTTAGGGACACAAGTACGGGAGTTTGTAGACGAACAAACAAAACTGATTGGCTACCAGAAAGACCTATGGCTTAAATACCCTACACTGAACTTTTATATCCACCGATCAACCTCCATTTTAGTTTTATTTTTAAATGGATATTTATGGTACTTAAACCGCTATGAAGTCCTTGGGTTTAATAAACTAAAACTAGTTGTATACTGTGTGCTTTTAGAAGTATCAACCGGGGTAATGATGTACTATTTTGACTTCCCTTTCTTAAGTCAACCTATACATTTAGTGATTGCTTCGATGCTGTTTGGAATCCAGTGTTATATCCTTCTTGAATGCATTTATAAAAAACGACAAAACCAACTCGCATAACAAAAATGCAGCTTATATTTGTATAATATTATTAACCTATGATTTATAGATTTAGAGTTGTATTAGACAACGATACAAAAGAGGATATTTTTAGAGACATTGAAATCAGAAAATCAGATTCCCTAGAAGACTTACACAATGTAATCACTCAGTCCTTTGGGTTTGACGGTAGTGAAATGGCATCATTTTATTTTAGCGATGATGATTGGAATCAAGGAGAAGAAATATCTTTATTTGATCTGAGTGAAGGTGGAAGTGACATTCAACTAATGAATGAAACAATTATTGACTCTACAGTTTCAGAATCAAGTACTAAATTAATCTATGTATATGATTTCTTAAGTATGTGGACCTTTTTGGTAGAGCTTGCCGAAGTAGTTGAAGAAGCACAAGGTACAGACTACCCTAACTTGTTATTTGTACACGGACAAGTCCCTAGTGAAGCCCCAGAAAAGACTTTCGAAGCAAAGAGAAATGAAAATGATTTTGATGAGCTTAACGATGATTACGATAGTGAAGATTATGATCAATTAGACTTTGACGAAAACTGGAATTAAAATAATATATCTGTGTTTTCTGTTTGGTAATTCTTTTTGACATAACCTAAAGCATTCTTCAGTATCTCTCCCATATTTTTACTCTTTAAAAATTCAGGATCATTCGTATACTCAAATATTTTAGTTTTCAACAACGTTTCATGATCTGGAGTAGAAATTGTATCTGCGATCATAGATTTAATAAGCCGTTCAACACGATTCTTATAACTCATTAGACGTTTAGCGACAATAGAGCGCTCTTCTAACTTATATTGATTGATAGACATCTTTTCAAATTTCTCAGAAACTAAGTCTACCATTTTAAAGTTTTCTTTGAAAAATTGTGGACGGTAGACATTAAATTTACCCTCATAACTCTGTTGATCAAAATCAATAGCCCGAATAGAGTAAACAACATGATCAAAATCATGCGTTGGTACAATTACGTAGTTATAAGAACGCATATCGCCTAACAAACGAATCATACAGCGTTCATTAAATTTCACAAACTCTTTTGCGATTTGTGACTTTTCGGACTCGGTACAATTGGGTAACATGTGTTCAATAAACTCATCTCCTGGTATCCCTGTTATATGCTCTTCAATTAGCGTGTCATTATACACAAGAAAATTTAAGTTATGTGGAGATAACATATGCTCTAATTCGAGACCATATATCCTCGAAGCATCTGCTTTTTTAATATAAAAATAAGCATAATTGTCATTAAGAATATTCCTTATTTTAATTCGAAAAGGTTTAGAATTACCAAACGTACAATAATCAATTGCATCGACATTTAAAAAAGGAATAATTTTTTCATTTCCGTCTGAGTGTAACGTAGTATAAATTCTTTTCAAATTCAAGTCAATCTCTACACGTTCTGATTCACTGTAATAAGTCCGTATCCAAAGGGTGTTTTTATCATTTATATCAAAAACCTCAACAGATCCTTGAAACCGCAGTAAGTCATCGTAAAAGATAGGTAACCGAATGGTCCGATTAAACTTTTGTAGGTAGGCCTTTAATTGTCTACTTACAGGATAAGATGGCTTCTTAAGAGATATTTTTAAATCGTCTTTCATAATATAACTTGAAAGCCAAAATTAAGTTTTATTTTTTAACTTGTAACATAAATGATAATTTCAAGTCTAACTTATTATAGTTAATAATAAAAATAACGAATTGGATTCTATTTTAAAAATAACAAATCTCACAAAAAAATTTGGACATCTTACGGCGGTTAAGGATTTAAGCTTTGATATTGAAAAGGGTAATGTATATGGGATTTTGGGTCCTAATGGAAGTGGTAAGTCCACAACTCTAGGTATTGTTTTAAACGTTGTCAATAAGACTTCAGGAGAGTTTTTATGGTATGGTGGCGACCTAACAACACATCAGGCATTAAAAAAGGTAGGAGCTATTATTGAGCGTCCAAACTTTTATCCCTACATGACTGCCTCTCAAAACCTTAAATTGGTTTGTAAAATCAAAGAGATTTCATACGATTCAATCGATAAAACTTTGGAGATAGTAGGACTCCTTGGTCGAAAAAACCATTATTTTAGTAGTTTTTCGTTAGGGATGAAACAGCGGCTGGCAATCGCCTCAGCGCTTTTAAATGATCCTGAAATTTTAATTCTAGATGAGCCGACTAATGGATTAGATCCTCAAGGCATACACCAAATAAGAGAAATCATTAAAACGATTGCACAAAACGGGACTACAATACTGCTAGCCTCCCATTTGTTAGACGAAGTTGAAAAAGTATGTACTCACGTGGTCGTTCTAAACAAAGGCGTAAATCTCTTTTCCGGAAGAGTCGATGAGTTAATCTCTAGCAATGGGTTTTTTGAACTTAAAACAACCCATTGGAACGACTTAATTAAGTTAATTGATTCACACCCCAATTTTTCACACACCAAAACAGAAGGAGATTTGCTTACTGCATTTCTCAAAGTTCCAATGGATGCTGAAGAATTCAATCAATTAGTTTTTACAAATGGAATTGTTCTAAGTCATTTAGTCAAACGAAAAGAAAGTTTAGAAGAACAATTTTTACAATTAACTGAAAACAAATGAGACGACTACTAAAAATAGAGCTTCAAAAACTATTATTAAATCGAACTAGTAAAATATTAATTTTTACGTCCTTTATACTTCCCCTATGTGTGATACTATTATCGGCGATAAAAATTAATTTTTTTGGATTTTTCACCCTTGAACTCGGTGAATTAGGGATTTTCAATTTCCCAATTATATGGCACATTACTACCTTTTTTTCGGCGCTATTTAAATTCTTTTTTGCAATTGTTGTTGTCTCAATGATTGGCAATGAATACAGTAATAAAACACTAAAACAAAATTTGATTGACGGACTTAATAAAAAAGAATTTATTCTTTCTAAATTCTATGTAATCGTCTTTTTCTCACTAATTTCGACATTGATTATTTTTATACTGTCATTAGTATTAGGGCTTATCTATTCCAGTTATAATGAGATTAATATTATCATTCAACAAATGGAGTTTTTGGTCGCTTATTTTGTTAAGCTTATAGCATTCTTTTCATTCTGTTTATTTTTAGGAGTCTTGGCAAAGCGTTCTGCATTTGCATTAGCATTTCTATTTATAGATTTGATTTTGGAATGGATTATATTAGGGATTGTTACATGGAAAGGCAATTTTGAATTGGCTCAAAACGTACAAGGCTTTTTACCGCTAACATCGATGTCCAACCTTATCAAGCAACCTTTTCAACGTATTGCAATGACTAAGTTTCCAGGAAATTCTGACATCGTATATGATTATTCTGTTCACTTTGACACTATTTTAATTGTAATGTGTTGGACACTTATTTTTATATATTCATCTTATAAACTTTTAAAAGCTAGGGACTTATAAAGCTCACTTTGATTTGGGGATTCGGGAATGATAAAAAACGATATCTTTAAGCTATGATTCAAAATAATAAAACTTGTTATTTGTCTTTTTTTGTGTTACTAACTAATCTTATTGTAGCTCAAGAAATTTCTCTATTTAATCAATTAAATGGACGTTTGGATTATACTGCGATTGGAAACACTTTAAATACGGCTGAAAACAATTCAAATTTCAACTGTGTAATTAACACCACATCTTCCGCCACTCTAAATCTATCTAACACTCAATCTCTAGAAGCCGCTTACTTGTACTGGGCAGGTTCTGGCTCAGGAGACTTTAACGTCTCCCTTAATACAATAATCCTTACTCCTGATCGAACTTTTGAATACTCCTTAGATGCCAGTAGACAATTTTTTGCTGCTTTTAAAGACGTCACTGAACTGATCCAAACCCAGGGAAATGGAATGTACACACTTAGTGATTTAGAACAAATAGATATTTCTGAAGCTTATTGTTCTACGGGTACTAATTTTGCTGGATGGGCCATTATAATAATCTATTCCGATCCAAGCTTACCCCTAAATCAGATTAACGTCTATGATGGACTTGAAAGTGTACCTGATAATATTATAATTCAACTAAACAATCTTAATGTATTAGATACAACAGGCGCTAAAATTGGATTTTTAGCTTGGGAAGGAGATGCTGAATTAGCAGTAAATGAGGAGTTGCAAATGAACGGTATAACATTAAGTAATGCTCCTTTAAACCCAGCCAATAATGCTTTTAATGGAACTAACAGTTTCACAAACGAGTCCAATCTGTTCAATATGGATATTGACTTTTATTCCATCCAGAACACTATTAATATTGGAGACACCTTTGGTTTAATAGAATTAACTTCTGGTCAGGATTTAGTAATGGTTAATAATATAATTACGGTTTTAAATAGTCAACTTCCCGATGCAACTATCAGTATTGATGCAGTTAACCAAGTCTGTAATTCCCGTGAACTATTAGTTGAGTACACTGTCCTAAACATAAATAGCACACAGCTACTTATTGCAAATACACCTATTGCATTCTACGCGAACGGAGTTCTTATAGGGCAGACACAAACACAAAATGATATTCCAATAAATTCAATTGAGTCTGGCAGCATTAGTTTAACCATAGATTCTAGTTTAGCGAGCAACTTCATACTGTCAGTTGTAGTAGACGACGACGGAACTGGGAATGGAGTGATCTCGGAAAACAACGAAATTAATAACAGTACAGAAACTGATATTGAATTAATTGAATCTGTTCCAATTACAACTTTAGGTATTCTCATTGGATGTTATACAGGAATTGATGAGGCAACTTACAACCTAAGTTCTGTGCTAACAGAGGCTTATTTCGACTCCGAAACAGCTAATTTTTATGCGACCTTAGACAATTTGTATAACAACATAGGAGCTATATTAAATCCTTCAGAATATATCTGTTCTATTGAAGATAGTACCGTTTATATTAAAATAGATTCAGAGCCCTGTTTCGAGGTCTTTTCACTAGAGTTAACATCAAGCGATTGCGAACCAGAGATTCCTCAAGGGTTTTCTCCTAATGGAGATGGCTTCAATGATTGGTTTAATATCCAAGGTCTTTACAATGTTTACTTCCAACACGAACTATTGATATACAACCGACTAGGCGTATTAATTTTTAAAGGTACTAATGATGTTAAATGGGAAGGAAAAGCTAATAAGGGACCATTAAAAGTAGACTCCCTCTTGCCTGTAGGTACTTATTTTTATGTGCTACATTTAAATTCTAGAAATATAGAACCCAAAACAGGTTGGGTCTATCTAAATTATTAGTTTATAATTTTTTAAAATATTTATTCTCTCCTTTTGCTCTAGCGATCAGTTTGCCTTAGCTTTGCACTCATGCAATTTAAATTAACTTCGGACTTTAATCCCACTGGCGATCAGCCAACAGCTATAAAGCAATTGGTCGAAGGTATTGAATCCAATGAGAAATATCAAACGCTTTTGGGTGTTACAGGGTCTGGAAAAACCTTTACAGTTGCAAATATTATTCAAGAAGTGCAGCGACCGACTTTGGTGTTAGCGCACAACAAAACACTAGCAGCTCAACTATATTCAGAATTCAAACAGTTTTTCCCTGAAAATGCAGTTGAATATTTTGTGTCCTATTACGATTATTACCAGCCAGAAGCCTACATCCCGGTTTCTGGAACCTACATAGAAAAAGATTTATCTATTAATGAAGAAATTGAAAAGCTTCGTTTAAGCACTACTTCTTCCCTTTTATCTGGTCGTAGAGATGTGATTGTGATTGCCTCGGTTTCCTGTTTGTACGGAATTGGAAATCCTGTTGAATTTCAGAAAAATGTTATCAGTCTAAAGGCCAATGAAATTATTTCTAGAACCGCTTTGCTGCATAAACTAGTGCAAAGTTTATACTCAAGAACTGAAGGCGAGTTTAACCACGGTAACTTTAGGATTAAAGGAGATACTGTAGATGTCTTTCCAAGCTATGCAGACCATGGATTTAGAATCCATTTTTTTGGTGATGAGATTGAGACGATTGAAGCATTTGACATTAATACCAATAAAGTAATTGAAGTCTACGAAAGTGTCACTATATACCCTGCAAATATGTTTGTGACCTCGCCTGATATTTTACAAAATGCAATTAAGGACATTCAAGATGACTTGGTAAAACAACATGATTATTTTAAAGAAATCGGTAAGCACTTAGAAGCTAAACGTTTGAAGGAAAGAACAGAGTTTGACTTAGAAATGATTCGAGAATTGGGCTACTGCTCGGGGATAGAAAACTACTCTCGTTATCTAGATGGCCGTGCTCCAGGAACTCGTCCTTTTTGTCTATTAGATTATTTCCCAAGTGATTCACTTATGGTGATTGACGAAAGTCACGTTACTATTTCGCAAGTCCATGCGATGTATGGAGGCGACCGTAGTCGTAAAGAAAACTTAGTAGAATATGGATTTCGCTTACCTGCGGCGATGGACAACCGACCTTTGAAATTTGAGGAATTTGAAAGTTTACAAAATCAAGTTTTATATGTGAGTGCCACACCTGCCGATTATGAATTAGAAAAATCCGGAGGAGTCGTTGTGGAACAGGTCATTAGACCAACTGGTTTATTAGACCCCATCATAGAAGTGAGACCAAGTTTAAATCAGATTGATGATTTGATTGAAGAAATTCAACAACGGGTCGAAAAAGACGAACGTACTTTAGTAACCACTCTTACAAAGAGAATGGCAGAAGAGCTGACTAAATATCTGGCCCGTATTCAAATCCGTTGTCGTTATATCCACAGTGATGTCGATACATTAGAACGGGTTGAAATTATGCAAGATTTGAGAAAAGGAGTTTTTGATGTACTTGTCGGGGTCAACTTATTAAGAGAGGGGTTGGACCTTCCTGAAGTCTCTTTAGTAGTGATTTTAGATGCTGATAAAGAAGGGTTTTTACGTTCTGCTCGTTCACTTACCCAAACAGTGGGTCGTGCTGCTAGGCACCTCAACGGGCGGGCTATTATGTATGCCGATAAAATCACCAAAAGCATGCAAAAAACCATTGACGAAACCAATTACCGTCGTGACAAACAAATCGCTTACAATACCAAACATAACCTTGTACCAACAGCACTTAATAAAAGCTTAAATAATGCACTGATAAAAAATTCGGTGAGTAGCTATTATTATGAGCAAGAAGCGCTCAAAGCTGCGGAACCAGAGAACGCCTATTTAGCAGCACCTGAATTAGAACAAAAAATTAGAGACACACGGAAACTCATGGAATCTGCGGCAAAAGATTTAGATTTCCTGCATGCTGCTCAATTTCGCGATCAGATTAAAACGTATCAAAAAAAATTAGAGGCTTTAAAATAAGAGTTGAAAAAAAGTAACCCTATTACTACTTTAAATAATTTATCGTGTTAAAAATCAACTACGCTAAAACAGCTTGAACTTTATCAGCCGCTTCTTGAAACTCAACAGCACTTTGAACATCCAGTCCAGAGTTGTCTATTAATTCTTTGGCAATATCCGCATTAGTTCCTTGTAAACGCACAATAATTGGCACATTAATTGTTCCCATGTTTTTATAGGCATCGATCACCCCTTGGGCTACACGATCACAACGTACAATTCCACCAAAAATATTAATCAAAATTGCTTTTACTTCAGGATCTTTTAAGATAATCTGAAAGGCAGCTTCCACACGCGATGCATCGGCTGTACCACCAACGTCTAAAAAGTTAGCTGGCTCACCTCCTGCTTGTTTGATTAAATCCATTGTAGCCATTGCAAGACCTGCTCCGTTAACCATACAGCCAACGTTACCTTCTAAATCTACATAATTGAGTCCTAAGGCATCTGCTTCTACTTCAATTGGATTTTCTTCACGAATATCTCTTAATTCTAAATAATCTTTATGTCTAAATAACGCATTGTCATCAATAGTTACTTTTGCATCAACGGCTAGTATTTTGTTATCACTGGTTTTTAAAACCGGGTTAATTTCAAATAAGGAGGCATCTGACTTATCGTAAGCTTTATATAAAGCCGACACAAATTTAGTCATGTCTTTAAAAGCAGCTCCTGATAAACCAAGGTTAAAAGCTACACGACGCGCTTGAAATGGTAACATTCCTGTAGCTGGGTCAATTTCTTCAGTAAAAATCAAATGAGGTGTTTCTTCAGCTACCGTTTCAATATCCATTCCACCTTCAGTCGAATACATAATCATATTTCTTCCAGTTGTTCGGTTTAAAAGAACAGAAATATAAAACTCACTCGTTTCTGTTTCTCCAGGGTAATACACATCCTCAGCCACCAATACTTGGTGTACTTTTTTTCCTTCAGCAGAAGTTTGAGGCGTGATTAATTGCATTCCAATAATTTGACCTGCAATAGTTTCTACTTCCTCTAAGTTTTTAGCCAGTTTAACACCACCTCCTTTACCACGTCCACCTGCGTGAACTTGGGCTTTTAGAACATGCCATCCGGTGCCTGTTTCTTCTGTGAGAGTTTTGGCTGCAGCTACGGCTTCTTCCGGGCTGCTAACAACAATACCTTTTTGGATCTTAACTCCAAAAGTGCTCAAAATTTCTTTTCCTTGGTATTCGTGTAAATTCATCTGTTAAAGGATTTATTTTTTATTCCTCCTGAGGAGAAAATCTTTCTAAAATTTAAGGAACAAAAGTAATTAACCTGTAGCGTATTACCAATATTTTTAATGATGATTTTAATAGAATTATTTTCAGAGTTGTTCTAATGCTTTAATCCCTTTATTACAGAAAATGCTTTATCTACTAAGTGGTCCTCTACAAGTATTGTGAACTCATTGGTAGTTGAGATCACTTCATATAAAGTGACATTATCCCAGGCCAAACGCTTAAATATTTGATAATACAAGCCCACAATTTTAGAATTGCCTTCTGGTAAGTTTAGAGTAATAGTAGTCAAACAATCTTTTAAACCTATTAATTTTTCGTTTTTAAACACCTCTACTATGCTCTTTTTTTCTGAACTAGAAATGATGATATTACTCTCAAATATACCACGTGTGAATGCATAAAAAATTTGATTATTATTATTTATCTTTTCTAAGACTTTAGAATGGCTGTTAATAAGGGTCTTAGAATTTTGAAATGTAAAATCACTTAAGTTAGATCGTACTGTAATATCTCCTAAATTCTTAAATGCGTTTTTTAAACGTCCTATATTTTCAACATCAACTGGCGGTTTATAGCGTCTTAGAGCCATCGTAATCGCACCCTCTTTTACAGGTTTGCGTAACATTTCAGAAATTATTTGATTTAAATCCTTTGCTAAGGCAGAAAAATTAATAATATCTCGCGATAGTGCCTCTTCCAAAAATGGACGAGAGACTAAGATTTCATTCACACAAGAAGCAATTGTTTTCAAATTGTTTATTATTTAACATTTCGTGTAAAAATAGTAAAAAAAAATTATTTTTATTGAATACAAAAGGATAATATCTATGTTTGGACTTTAGTAATTTGAATAAATCATAATGAATCAAAAGACTCTTTTACAGATTGCAAAAGATTATGGAAGCCCCGTATACGTATATGACGCCCACAAGATGGAAGACCAATACAACCGATTGACAGCTGCCTTTAGTAAAGTTAATAAACTAAAAATTAATTATGCGGCTAAAGCACTTACTAATATATCGGTGCTGAAGTTTATTAATAAATTAGGTGCAGGACTTGACACGGTTTCTATCCAAGAGGTTCGCCTTGGACTACACGCAGGGATTGTGCCGGAAAAAATCATTTACACACCCAATGGGGTTTCATTAGAAGAGATTGAAGAAGTCGCTAAACTAGGAGTACAAATAAATATTGACAACCTATCAATATTAGAACAATTTGGGACCAAACATCCTAACACGCCTGTGTGTATTCGAATTAATCCGCATATTATGGCTGGAGGAAATACCAATATATCAGTTGGACATATCGATTCTAAATTTGGAATCTCTATTCATCAAACACCTTTATTACTTCGTATTGTTAAAAATACTAAGATGACTATTAATGGAATACATATGCATACTGGCAGTGATATCTTAGATATTGATGTATTTTTATATGCAAGTGAAATTTTATTTGATGTGGCAAAGAAATTTGAAGGGTTAGAGTTTATTGATTTCGGTTCGGGATTTAAAGTACCTTACAAAGAAAATGATATTGAAACTAATATCGAAGAACTCGGTGAAAAATTAACCGAGCGATTTCATAAGTTTTGTAAAAACTATGGCAAGGAAGTGACATTGGCATTTGAACCCGGAAAATTCATTGTCAGTGAATCAGGCTATTTTTTGACAAGTGTCAATGCTATCAAGCAAACTACATCTACAGTCTTTGCTCAGATAGATACCGGGTTTAACCATTTAATTCGCCCTATGCTGTACGGTTCACAACACGCTATAGAAAATATTTCCAATCCAAATGGTAAACAACGTTTTTACTCAGTTGTAGGCTATATATGTGAAACGGATACATTTGCCAATAATCAGCGAATTAATGAAATTACAGAAGGGGATATTCTGGCCTTTAAAAATGCGGGAGCCTATTGCTTTATGATGGCTAGTAATTATAATTCACGATTTCGTCCGGCTGAAGTCTTGTGGTATAATAACAATGCCCACCTTGTTAGAAAGCGGGAAGTATTCGAAGATTTGACAAAGAACCAAATTCTAATTGATTTATAAAACCCTCATTGATAGGATTTTAAAATGTTAAAATTCAATAATTTTTCAAAAAAATGACTGAAACTAAAATATAATATTAACTTTGTATTCTAAAATTTATATAACGTGAAAAACGGCACAGTAAAATTCTTCAATGCATCCAAAGGATTTGGATTTATTACAGAAGATGATTCAAA
>Ga0209710_1003048_pt1 | contig 11414 bp, 11 predicted proteins | sample ArcticOcean_MG_C_5_FD_187436 | JGI IMG/M metagenome (GOLD analysis project Ga0209710, IMG submission 187436) | Marine microbial communities from western Arctic Ocean - ArcticOcean_MG_CB4_138 (SPAdes) (version 2) | ecosystem: Environmental > Aquatic > Marine > Oceanic | place: Arctic Ocean...
AAAGAAGGCATCGCCACCATTTAAGCCATGCACTAAACCTTGATGACCTAAATAACTATTTGGCATAATGGCTTGCGGGCCATCTTCTGCAATAATTTTTTTCCATTTCGTCGTAATTGTATCTAAAGCTTCATCCCACGAAATGCGTTCAAACTGTTTAGTACCTTTAGGGCCAGTACGCTTCATTGGATATAACAAACGATCAGGATGATAATGTCGCTGTTCATAATCTTTAAGTTTGACGCAAAGACCACCTTGCGTCATTGGGTGATCTGGGTTTCCTGTCACGCTTATTAATTTTTTATCTTTTACCGTAAATACCATGGAGCAAGTATCCGGGCAATCATGGGGACATCCGCCATGAAAAGTTTCTACATCAAAATCTGCTGGTTTATTCATTATCACATCTCCTAAATGAAAATATTGACACCAATAAAACTTTATTCGATTTTGCTAGAGTCCTATGGATGTAAGTAAAAAACCTTGTTCATCACTTGCCATTTTCCGTCAACTTTAAGCATATTAAAAAAATCAGTAAAACGAGCTCCTTTCCAGTTATCAAGTTCAATTCTCACACTTGCTGCCGTACCTACTATTTCGATTTTTGATATGCTATAAACTAAATCTGTAGCTGCGCCATTACCATCATGCCAGTCATATAAAGTTTGGATTGGCCCTGCAACTAGATCTGCACCTACATAGCCATACCAAGCAGCATCATCATGAAAGGAAGGTTTCATTTCAGAGCCTTTTCCTGAAACTGCACCTTTTAAATAATGGCTAGTTAGTAAATTAGTTATTGCTTTATAATCATTGAGGTCTGTAGTGGTTGTCATCTTTATCTCCAAGTTCAAAAATTAAACAGTTAACTACTGTTATCGTTAAAACATAAAAAAAAAGTACACTTCATGGTGAGTTAAATCTAAACTTAACTAAATATTATTAGTATACAAATTACTTTAGTCTTATTTTATAATAAGTCAAATAGCACGGATTGTAATACACAACAATGACTGCTATGGACTACGTAAGGTTGTGAGTAGGGCGCTTCCATTGGCTTAATATACAACTATGGAGGACTATACAGTCGAAATTGGTGCTCCCCAGTCCCACCAATTTTTAAAACTAAACCCTTGTAGATAGAAGTTTTCAGGCTTATTTGCTTCCTAGAAATTATAAATTCTCGACTATTTTACATTTTCCTTTGATTTGAAATGAGTCCCCAGTTTTTTTATTATTATCTTTGAGCCTAGTAACTCTATACATCCTATAACTTAGATCCTTTCTTCCCATTTCAATAAAATCAATTACTTCATGATTTTTATCTGTAAGTTTATTATGACAAGTCATCACCCAATTATTTTTTGTACATGTGTATTTTTTATTTGTACGAATCTCAATTAGTAACTCTTTTAACTCATCATACTCATAGGATTCTTTATATAAGTCAGTATTAAATAATGATATATCTTCATAAATTCCAATTCCCTTTTCTAGCTTAACCTTGCAACTATAAATGAAAGTTTTAGCGAATACGTGAATAGGAATTAATAAAAATATAAGTAGGTATTTACTTTTAGTACTTAATATATTTTTCAACATCATAAGTGAAGCCTTTGTGTTTATTAAATGAAATCATGTTTACAAAGAAAATATTATGGCGACACCCAATATTCTTTAAGACTATTTTTTGTGAATATACATTTAGCTCGACAATGGCCACTTGAAGATAATTGCAGGACATCCATTTGTTTAAATTTAATATTAACAACTTCAAATCTATCATCGGAACTATTAAATTCATAATCTCTAGCAGATGATATTTTCTTGCCTGGAAAAGGAATAATCTTATAGTCATCTTTTTGCTTATCATTTAATTTATCCCAATGAGTTTTTTTATTTTTTATAATGGACGCCTCTCCATCAACTTGGACTTGTAGCTTTTGTTTCTGGTCCCAAAATAATAGTGAACAGTTTTTATTATGATGCAATTGATAATATTTGTGACTTTCACGATCTGTAAAAATTAATAATGAATGATCATACTCATCAAAGTTTCGAGCAACAACAATCCTTTGAAAAACTTTATTATTTAATGCAGTTGAAAGAACTGGAAGTCGAAAAGACGATTTTCGATCAACCGTACCTCGTTGTATTGTTTTTAGAGACATCAAGATAAATTCTGAAATATTCATATTTAATCCTTATTTGTTATATCTTTAGTCCTAGAAAACATCTCATTGTTCATTTATTTAATTTTAATATTAACTAATTATGAATTTAATGGTCAAAATTTACTTAAAGTAAAAATATAGTTTTTGTGGGTTAACAAATTTTACAAGTAAGTGTAATTTTTTTAAGGAATAACTTTGATTTTATTTGATGTATTTGTGGCCAGTTAAAACATATGTCTAAGAAAAAAAATACAAATATTGTTTGGCTTAAAAGAGATCTGAGACTTACCGACCATCTCCCTTTGTATCATGCAATTCAAAAACAAGAAAACTTCTTAATTCTTTATATCTATGAACCCTCATTAATGAGGGATGTGCATTATGATGAACGTCACTGGAGATTCATAGAGCAATCATTAACTGATATTCAAGAAGAACTTCAAGTGTATGATAAAAAATTGACAGTTACTCATGGGGAAGTAGCTGAAGTATTCAAGCTCTTACTAGATAAATACTGCATTAAAAATATCTTTAGTCATGAGGAAACTGGTTTAAAGATTACTTATTCTAGAGACAGTCAGCTTAACCTACTATTTAAAAAACATTATATTTCATGGAATGAGTATCCGTCTAATGCAGTTATTCGTGGCCTAACTAATCGTAAAAACTGGGAAAAGCATTGGAATGATGTAATGCGTGACCATATTGAGCGAATTAATTTGCTAAAAGCTAAAATTATCAACTATGATTTTTGTCCAAAAAAATTACCAACTTTTCCTACTAAAAAATCTTATCAAAACGGTGGGTTTAAGAGTGCGCATATTGAGTTAAAAAGTTTTTTTATTGATAGGGGTAGCGAATATTCTAAGAATATTTCTAAACCAGAAAAAAGTCGATATAACTGTTCAAGGCTTTCGCCATACATTAGCTATGGAAATATAAGTATCAGAGAGATTTATAAAGTATTATTAAATTCATGGAATAAGCCTGGGTGGAGAAGGTCAATGAAAGCATTTTCATCAAGACTTCATTGGCATTGTCACTTTATTCAAAAATTCGAAAGTGAAACAACAATTGAAAACGAGCCTGTAAATAGCGGGTACAAAAATTTTCCATACTTAATTATTGATAAAAGTCATAGTAATTTTCAATTATGGGCTCATGGTAAAACGGGATATCCTCTTGTAGATGCATCTATGAGAGCATTACAGTCAACCGGCTATCTTAATTTTAGAATGCGTGCAATGTTAGTTAGTTTTGCATGTCATTATTACTTGATTCACTGGAAATTAGTCGCTGAGTATTTAGCGACATTATTTTTAGATTTTGAACCTGGTATTCATTACCCTCAAATACAAATGCAAGCAGGCGTCACTGGTATAAATACTATTCGAATTTATAATCCTATGAAGCAAGCACTTGAACATGATGTAGATGCATTATTCATAAAAAAGTGGGTAGAAGAGCTTCGTGGATATGACCCAGGATATATACTTAATTTACCAAGTAAAAATTATGATTTATTTTCTCAACCTGAAAGTCATTACCCTCAACCTCTTTATGATTTCCAAGAGAGAGTAAAAAAAACAAAAGATTTATTATGGCAATGGAAGAAAAGTAATGAAGTTAAAAAGAGTAATTTAAAAATATTATCAAAACATGTCAAAGTAAGAAAAAATTCTAGGACACAACTAAGAAGGACAATATAGGCGAGATAGATGCACCCCAGCTCCTCCATATTCATTTCCAATCGTGTCTAATGAAGTCCAATAGAACCTTTGATAACACGGGTTCCTATTGATTTCATTATTCATCCATTATTTCTTGTAATTTTAATTCTTTGCCAACTACTTCTCTTATTTCTAGACCTAGTCCCTGAGCACCCATATTGTAATATTTAGTTAAACATTCCCTAATGGTAATCTTCTTCCAAAGCTCTCTTTTACCATCGGGCCATTTTATTTCGTAAGTCCGTTTTTGTTTATCCCACACCTTAGGTTTGCCTGTGCTCATCGCCGTTTTCATAACTATTCCTGTTCTTCTAAATAAGAGATACCTACTCTTATATACTATTATTTGTTAAATATGATTCCCCCAGCTCCACTACTTAGACATAAAAAACCTATTATTTGAAAATCTGAATTCATATCAAATAGATTTTACGGCAATTTCTATGCGATCCAATGCATTTTTAAGTGATGAGCGAGTCGTCGCAATATTTATCCTTACGTGATTAGGTTGATTAAACATACAGCCTGGTTGAAGCGCCACACCATGATTTAAAAATAATTTATGTGGATCTTTTATTGGCAGGCTCTCGCATGAAATCCAACCAAGGTAACTAGCCTCAATGTCGTAAAGCCTTAAACCTGGGATTTGATTAATTCTCTCGATCAATAACTTTCTATTTTCAGTTAGATAATGTAGTAAGTCTATTCTCCATTCTTCACCATATCTTATAGCAGCATCAGTGGCAACATAACCAAAAATCTCTGGATGAGGAATAAGTGATCCAATTCTACTAGAGGCTTTTTCTCTGATGCTGCGATTTTTACAAATCATCCAACCTAGACCAGCTCCAGGAAAATTAAAGGTTTTATTAAGAGACATTAAAGTGATTGTTCGGTTAGCTGCTTTTTCTGAAATACTCGCAATTGGAATATGTTTATGATCATCCAAAACCATGCCGGCATGAATCTCATCAGAACAGATAAGTAGATTATTTTTATTACAAAAATTAACAACCCGAATTAATTCATCTCTTTTGTAAACAGTACCTCCTGGATTGTGTGGGTTACAAAAATATAAAAGTTCTGAATTTTTATTTATTACTCCATTCAAACTTTTTGGAGATAAAATTTGACGATTCATGATAGTTTCAAGCTGTGCTTCATCAAAATTTCTTCCAGATGCTTCTGCTGCTAACTTAAGATGATGATAAATTGGTTGGGGTGTGATTATATGAGAAGTACTTTTAGTACAGCTAATCCCAATTGAATATAGGGCAGATACGACACTTGGGATAATAACAATCCAATCAGGGTCTACTCCCCAGTCATAATGTTTTTTCACATAATCAGCTATATTTTCTTTAAAATTATCTGGTGCGTGCGTGTAGCCAAAAATTCCATGTTCTACTCTATTTTTCATCGCATTAAGAACACATGGGGGAGACTCGAAATCCATGTCTGCCAGCCAAAGAGGGATTACTGATGGGTCGTATTGATCCCATCTAATTGAATCAGTTTTAAACCGATTAATTACTTTATCAAAATTATATTTACTCATTAGTTAAATTTTAGCGTTTTCGGGAGAAAATAAACTTAATAATTTTATAAATAATTACTAAAATAATTTTTTTGAATAAGAACATTTTGAGAAAATATTTAATCATTGTTTATTAATTTATAAGAATTTAATTATTAACATTATTTTTTGACTAATTTTTCCATAATAGGTGCTATTGAAATTAAGACAATACCAGCAGTAAGAGACATAATTGTTAAGAAGGTAAATAAATCTAAATTATTTGTTTGTAATATTGATGGTAATTTTCCAGCAGAATAATTTGCAATAGCTGCAGACAAAAACCAAAACCCCATCATTAGGGAAGCAATTTTTTTAGGTGAAACCTTGGTAACCATTGACAGACCAATTGGCGATAGACATAATTCACCTAGCGTATGGAGGAAATAGACACCCACAAGCCACCAAAGACTTATTGATGAATCACTTGAATTATTGACATACATAATCAGGAAAAAGCCAGCTGATAGAAGAATAAGGCCTATACCCATTTTTTGAGAGGTATTTATTTTTCGGTCACTATTATCAATTCTTAACCAAAAATTTGCGATTAGGGGTCCAAGTATAATTATAATTAAGGGATTAATTGATTGAAAGAAAGAAGCTGGGATAATAAAGCCAAATAAATTTCTATCTACTGAATTACTTGCATAAAGTGTTAAAGAGCCGCCAGCCTGTTCAAAGCCTACCCAAAAGAATATTACAAATAATGAAAGGATACCAATATAAGAAACTTTTTTTACGTCGTCCTTAATAAAGTTAATTTTATTTTTTTGCTTTAAAAGCAAAATAATTACTAATGTAAATAAAAAAGTTAAAAGCTCATAAAGATAGTCATTAATAAAGCTATTTATTTCAAAAATTAATAAAATAATTGGGATATTGATTAAAGATAAAAATGTGATTGATTTCCAATCATTAAAATTTAGCGGTTTTGTTTTTTTAGACACGTCCTCCTGAATAATTTTATTTTGTCCTAAATAAAATTGTATTAATCCGGCAAGCATACCAAATCCGGCAATAGCAAATCCATAATGCCAGCTAATTGTTTCACCTACATATCCAACTATTAATGGGGCTAAGAAAGCACCCAGATTTATTCCTATATAAAAAATACTAAAACCGCTATCCCTTCGCACATCATTATCTTTATAAAGCCTCCCTAGTAGAGTGCTTATATTCGGCTTAAAATAACCATTGCCTATAATTAATAAACCCATAGCTAAAAATAAAAGATCAGGGAATACCATTAAAAAATGCCCCAACATCATTGTTATTCCACCAATGAAGATAGTTTTTTGATTGCCTAAATATTTGTCTGCTAGATAGCCTCCAATGATTGGGGTTAAATATACTAATCCAGTATAGATAGCATATATATGAAGAGCGTCAGCATCAGAATAATTCAAAGAATTTACTAAGTACAAGACAAGCAGTGCTCGCATTCCATAATAGCTAAATCGTTCCCACATTTCTGTAAAAAATAAAGTAGTTAGACTATATGGATTTTTGTTATTTACTAATTTAGTCATCTAGGCATTTATTCATTTTTTTATACCTTAATTACTACATATTATGGTGTCGGACGCATTTTAGAGAGTAGGGGAGTCTTTGTCTCTTGGACAGTATATTGGCAAGTCAAGCAACCACCGTGCTTACGCTTCTAAACTATGTTTATGGCTAACGGTGGGAAAGAGGATAAGATGCCTTTCTTCCAAAAGTTTATCCAGACCATTACCCTTGGAGTCTTCATTTACTTTCCATAAGGTTACGATATAGACTGGGAACATTAAGCCTAAAACAAGCTCAAGGCGCATTATTTTTTTGAAGCCTCAATTGCTTGTTCAACATCCTGAATAATGTCATCAATATGCTCAATACCGACTGAAATTCTAATCAAATCTTCACTAACACCTGCTAAAACCTTCTGTTCAGGGGTTAATTGCCTATGTAATGTTGATGCTGGATGGCATGCAAGTGATTTGGCATCTCCCATACTAAGTACTCTCAAAATCATTTGAAGCGCGTCAATAAATTTAGCGCCAGCTTCGACCCCACCTTTAATACCAAAACTGACAATACCTGAAGCTTGGCCATTAGTAATTTTTTTACAAACATCATTATATTTATCATTAGGTAGAGCAGCATAATTTACCCATACCACACGTTCGTGGCTTTGTAAGTATTTAGCTAGCGCAAGTGCATTATCGCAATGTCGCTCCATCCTTACACCTAATGATTCAAGTCCCAGCATTATTATATAGGCGTTATTGGGCGATAAACATGCCCCTGTTTCTCTCAAAGGAACAACCCGACAACAGGCAATAAAAGCAGCAGCTCCGAATTGTTCGGTGTATACAACTCCATGGTAAGAAGGATCTGGTTCATTAAGCATTGGGAATTTTTTGGGATCTTTAGTCCAATCAAATTTTCCGGAATCAACAATAATTCCACCAATCGTCGCTCCGTGACCATCTATATATTTTGTGAGGGAATGAACAACAATATCTGCTCCAAAATCAATAGGCCTACATAAATAAGGTGTGGCTACAGTATTATCCACAATTAAAGGAATGCCATGTTTATGAGCAATATCTGCAAATTTCTTTAGGTCAATAATATTTCCTAGAGGATTGCCAATTGACTCACAATATATAGCTCTAGTTTTTTCATCTATTGCCTCTTCAAGGCCCTTAAAATCTGCTCCATCAATCATTTTTACATTAATACCATACTTAGGGAAGCTATGAGTAAAACAGTTATAGGTCCCTCCATATAGCTGATTGGTACTCACAATATTATCACCCGCTCTTGTAATGGTCTGGATAGCATAAGTGATTGCAGCCATACCAGAGGCAAGCGATAAAGCCGCAATCCCCCCTTCCATTTCTGCCACTCTTTTTTCGAGCACAGTGTTAGTAGGATTTCCTATCCTTGAATAAATATTTCCTTCGACCTTAAGGTCGAATAAATCTGCACCATGCTGCGTGTCATCAATTGTAAATCCAGAAGTTTGATAAATTGGGGTTGTTGCTGCTTTTTGGTCATTTGTATCTGGATCATAACCATGATGAAGTGCTATTGATTCAAGTTTCATATGTATATTCCTTTAAGTATCATTTTAAATCTACCGCCCCGTCGTTAATTTTTGCCCATTTAAAACTTATATATTCTACTAAGTAATTTTGATAAAATTTATAAGTTCTATTAGGAAACTTGTGCATTGCCCGTAATACATAATTTGCCTGTATTGATGGCTTTGATTTTTCACCCAAATATTTCGGAGTGCAACTCGTTAATTTATTTTTCTTCATATAAGCGATTGTTTTGCAAATACGCTGACTTACTATTTCACATCTAGCAGTCCAACTAAAGTTAATATATCCTGCATGAGCAAAAAGATTCGGTATCCCACTGAACATCATTCCCCTATACCAACTAGTATCATTGATATTTATTTTTTTATCGTCAACAAAAATATCAATACCACCTAATAATTGTGCATTACCGCCTGTGGCCATAACTGTAATATCACTGTCGATTACTTTTCCATTTTGTAATTTAACACCAGCTGCTTCCCAATTACTAACTCCTTCACGCACTATTGTTACTTTGCTTAACTCTACAGCCCTAAAATAATCTTGATCTAAACTTGAAGCAGGGCGCTGGTCCCAATAATCATATGCGGGAGTGGTAGTATCATTGTAATAAGGATCAGTAGCTATTATTTTCTTTCTAAGTGACTTTTTAAAAAATCTACTGGATATATAATCTTTTAAGACTTCAAATGTTTTATAACCTCGAGATGATTTTTCTTGACTATCAATGTTTATAATCCATGCAGGACTTCGCTGAACCAATGTTACTGTTTTCGCTTCTTTTATTATTGACGGCGCCATAGTAATAGCAGTGCATCCACTACCAATAATAGTTACATTTTTATCTTTATAGTCTGTATCTCCCCATGCTTGGGTATGTACAATCTTTCCTTGGTATTTGTTTTCGTCTTTAAACTTTGGTAAATGAGGATTGTTACGATCACGTGATCCAGTGCAACAAATAACATATTGACTAGTAAGATTTTTACGATTAGTTTTTGTTACCCATTGATTGTCTTTCCAAGATGATGATGTGACCTGCGTATCAAATAATATATGTTCTTTAATATCAAATTTCTCTGCAGTATCATTAATATAATTTTTAATGTCCTGACCTTTACCTATTATTGGTCCTTGCCAAGGATTAAAACTAAATCCATAGGTATACATATCATTGTCTGCACGGACACCAGGAAACTTCATCTGGTCCCATGTACCGCCCAGATCATTTCTTGACTCAATTATCTTATATGTAATATTGGGAAAGTTTTTTTGAAGGTAATAGGCTGTTGTTATCCCAGCTATTCCAGCACCAATAATAAGTACTTCTATTTTATTGACCATAAATTATAATCTTAAAAATTATATTTTTTGACAAACGTATTAAGCCACAGTTCAATTTTATTAGGGTGATAAGTATTATTTGTAGGACCGTCAAGGTACCTTTACCATCGAGCGCTCAATTCGATCTAGTAACAACTAACAAGCCCCAGCCGTAACGCCCTATCTGTAAGAAATTTAGACAGTTACTAACTCGCTTATTGCCTTTTTTTTGTAGCTGCTACTTATCATACCTTCATGATTTACATCAACAAATATTCTATCAAAAAAATTCTGATTGCTCTAGCTCTTTCTCCCTCTTCTTCATTAAATAGATACTTATACCTAAAAGCACAGAAATAATGATCTCAATTGCTATTGCCTTAGTAAGGTAGTCTGCTCCATGGACCAATCCGGCATAAATTCTAAAAATTGCAGCAGAGCCCAACAAGCTTATTGTTGTATAAAGCCAAACATACTCATTTCTGTAAGCACCTAAACAAGCCATCAAGCCTGCAGTAAAAAAGAAAGCTGTAAAATCTCCTATTTGTGTGTTCATGCCCATAGTGGTATTTCCAGGTCCCTCTACCAATATCATTGCCAAACCAGCAGCAGCAGATGCAGGATCCAAAATCCAACGTAAGGCTGAACTAAGCATGAATAAGCCAATCGCTCCAGATATCACTCTTGCAATCATAATATTCTCCAATTTGTACAAAACCAGTTTACTCCCGAACGATTATGATGGGCAAATAGCTTGTATTAAAGTTTTTAATTTCTTGTTTTTTTTGAAATTTACTTTAAAATCAGTCTCAAATGATAATAATAAAAAAAAATCTATCTATATTTTTAGTCTTTTTAAGTCTTTTATTTAACATACAGGCTGGCTTTACTAATGATGTTGAGCACTTAATCATGATCATGAGCATGAACAAGGAAGTTTAATTGATTGTGAGGATTGTTCTCTAAAACATCACTTAGACAAGACAGTAAAACTTTCTAATACTTACAATTTTGATTATTTAAATCATACCAACCTTAATGACAACTATCTTATAAGCAATAATATTGTTTATACTTTCGTTGCTTATCAATCTCGAGCCCCATAAAAAAATTCTTTTAAAAAAATAAATTTATTTAACTTTTTTTAGGAATTATTATGCGTAACATAATGTTTATGTGCGGCTTACTAGCTTGTACTTCGCTCCATGCTGAAGATGAGCCTGCAATGAAATTAATAGAAATACCTGTAACAGGGAACCCATTAAGTTTATCAAGCGATGAATTAGCTAATCCTGTTCAGATTTTTAGTGGGACAGAATTACAAAATAGGAAAAATTCATCATTAGGCGCTGTTCTTGATGGTGTGCCAGGCATTTCAAATAATTCATGGGGTGATAGTGTAGGTCAGCCAGTGATTAGAGGTATGGATAGTAATCGAATCAAAATACTTAATAATGGTATGGAGATTAAGGATGTATCCAACATGTCAGGTGATCACGCAGTTGCGATCGAT
>Ga0209710_1003051_pt1 | contig 11401 bp, 6 predicted proteins | sample ArcticOcean_MG_C_5_FD_187436 | JGI IMG/M metagenome (GOLD analysis project Ga0209710, IMG submission 187436) | Marine microbial communities from western Arctic Ocean - ArcticOcean_MG_CB4_138 (SPAdes) (version 2) | ecosystem: Environmental > Aquatic > Marine > Oceanic | place: Arctic Ocean: Canada...
TTGTTCCAGCACCAGTGCTTGATTGTTGTACTATTTTTAAAATTGGTTTCGAACCTAGTCCTGTGTAGTATTCTGTAAAAGCTGAGATTCCAGCCCCCACAACTAAACCAACTAAACAAGCATAAAATACTCTTATTGAAGAAATATCTTGAAGACCCTCACCAAAGAAATCCATTTGCATCGTTTCTGGTAGCATCCAAGTTACTAAGCCATAACATGCTACAGCAACCATAAATATTGATGCCCAGTTTCCTATATTTAAAGCTTTTTGAACTTCTGCTTCTTTTGCATCATTGGATGAAATTTTAACTAATAAGGTGCCTATAAGAGATATAATAATTCCAGCTCCAGCTATAGACATGGGTAATAATATTGGTCCAATTCCACCAAAGGCATCTTGAATTGCACCACCCATATCTTTAATAACATAATTACCTAAAACCATGGCAGCTAAAACAGTAGCTACATAAGAACCAAATAAATCCGCTCCCATACCTGCAACATCTCCTACATTATCTCCAACATTATCTGCAATCGTAGCTGGGTTTCTTGGGTCATCTTCAGGAATATCAGCTTGTACTTTACCAGCTAAATCAGCTCCAACGTCAGCAGCTTTTGTGTAAATACCACCACCTACTCTTGCAAATAGAGCAATAGATTCTGCTCCTAAAGAAAAACCGGCTAATGCTTCTAAAACAACAGTCATCTGGTCAGTATTGGTCCATTCACCACCCATAAAATATTCATAGAATAAAATGAAGAACATAGTCAAACCTAATACAGCTAAACCAGCTACTCCAAGTCCCATAACAGTTCCACCTCCAAAGGAGACTTTAAGTGCATTTGGTAAACTAGTTTTTGCAGCTTGAGTTGTTCTAACATTTGTTTTAGTTGCAATTTTCATTCCCATATTTCCTGCAAAAGCAGAAAATATAGCACCTATTATAAATGCCACAACTATTAAATAAGTTGTGTCCATAAAAAAAGCAATTGCAGCTAATACAATACTTGCTCCAAATACAAAAATTGTTAGTAATCGATATTCTGCATTTAAAAAAGCTAATGCACCTTCGTAAATATGATCAGAAATTTCTTTCATTTTACCATCACCTGCATCTTGTTTCATTACCCACGATTTTTTGTAAATCATGTAAATTAATCCGATTATAGCCAGGATTATAGGCATGTAAATTACTAAAGATTCCATATTATATATTTATATTATTTAATTTTGATCGCAAAAGTAGTTAAATAGAGTGAATTACAAAATTGATTTTTATTTATACATTACCTTCTTAATAGATTTTATAACATCATCACTATTTGGCAACCATTCTGCAAGTAGAACTGGAGAGTATGGTGCAGGTGTGTCTGCAGTATTTATTTTTTCAATAGGCGCATCTAAATAATCGAATATTTGATTTTGGACTTGATAAGTTATTTCAGTTGAAATGTTTCCATAAGGCCATGATTCTTCCAAAATAACCAATCTGTTAGTTTTTTTAACTGATTCTAGAATAGTATCCATATCTAAGGGTCTAATAGTTCTAAGATCGATTAATTCAACTTCAATTCCTTCCTCTTTTAATTTATCAACTGCTATTTGAGCTTGTTTAAATATTTTTCCAAATGATACAAGAGTAACATCTTTTCCAGTTATTTTTACTTCTGCCTTTCCAATGGGTATTAAATACTCTTCTTCAGGAACCTCTCCTTTATCACCATACATTTGTTCAGATTCCATAAAAATGACAGGATCATTATCTCTAATTGCAGATTTCAATAAACCTTTAGCATCATATGGATTAGAAGGAACGATTACCTTTAGCCCGGGACAATTTGCATACCAACTTTCAAATGCTTGAGAGTGTGTTGCAGCTAATTGACCAGCTGATCCAGTTGGTCCTCTAAATACTATAGGACAAGGAAATTGTCCACCAGACATTTGTCTGATTTTTGCAGCATTATTAATTATTTGATCAATTCCTACAAGGGCGAAATTAAATGTCATAAACTCAATAATAGGTCTATTACCAGTCATAGTAGATCCAACTCCGATTCCAGCAAAACCAAGTTCAGAAATTGGAGTATCAATTACTCTTTTATCGCCAAATTCATCTAACATTCCTTTTGATGCCTTATAAGCACCATTATATTCAGCTACCTCTTCACCCATTAAAAAAATAGTTTCATCTAACCTCATTTCCTCAGACATAGCTTCACAAACGGCCTCTCTAAACTGAATAACTCTCATATGGATTTAAATTTGACGCAAAAATATTAAATATTTAAAGATTTTGCTGCGTTTATTATTAAAAATAAATACTATGCATGCATAGTATTTTTCGGAATTTTATATATATTTGATGTAAATAAATTAAAATATTATTTATGAAAATTTTAGTTTGCATAAGTCATGTCCCAGACACGACTTCTAAAATCAATTTTACAGATGATGATACTAAATTTGACACTCAAGGTGTACAATTTGTTATCAATCCTAATGATGAATTTGGATTAACTAGAGCTATGTGGTTAAAAGAAAAACAAGGGGCATCAATTGATGTAATAAATGTTGGTAACTCATCATCTGAGCCTACACTTAGAAAAGCTTTAGCAATTGGAGCTGATAAAGCTGTAAGAATTGACGCAGAACCTCTAGATGGATTTTTTGTTGCTAAACAAATAGCTGAATATGTCAAAACTCATTCTTACGACTTGATTATAGCTGGAAGAGAATCAATTGATTATAATGGCGCTATGGTTCCAGGGCTTATAGCTGGGTTTTTGAAAATAAATTATGTTACTAATTGTACTAAACTAGAAATTGATAACGGTAAAGTTGAACTTGATAGAGAAATTGACGGAGGAAAAGAAACTTTAAGCTGTAGCCTCCCTCTTATCATTGGAGGTCAAAAAGGGTTAGTTGAAGAAAGTGATTTAAGGATTCCAAATATGAGAGGAATAATGCAAGCTAGACAAAAGCCTTTGGAGGTTTTAGAGGCGTTTGATTTTTCTTCAAATACTAATATTATTAAATTTTATAAACCAGAACCTAAGCAAGCTGTTAAACTTGTTTCAGCTGATAATCTTGATGAATTAATTAATCTGCTTCACAACGAAGCTAAAGTTTTATAAATTATGTCTGTACTTACTTATATTGAGTCCTCAAACGGAAAAATTAAAAAAAGTGGTTTTGAGTTAGCTTCATACTCATGCGAATTAGCAAAACTATTGAACACTAGTGTTGTTGCTTTAACAATTAACACAGATGATATTAATGAATTAAGTAATTATGGTATTACTAAAATAATTAAAGTAAATAATGAATCTTTAAACAAATTTAATGCTAGCACTTTTGCAGATGTTATTTCAAAGGCGTGTAACCATTCGAACTCTAATCATATTGTATTAAGTAGCAGCTTAGATTCAAGATATTTAGCTCCATTATTAGCAGCTGATATTAATGCTTGTTACGTTAATAATGTGATTGGACTTCCAAGTGATTTAGCTCCCTTTACAATTAAAAGAACAGCTTTTACAAATAAAGCATTTAGCGATTCATCAATTAATTCAGAAAAAATAGTCATTGGGTTATCTAATAATTCATTTGGTTTGATTGAAAACTCTGTCGAAACAGAAATAGAAGATTTAAAAATTGAAATCCAAGCATCAGGTTTAACGGTAAATTCATCTGAAAAAGTATCTGGCCAAATTTCTATTGCAGATGCAGATATTGTTGTTTCAGCAGGAAGAGGAATGAAAGGGCCTGAGAATTGGAATTTAATCGAGGATTTAGCTGATACACTGGGTGCTGCAACTGCTTGCTCAAAGCCAGTATCTGATATGGGCTGGAGACCACACAGTGAACACGTAGGACAAACAGGAAAACCTGTTGCCACAAATTTATACATAGCTATAGGTATATCAGGAGCAATCCAACATTTAGCAGGAATTAATTCTTCTAAAATCAAAGTAGTCATCAATAACGATCCTGAAGCGCCATTTTTTAAAGCGGCAGATTATGGAGTGGTTGGAGATGCCTTTGATGTAGTCCCAAGATTGAATGAAAAACTAAAAGAATTTAAAGCTCAAAACTCATAAATTTTTAATATTTTAGAAGTAATTATTTACCTTCTAATTGAATGAGTTTAATTCGCCTAACAATAGACAGAATATCATACAGCCAAAACACCAATGGTGCATATGCATTACTTTTATCTGAAAAAGATGGTGAAAGAAAGTTGCCTGTTGTTATTGGGGCTTTCGAAGCTCAGTCAATAGCAGTAGCATTAGAAAAAGAAATTAAACCCACTAGGCCTTTAACTCACGATTTATTTAAAAATTTTTCTGATTGTTTTGATATTAAAATAAAACAAGTAATAATTCATAAAATTATTGATGGTGTTTTTTTTTCGAGTCTAATCTGTGTCAGAGACAAAATTGAAGAAATTATTGATTCTAGGACATCCGATGCCATTGCGTTAGCTATTAGATTCAATTCTCCAATATTCACTTATGAAAGTGTTCTTGAAAAAGCCGGAATAATAATTAAACACGGAGGTGAAAAATTAAAAAAAGAAAGTGACAAATCAACAAAAGTTGATTTTAATAAAATGTCTAATAAACAAATTAAAAATGCGATTGAAGTAGCTGTTAAAAATGAAGATTATGAATTAGCAGCAGAACTAAGAGATAAACTAACCAAAAAAAATGAGTAATTATTTATTAAATACGATTAGCGAGGAAATTATACAAAATGATATAATTCTAAGTCAAGGATTTTCTTTTGAAAGTATTTTAAGAGGAATTATTGGAATGGTTTTTTTAGTTTTTGTAGCATATATATTCAGTAGTAATCGAAAAGCAATAAATTGGAAAACCACCCTAATTGGATTGGCTACACAGTTGATTTTGGCAATACTTGTTCTTAAAGTTGAATTTGTTCAGAAAATATTTGAATTTTTCGGAAAAATATTTGTTAAAACTTTAGATTTCACAATGGAAGGAAGTAAATTTCTTCTTGGCGATATGGTTAATGTTGAAAGTTTTGGTTATGTATTTTTATTTCAAGTTCTTCCAACTATAATATTCTTTTCAGCACTTACATCGGTATTATTTTACTTAGGAATTATTCAAAAAGTTGTAAAAATTTTAGCACTGAGCTTAAGTAAACTTTTAAATATTTCAGGTGCTGAAAGCTTAAGTGTTGCAGGAAATATTTTTCTTGGTCAAACTGAAGCTCCATTGATGATAAAAGCTTATTTAGATAAAATGACTAAATCTGAAATTCTTCTTGTTATGATTGGCGGAATGGCAACGGTAGCTGGAGGAGTTTTAGCAGCATATATCGGATTTTTAGGTGGTGAAGATGAAGTTCTAAAACTTTTTTACGCTAAACATTTACTAACGGCATCTGTAATGGCGGCACCTGGCGCAATAGTAATTGCAAAAATATTACTTCCTCAAACAGATTCAGTTAATACGGATGTCTCCGTTTCCCAGGACAAAATTGGTACAAACTTATTAGACGCGATAGCAAATGGAACCACTGAAGGTTTAAAATTAGCAGCAAATGTTGGGGCAATGCTATTGGTGTTTATAGCTTTTATAGCCATGATTAATTTTGGTTTCGAAAAAGCCGGGTCAATTTCTGGATTAAATTATTGGATAAGTGAAAATACAACCTACCAATTTCTTTCAATAGAATTTATTCTAGGTTATGCATTTTCACCAATAATGTGGATAATTGGAGTTGCAAAACAAGATATGGCTTTAATGGGTCAACTTTTAGGAATCAAATTAGCTGCCAGTGAATTTATTGGCTATATGCAATTAGCTGAGCTTAAAGATATTTCAAATTTAGTGCATTTACAATACGAAAAATCAATTATTATGGCTACATACATGTTGTGTGGATTTGCGAATTTTGCTTCGATTGGAATTCAGATTGGCGGAATTGGATCTTTAGCTCCTAGCCAAAGAACTAACTTATCAAAATTTGGAATGATTGCAGTTCTAGGTGGAACTTTAGCATCATTATTATCTGCAACTATTGCGGGAATGATAATTGGTTAATATTTTTTAATAAGTTAAAGAATATTTTTATGTTCAATTTTAGTTAATTTATATTTTTGAATTTTTATAATTAGATGAAACAATATTTAGACTTAGTAAAGCACGTACTTGAAAACGGTAATGAAAAATCTGATAGAACAGGCACTGGTACCAAAAGTGTATTTGGATATCAATTACGATTTGACCTTTCAGAGGGATTTCCAATGATCACAACTAAAAAAGTTCACTTAAAATCAATAATTCATGAATTATTATGGTTTTTAAAAGGAGAAACCAATATTGAATATTTAAAAAACAATAGTGTTAAGATTTGGGATGCATGGGCTGATGAAAATGGAGATTTAGGTCCTGTTTATGGTCACCAATGGAGAAATTGGAACAGTGATGGAATTGATCAAGTTTCGGAAGTAATTAAAACCTTAAAGGAAAATCCAGATAGCAGAAGAATGTTAGTAACAGCGTGGAATCCAGGTGTCTTACCTGACACTAAAGAAAGTTTTGAAGAAAATGTTAAGAAAGGCAAAGCTGCATTACCCCCATGTCATGCTTTTTTTCAATTTTATGTTCATAACAATAAATTATCATGTCAACTTTACCAAAGAAGCGCCGATATCTTTTTAGGCGTTCCTTTCAATATAGCATCATATGCGTTACTCACTGAAATGATTGCACATGTTTGTGGTTACGAAACTGGAGATTTTGTTCATACTTTTGGAGATGCTCATATTTACAATAATCATGTAGAACAACTAAATCTTCAACTTTCAAGAGAGCCAAGAAATTTACCTAAATTGAAAATCTTAAATAAAATTGATAACATAAATGATTTTAAATTTGAAGATTTTGAAATCAGCAACTACAATCCACATCCACACATTAAAGGAAAAGTTGCTGTTTAATATTATCAAACTCCTAATGAAACATTCTTTTTAGTATGTAATCTCTTGGTTTTTAAATTATTAGTATAATTATTATTTAAAAATCCTCTAAAAAATTAACAATAATTTAATAACTTGCTTTTTTTAAAAAACATTCCTTTATGGCATGCGATTTGCATATTTAATTAAAAACTAAAGACTTTGAAATTTAATAAACAAATAACTCTTTTTTCAATAATATTCATTTTTGTTATTGGATTAACCAATTACGATAATATATTATTTTCTTACAAAAGATCAGTTCATACAGAAAATCTAGAAAATAGTTCTATCCAGTCAACTTATAGTTTAACGAAATTAGAAAGAAGAAAAATCAATCTTCCTCCTAACAAGTACCAAGAAAAAATATGGGAACTTTCCATGAACCCGGTGACTGGAAAAACTGAAATTGATAAATTATTTAAAACTCAATACGAATTGAATAAATCTAGCAATTCTTCAGTAAAGAGTTTTAGTGTTCCTGGTGAATCTGAAGATATGAAATGGATGAGCAGAGGACCTAATAATGTTGGTGGAAGAACAAAAGGGTTAATGTTCGATCCAAACGATGAAACTGACGAAACAGTATTTGCTGGTGGAGTTGGCGGGGGACTTTTTAAAAATACTAATATCTCAGATGGCAATACATCTGAATGGATACATATTAAAGGTATTCCAGAAAATATTCCTGTATCTTCTATTGTTTACGATCCAAATGATTTAAAAACTTTTTATGTCGGAACTGGAGAATCTTACACTGGTGCAGAAGCTTTAGGTAATGGATTATGGAAATCATCTGATGCTGGTGAAACTTGGACAAATGTCTTTGGAGGAAAATCTGAAACTGAAACTGTATACAGAAGTGAAGGAAATTTTGTCAAGATTAATAATATAGAATTAGGGCCATTCACCTATATAGGTGCAGGTTTTGGACCTTCTTTAACCTCTAGTCCAGTCACAGCTGATTTAGTACTTGCTGATGATGGTGATGATTCTGGAGACGCTAGTGACGGAATCGGTGGTTCAAAATACGATGCATGCCAAACCCTTTCTAATGGATCTGCAATTAATGGAAAAATTGCACTTATTGAAAGAGGCGATTGTCCCTTTGTAGATAAAGTTAGAAATGCTCAGCAAGCTGGTGCAATAGCTGTAGTTGTAATGAACAGAAACGATGGAAGCCAAGAGAATTGGAATTCAGCTCCAATTACAATGGGAGGAAGTAATGCAGAAGACATATCTATTCCATCTGTAATGATATCGTCTACAGACGGAACTAGACTTAAAAGTAAATTACTTAACAATGAAACTATAAATGTTTCATTATCACTTGAAACTTTAGCTTCAGCTGGGAGAACAGTAAGTCCTGGTATTTTTTACATAAATGATGTTGTCATTAGAAATAATGACGGAATATCTGAAGTGATTATAGCAGCAGGCGTGTCTTCTCACAGAGACGATACAAATCATTTATTTGGTGTTGACGATTATGGAATATGGAAATCAACTGATAATGCTTTGTCATGGGACAAGGTTCCATTCAATATTGATGGTTCTGCTTATTCGTATCAACCAATGGATTTAGAACTTGCTCCTAACAACAAATTATGGGCTTCTACAACTTCAAACCACAGGGGATCAGGTGGTGGAACAATACTTGTAGCAAATTCAGATATTACAGCTTTTAGTACAAAACATACTATTACATATAATGATGGTGCTGACGTTGCAAGAAGAACTGAGCTTGAAATAGCGTCAAATGGAGACATTTATGCTTTAGCTGCAGAAAATCCTGTGACAATTATTAAATCTAAAGACGAATTTGCATCGGCCCCAACTCCACTAACACTTCCCATTGGAAGTAATGGTATTCCAGCAGATGATTTCACAAGAGGACAATCCTTTTATGATTTATTAATTGAATCAGATCCTAATAATCCTGAAACAATTTTCGTTGGAGGTATTGATTTATTTAAATCAACATCCGCAGGTGAAAATGCTACAGCTAATCCATGGAACCAATTTACTCAATGGTATAGTTCAAATTACACTTATGCTCATGCTGACCAGCACAATATGGCTTTTGGAAATTACGATTCCTCTAAAAAAATATTTGGAAATGACGGTGGAATATATTTTAGTCAAACTAATGGTTCATCTGAGGAAATTTCATCTAGAAATTACAATTATGTAACTACTCAATTTTATACTATAGGAGTTGCACCATCTGAAATGTTTAAAGATTTAAACAAACAAATTTCCGGAAATGATCTTTCTAGTTGGAGAACTAGAAATAAAGTTGTAGCTGGAATTACCGATGTTTTTTTAGCAGGAGCGCAAGATAACGGTACTCAGTTTCAAACTGATAAAGAAAACAAAATAACCTCTAGTATTGATGTTTCTGGTGGAGATGGAGCTGCCTCAATGTTTTCTCAAAACTTAGATAAACCCTATTTTATTGCAAATTATGTATACAATAATTCTGTAGAGGCATATGATTTTTTAAGTGGTGACAATTTTAATATAAATAATGAAAGCGGTAGTAATGGAGACTTTATTAATGTCCAAGCATTAGACTCAAATTATGGAATTATCTATTCTAATTATACTGGATCTAATTTTGAAATAATATCCTATTATGATTGGGACAATTTTGCTGAAGCAGATAAAAATACTAATGCACCTAGTCGTATACTTCAAAGCGGAATGATGACTGCAAATATTTCTGCATTAACAGTTTCACCACACACAACTAATTCTTCAACTTTAATGATAGGATTAGAAAACGGAGAAGTTATTAAAGCAGAAAATGCAAATACAGCGAGTCCTACTTATACTAATATTACTGGAAATCAATTTCTAGGAAGTGTATCTGATATTGAATTTGGTCTTACAGAAAATGAAATTTTTGTAACCTTCCATAACTATGCTGTTAAAAATATATTTTACTCAAATGACGGAGGAGAAACATGGTCAAATAAAGAAGGTGATATTAATAATGGTGGTCTTCCAGATATTCCTGTAAGAGCAATTTTACAAAATCCAATAGTTTTAAGTGAGGTTATAGTTGGAACTGACTTAGGAGTTTGGTATACTAAGAACTTCAACGATAAGTCTCCAAAATGGTTTTCTGCTTTTAACGGAATGAGCAATGTTAGAGTTACAGACCTTGATATGAGAGACGACTATAAGGTATTTGCTTCTACCTATGGAAGAGGTGTTTTTTCATCTTACTTTTCGTCAGATGGTCCATTACTTCAGTTAAGTACCCCAGAAGCTAAACTAACTATTGGACAAGGTGAGACTGGATCTTTTGTTGTAAAGCATAGAGTTTTTTCAAGCTATGATTTTGAAACTACATTTTCTGTAGAAGGTTTACCTGACAACAGTACTTTATCTTACTCTCCTTCAAATCCTGTTACTATAAACAGTGACGGTGAATTAACTATTGAAATTACGGTTCCTGATACTGCGGAAGCTAAAAATTATCCTCTTATTATAAATGCCAATGCAGCTGGGCAAACAATTGAATCTACCGGGATTAATCTAGAAATACTTTCAAACGACTATGATAATGATGGGATAAAAAATAGTGAAGATAATTGTGAAAACACTTACAATCCAGATCAAAAGGATTACGATGGGGATGACATTGGAGACGTTTGTGATCCAAACCCTATTCCTAATGATACTTTTACTTTGTTTTATACAGATGAAGTGTGTAGATCATCAAACAATGGACTTATCGATCTTACAATAAAGGGAGACTTTGGTGAAAATCTATTTAGAGTTAGTGTTACTAGTAACCTAAATGGATTTAATTTTGATTCAGAGGAGGTATTAGATTCAAAATGGAATTTATCTGGCTTAGAGGCAGGAATATATGAAGTTTGTCTTACAAATTCACTTTTCCCAAATTTCAAACAATGCTTTAATATAAATATTGAAGAACCTGTAGACCTGAGTGTTCTTACTAGCATAAACAGGGAAAACAGACAAGTCTTATTAAATCTTAGAGGAAGCGATAGTTACAATATAATTTTAAATGGAGATTTAATTAAAACGTCAAAAAATAACATAGACTTATCATTAAAGGCTGGCTTTAATACAATCAAAGTAACAACTAACTTAGAATGTCAAGGAATTTTTGAAGAATCAATTTTTATTTCTGAAGATATTTTATTTAGTCCAAATCCTGCTGATGATTCCTCCAAACTTTGGGTTGGTGGAAATGACGATAATATTAATATGACTTTATTTGATATTTCAGGTAGAGTTATATGGACAAAAGATGATAAAGTTCCTTACAATAGATCTGTAAGTGTTCCTTTTTCTAATATGAAATCGGGTGTTTATATCTTACAAGTCGATTCAAAAACAGTAAATAAATCAATAAAAGTAATAAG
>Ga0209710_1003052_pt1 | contig 11401 bp, 11 predicted proteins | sample ArcticOcean_MG_C_5_FD_187436 | JGI IMG/M metagenome (GOLD analysis project Ga0209710, IMG submission 187436) | Marine microbial communities from western Arctic Ocean - ArcticOcean_MG_CB4_138 (SPAdes) (version 2) | ecosystem: Environmental > Aquatic > Marine > Oceanic | place: Arctic Ocean...
ACTGGGTGCAATCACCATCTTTTTTTTGTTCTGATTAAGATAAGCCCCCCACCAACTAAAGGTACTATTAGATATAATATTGTGATGACAATTTGACATTAAGAAAAGCTCCTCAGATGCTGACAAATAGTCTTTATCCTTTCCTAGCATATCAGAAATAAATATTGTATTAGCTTTCCATATAAGATTATTCTTCGCCCATTCAATGTCATCAGAGAATACAATCAGGGTGGTGTCATTAAACTCAGATTCTAGGCGGCTGATTGCCTTATAAAAGTAATCTGGAGAGCATATATCACGCAATACTTTGTTTCTGGGATTATTAACATAGTCTCCCCTTCTCAAATGAACAGAAACAGAGCATCGTTCTTTGTTGATTAGATCGCATATGTCTAAACAATTTGTAAGAAAGCCCCTATTAAGTGTAAATTCTTTACACAATTGATCACTTACTTGGCTAAAGTATTGGCTTGATTGAAAATAACCATCCAAATAAACGTCGCCTTTTAATGTCATAATCTCTGGATGCCAATCATGGAAGTACCTCTTAAGAACTTTCTGATTAAAAATTCTTTTGATACTTGATAAAGCTCCATATGGGGTTCGGAATGACTTAACCTCTTCTTCACTTGCTATTTGGGCTCGAATATTAAAATTCATGATCTCATGCTCAGAGGGTAAAGATGATTGGCCAGAATAACTTTGATTTATAAGATCTATTTTCATAACATCTTGATTTTTTATTGCTAGCGAATAGCCCGCTGCATACTGAAAAAACTGATTTCCAAGGCCGCCATTTAATCTAACAATGATCAATTTAAGCTCGGTACTTTTTGAATTTATTTAAGATAAACTCGTAAATAAGAGCCCAAGCACAGAAAAATAAACTATTCCCATTAATTCTTTTAAGAACGAATCGGTGAGCTCTTATGTTTGAACGAATTGATTTAGCATCTAAATTTTGTGTAATAGGCGTCGATATGGAAGCATTACAATTCGGCACAATATACATCTTTTGTCCTAATTGACTCCTCTTAATTGATTGCAAAACATCCTCACCAAAAGCTTTACCGCTAAAGGGGTAATAATCTTGGGTAATTATGTCTTTTTTAAAGCTGAGAGAACAACCTCCAGGCAGCCAAGAAACCTCATATAGCTTATTATCTTCAATTAAAGATACATCGACTCCATAGGCTAAACCAATTTTAGAAATTGCCCCCATTTTCTTCTCACCCCAAGGTGCCATACATATAAACGTGTCGTATAAATTCTTAAAAAGGCCTCTCAGACCACCCTTAAATTTAACAACTCTTTCTCCAGTTGATAAATCATAAAATATAGGCCCTAATACATTCCCAGGCCCTAGAAGAATTATTTGTTTATAGAGATATTGCAAACATAAATGATGATAATAAACATCGTCATCTGACTGCATTACAATTTCACAAGAACAGTGTCCATATCCAAACAATCTCTGTTTAACCTGCCCCTTATCAGGAGAGTTGATTATTTTGATTGATGTATTATTGCTATTAATTGGATTAATAGAAACTCCAGGAGGCAGAGATATGACAATCTCATTAGGAATAAATTTACCATTGATTAATGAATCAACAGTAATAGTAAGTTGTTCGCCGCCAAGCGATGCTATTACAACTGATACTGGCAGGACATTCATTTACCTGGCTCAGAGGAAACAATATGATCGAACATTTTACAAATTAAAATTTGTCCCTCTTTTTTAAATTTTCTAATTTTAATGAGGTCATCTGAGTTGAAATCAGCCCTTGAAGAATCAATGTTTTGATGAAACTTTTCAACATCAATTCCAATATCCTTCAAAAGAAAAGATATTTTTGGGGTATTGGAGTCAAAAAATTTAAATGGGACTTCCATCAATAAACACATGCAAACTATATGGTATCGACCTGTAATAACAAATTCAAATTTGTTAAGTAGCTTTAAAAAATCAATATGTGTAGTTTTAGTAACTTCACTATTCATAGAGTTCATATTAAAAACCTGCTTAAATCTATATAGAATTTTTCTTATTATTGAGGATTGATAATAGTTCTGGTCTAAATTATTAATTGAAATAAGGGTGTGTAGCTTAATTTCATGATTATTTACTGATCTAGTTGATCCATGACCATCTGAAATAGCAGAACCAGACCTAAGCACTTTTTCTTTTAGTGAAAATGGCTCCCAGAAAGACAAGTCTGGACAATATAAAGATTTAACTTTATTTTTCTCCATCAGCTTCTTGGACGCCATATCTCTGACGAATAAATAATCAACTTTGCTTAGCTTAGTAATACTTTCATCTTTAAGGTTGTATAGTGTCGCATTTATAAGAGCGACGATCACACCATAGGATTTTGCAAACGTAATAACATTTAATAGTGAACGAACATGGGAAGGATTACCATGCAAAGTTCCCTCACCGTTAATAAGTAATAAATCAGTTTGAAGTATTCTTTTTTTAAGATCTTCATCCAAATCCCATCTCAGCATGAGCTTAAAATAACAAATATCTTCAACGCCCCGAATAAATAAATTACGATCTATTGCATTCATCACCCTTGAGCAACCATGGTGGTTTTCGCTTCTGGTATCATTCAGAACTAAAATTTTCACTTAATCTCCTCCAAAAATTCTCATCATCCTGAAGAGTATGGAATTTTTTTAAAATATACTCTTCATTTATCATAGAAGAGTCTTTACTTATCGAGCGTGCATCATCCAAAATATCAACATCACCTTCTAAGACAGCAACAAAAAGCTTAGGTAGATGTATCCATTCTAGCCTAAGAACTGCAGAGCTTTTATTATAAATAACACCCCTAAAAGTATTCATATCAGAAATCTGAATGGGGTAATTAAATAAGGAAGTATCAGAAGGATGAGGCCTTAAAACTAAATTATTTCCAAAAATACGTTCCACTGCGGTTAAAAATAACCTATCCGAGTTATCACCATTAAGTAAAACAAGATATCTAGCAGTTTCAGAAAATTTGAGTCTCTTTTGTCTAGTTACTCTTAGTAAACTATTATAGTTTGATAAAATCAAATTTTTAGTAGGGATGAATTGATTTATTAATTCAAAGTGATACTGACAGGGAGCAATTAAATAAAGATGATTACTTTTTGATATTAGCTTCAAAAAATTTTTATCTATAGTTGATAACGGCTTCATAGTATGAAGGAAATAAACAACCTTTAAGTTAAGTTTTTTAACAAGCATGTGAAAAATAAAATCAACACCATTAAACTCTATAGCCTTGAAAAAAACTCCCTTATTACTTGATATTATTTTTTTGTAGGAAACATAAAAAAATATAGTCTCATAAAATCCAAGCTTTAATTGTCGGAAATAGCGAACATAAAAAATAAAAATAGATGGAAGGTTAAATAGAAAATTTTTTGTTTTTGCAAACCCAAAGAGATTAATCAAGTTGCCTGCTACTAATAATTTTTTGAATGGAACCCTAAATCCATCTGAATTATGGATATAAATATTCTTAAAAAAATTCCTTCGTGAAGTTTGACCTTTAAAGCCAAAAATTAATTGCTTCTCAGGCTTTAGTGTATCGAATGCTGTTGTAATTAAGTATTTATCCATGCCGATCCTTATATGCAGCATTAATTCTAAATGCTAAATTATTTTTTTTCTATCTAACTCAATACCTCTAAATTACCCCTCTATTTCAGCACATTTAATTAACAGCTTTTTTCCATCGCTCGTTCGAATAAATGCATTGGGATATGGATCGCCAAGCATCCTGATCTTATTGTACAAATATATTGCATCCATATTTGAAATTTCGTCGATAGTTAGCTCGCTTAATTCTGGACTTCTCCTTCGGTGATGGGTGGCCAATGAATCGTCCTGCTTATGAGGTTTGGTAACTCCTAACAGAATTTCTCTCGTCATTTCAAAACCAATATCTTCTAATTGACTAAAGATTTCATCTATAGAACCTCTTAAACACAAATCCCCCGTCGCTAAAATATCACCCGCATCTAATTCATTTGTCATCTTAAAAATAGTGGCTTTTGAATCCAACACTCCATCTATTATCTGATTTTGTATTGGACTCCCACCTCTATATTTAGGAAGTGCTGAAGGGTGCAGCATTAAACAATTATATTTTTCAGTGATGTTATTTGGTATTATAGAACTCCAACCATAAAACAAAATTATATCGGGACTGAAGCTTTCAAGTTCAAAAGAAGCAAAATCTTTTTCATTGCAAACAATCTCGAAGTTAAATTCGGGAAGTGAGCTATTGAGCCTGTTGTATGCCTTCAAAGCCCAATCACGGTAACCAACACACAATATTCTCATCTAAAGATCCTTATCACCTCATATGCTTCAGAAAAATCAAAACCTGACTGCATACCTCTGTATCTTGCTAGTGTTTCTATTCCAATACTAGATCTAGGAAATGGAAATTCTCCCACTTCTGAATGATAGACAGCCATAGCATCTTGCTTATTTTTTATATCCTTAGAAGTAATTTTTTCAAAAAAGTTGGGTGAAAAGTATTTACCAAAGTTCCATTCAGAAGAACTCAAAATCTCATACGAAAGTACAGTTTCAACTTTTCTTTTAGGCATGGGTCTTGTCGCAATTAATGTAGACTTATTAATAATGTTGTGGTCTTGATTAAGATCGTTTGCAGAATGTGTAAGAATTATATTAGGTTTAAATTCATCAATTGCTTTTTCTATAATTTTATTGATTTCTAGCAAAGGGATTTGATCAAGCTTTCCACATGGCAAGTTATTAAACTCGATATCTGAAACTTCAAGTTTTTTTAACGCATTAACAGCCATATTCTGTCGGCTTACAAGCGCGCTATTAACCTCAGCTGAGTCTGGATTATCAAATCTCGATGATGATCCTTCAGCAATAAAGATAACCTTAAAAACTTTTGTTTTTCGATATTTAGATATAAACCCACCACAACCTAAAATATCGTCATCAGGATGGGCAGCAATAATTAAAATATTATCTTTGTTCAATTGAGTCTCAATCCATGTGGGTGAAATTCATTAGTCAGATACTTTGTTTTCGCTTCCTTCATCATCATATCATTCCCATAGCTAATAATTTCTAATCTTTTTTTATTGCTCAAATTTTGATCATGGGCTCTATAATAAAATAAAGGTTTGTCTATATGGACCCCAATCACTCCAGCTAAAATCATCTTTACAACTAATTCATAATTCTCTAAGCCACAATTTTTTTTTACTTCACTATATGCTCCAAAATCTAAAATTAGATTTTTCGGAAATATCGTACCTGTTGCTAAGAAATCTCCTCGTTCTAAAATCTCAGGTATTGAGAAATTTGGCAAATGCATATGTTTCAATATCTCTGAATTATAATTCATCAAATCATAATTACCATAATAAAAATTATTATCATTTTTAAGGGAATGAGAAATATTTTTTAAAAAATCACTTTTCAGCGCATCATCCGAATCTACTCTACAAACAAATCTTCCCTTGGCTTTATAAATTCCAAAATTTGCTGCTGCCTCAACCCCTTTATTGTCTTGCAAATAAATTCTTGCTTTATTCCCATAATTTAATAATAAGTTTCTTGTATTATCGAAACTGCCATCATCAATTACAATCAATTCTGAAGTTAAACTTGATTTATCTTGATTTAAAATACTGTCAATACATTTCTCAACATATAGCTCGCTATTATGAGCCGTAACTAAAAAAGAAATATCAATCATTTTTAGAATGCAAGTCTCCAGACTTGATGTAATCTCCACTAACAATATCTCTTGAAACCCTCATACCAACCATTGAATTTAATTCCATTAAATCCATGGCATCTTCTGGACATGGTCTCAGCGGATAAAAATCATTTTTCTTGATTTTCTCTCCTTTCCTTAAGCTCCTCGAAGCTCTCATAGCCCTTCTTTGCAAAACAACAGTTTCAATTTCATTTTCTTCAACTTTTTTAATCTGAGAGCCAAGAGAAAGTTCAAGTTCTCTTGTTCTCTCAACCATTTCTTTCCATGAATTTGGATTCATCGAAAATGCATGGTCAGGACCAACTCTCTCATTCGAATCAGTAAAATGCTTTTCAATCGCCCTAGCTCCAAGAGTAACTGCCCCTAATACCGTCGAATGTCCTGGTGTATGATCGCTTAGCCCAAGACAGATTTCTGGAAATAGTTCAGCATATAATTTTAAGACATTAAGATGAATATATTTAAAATTTTCTAGACTTGCAGTGTAGTTAGTATTGCATTGCATAACGCAAAGATTAGGGTTTATGCTAATTGCTAAATTAACAGCTTTCAAAACATCGTTTTTAGAAGATGCTCCAGTTGCAATAAAATAAGGTTTGTTTTTGCTTGCTACCTTTTTTATCATTTCTGGCCAATTGATATCGCCTGATCCAATTTTGTAGGCTGGGACATGCTTGTCTAAGTAATCAACAACCTCTAATGAGTATGGTGTGGTGAAGAATGCGATTTTTGCTTTATTACAAGTATCTATAAGAGTCTCAGTCCAGTTCAAACTTACACTGGCATCTTCGTAAACTTCATAAACGCTTTTTTTCCACTTAGCTTGATGAGACTGTTGACCTCCTAATGAATTAAACCCGTAATTAGAAACAATTGTCCCTGCTTGAAAGTGTTGAAATTTAGCAGCATCTGCTCCAGCTTCTGCTGCCAGATATATTAATTCTTTAGCTCTCTCCAGATCTCCATCATGGTTAGCTGCGACATCTGCTATAAAATAAGTTGGGCTGGATTTATTTATAGTCTTACCGTTTATTTCCATCATTACCCCCTGCTTGTCTTGTATTGTTCAGCAACACTTTTTACTTCCTGATGTGTTGTTGGCATTGATATATCTAAAAGCTTCTCTATCTTATTGCAATTCATTAGCATACTTTTGGGTCTTTTGACGTTTGAATGGTTCGAATCCTCTGACGAAACTATACTAACTAAACTTGTCTGCAAATCTAATTCTTTAGCAAAAGATAGAATAAATTCAGCCTTTGATATTCCGCCTGCAGAGCCCAAATTATACACTCCCTCAGGCCTCAGATCGACAATCTTTGTCACATACTGGGCTAATGAATCTAATGAAAGTGGATTGAATAAAATGTCATTAAATGCATTAATAGATTGTCCTGATAACAAGCTGTTATAAATCCACTCTGTAAAACCTGTATTAGGACAATTATTGTTAAGACCAAAAAAATTAGTTCGAAGCACTACAGAGGGAACGTCTCTAGCATATAGATCTCCCATAAGTTTGGAGAAAGCGTAGTAATTTTTAAGAACAACCTCTTCTTCCAAGCTAGCAGATGAGTTATCGTAAACATGATCTGTTGAGATTTGGATTAAATATGTATCGAGCTTATTCTTTTTTATACAACTCGCGATATTAAATACAACTTTTGAATTCAGCGAATATGCTTTTTCTGGCTGAACCTCACACCCGTTTACATCTGTAAAGCCTATACAATTTATTATAACGCTAGGAAGGTAATTTAGAAGTGATTCTTCAACTCGGGAATAATCCGTAGCATCAAGAACTAACTGACTTTTTTTACTGTATCCATGAGAAATTACATCGTAATTAGAATTTTGAAAATAAGAATTAAGAGAGGATCCAAGATATCCACTCGCACCAAGTATCATTAACTTTTTATTCATCAAAAAAAATTCTCTAGTTTCTTTAAAATATTAAAGATTATAGAGCTCCTGAATATTTTTTCTAGGCATCTTTTTACTAACGCCTCTCGCTGGCATAATCGCAATTTTCATTCTAGTCATTACTCCTTCGTAAAGTGATAAAAATAATGTGAATCTGATAATTTTTTCTCGTGTTGAAGCTTGAATCCATTCCGACTAAACTCATATTTATAAAATCTAGGGTAGTTATGTCGTTCTGGCTGAATGACAAGTAATATATTTTTCTTGGAAACGCGACACATTGCTTTAACAATGTCATACGAGGGATGAACAAGTTCAATTGTGGCACCGATTGTATAAACACAATCATATGAATTCAGCCTTGTTTCACTTAGGAATCTTTGAAAGAAGTCTTGTTTAATCTTAGTTATAGAATAAGTGGCTGCAAATAATTTTTTAAAATTTGCCAGCGAAGAGCTCATCACGTCCACACCATTTAAATTTTCATAACCAAGTTCATGAATGGCATGTAAATGCCTTCCAGAATTACATCCAAGATCAAGTATAGACTCTTCTAAATTTATATTTTTGGACAAGTAGTCCAAAAAGTAATTATCTATACCGTCACGAAGCTCAACAAAGCCAGCGGGATCTCTATATTCACCCTTGTCGCCAAAGTACCAACTTTTTGCGTCAATTATTGTTGGATAAAAATATATGATTTTACTCCAATCAAAACTTGTTTTTTTAGAGCCTGTAATTTTATCGTACACTCTATTATTTACTAATAGATTAAACAAAAATCTAGGGCATAAAAATGTATTAATAATTTGTTTTAGAATTACCATTTACAATCCTTCTTAACAGTCTGTAAGTTCTTTTCAGGCCAGCAAAAAAACTCTTATCTCTTGTATAAAATTTCTGGTCACTCTTGTAGTTGACAAAGTCATGGTGCTTGGTGTAATCGGAAGTAAATCTAAAATGCAGATGCAGCCTTTTAGAAACAGAATAAGGTTTATGTATTATTTTTGGATCAATAAAAACAACATCACCTGCTTTAGCACTAAGAATGCTGAAATTCGAATCTCTAATATCATCTCCAAAATATATCGAGTCTGCTTTGTGTAAATCGCAAGACTTATTAAAAAATCTCATACCAGATTCCGCATAAAGATATATGTTGCAGAGTATATCAGAGTCTTCTTCACTAAAATGCTGATCTCGATGCCAAGGACCTTCATAACTAAATTTTCCAGTAACATGAGCCCTATATAATTTTAATGAAACGGGCTTACCCTTAAGTAACTTCATTGAATTTTCAATAATTTTCATTTTAAATAAAAGTGAGGAAGCTCTCTCTGGTAATTTACCTACAAAATCTTCAATAGTAGCTACATTTACCCCTCCGCATATAAAATATGGGAAGTCATCGTAGCAACGCACTTTTATATCTGCATCCACTCTCTTGCTATTATCATAAAGACTAGTAAATACGCCTCTCAGATACTTCAACTCTTCAGTTGTTAGGATATTTTTGAAGATTACGTACCCGCTCTCAGAGTATTCTTTTAAAATTTCTTTATCTATTAGATTCATAATTTAAATACTTTATCAAACAGAGCAGAATCAATCGGGTCATGGCTTACTAGAATTACTTTGCCTGAATATAATTTTTTTAAATTATTCAATATTCGAAGTTGACTTGTTTTATCAAGCGCACTTAAAGATTCATCCAAAATCATTATTGGTCTATTTTTATAAATTGTTCTAGCTAAAGTTATCCGTTGTTGTTGACCTCCTGATAAATTATGGCCTCGATCACTTAATACGGTATGAATTCCTTCAGGTAATTCAGATATATAAGGTTTTAGATCTGATATAACTAGTGCCATCTCTAACCTTTTCTTATCTAAATCAATATGTGAGGAATCGAAAAGAATATTATTAATTATAGAATCATTTAACAAAGTAGCTGATTGACTATTAAATGCGAATAGATTTAAATTATGTATTTCAGCTTCTTTAATTTTCTTAAGGTTGAGAGTATATCGACCATCTGCCTCTATTAAACCAACAAGGCAAGACAAGAATAAACTCTTTCCAAAACCACTTTCAGCTGTGATGAGTGCGATTTTATCTTGTAAACCGAGGTCAATACTCATTCCTCCCATTTTTTTCTTACCAATTACTAAACTCTTCAGATGATATGAAAAACTCTTAACCTTCTCGTCATTGGTCGAATTATTTATGTCTAAAGAGTCGGCAACGACCAGATTTTTTTGATAGCTTTCAAGTATTCCATCAATGGATTTTTTGTGAATTACTATTTGCTGGAGTGATGTAATAATCTTGCTAAATGAAGGAAAAAGTCTAAAAAGAGCAGCCAGAATTAAAATCAAATTTTCATAAAAAAATTGGCTACCATAATAAAAATCTACAAAGATATAAATAAAAAAGATAGTTAAAACTTCGTATGTATATTTTGATATAGGCCTTATATAATTTTCCATCGCATGTGACTCTGCAACTTCATGATTAGGTTGGTCATATTGCTTTAAGAAGTATTCTTCTGCTTTGTAAATTTTAACTTCTTTGAATAAATTATAAATCCCCTGAATAATTGAAACTCTCTCTCTTTCTGCCTGGACTCTAATAGAACCGATTGAATATAATTTCTTTTTTGTATAAGTGAACACCAAGAAACCAACAAATACAAAAAAAATAAGAAATATATATAAAGTAGGATTACGTGACCCAATAAATAGAAAGATGGAAACAAAAACAACCAGCTCAATTACAATGTCAACTAAATGCATTAAAGATGAAACAAAGTGGCCTGTTTCCGAAACAACATTTCTTGAAACTTTTGCGAATGATAATTGGCGAAAATCTGAAAATTTCTTCTTTAGATATTCCCTTAGAAGAAATCTCGACAGCTTTTCTTGTACAAAAAACATCAATTTGTATTTTTGCTTGCCAGTAAAAAATACTATAATATTTTTTATAAAAATGAAGACTAAAAAAATAGCAATTGCTAATAATAATGTATCTTCACTTCCCTTCTGGATACCGAAAAATCTGTCCAGAATACTTCCAAACGAACCGTCCTGAGCAAGCTTTAACAATGGAACCAGAAGGGCTATGCTTAAAAAATCTAGTACTACAATAATAAATGATGCGATTATAAGAGAAATTGCTTTTCTTCTTCCAAGCAAGGAAAAGCTTATGGTTACGACATCCTTTAATTTTTTATCTAAAATATTCATTGCTTTTCCACTTTTTCACTTAAAGCTATAGCTTTTTCAAATTGTTAGTTTAAATTAAAAACTTCTTCCTGTAGTTTTTAATTTCTGATCCTAGTTTATTTATATAAAGCATAGTAAATATAAAATTATTAGACACGCATAAACAATACATATGGTAAAGTTTGGTTAAGAGCTTTATAGTAAATTTAGCCGAATTTAATACAAACTGTAATCGAACATGAAATGCTCAATACCCTTTATGAAATAAGTCTTCTGAACTAAGTGGAATGTTAGCTAATTAACTTGATGCACTTCTTGGGGTGCTAATTTAAATTAAAATGCAACTTTTACTATATTTGTTGGCTCACAAAAATAAATAAATTTGGACTTATACAATGATTAGTTTTTTAATAAAACTTGCTGAAAAAAAACTTATTCCCGATTTTGTGATTAGGCAAGGTATTAGAATCCTGCTTA
>Ga0209710_1003056_pt1 | contig 11390 bp, 7 predicted proteins | sample ArcticOcean_MG_C_5_FD_187436 | JGI IMG/M metagenome (GOLD analysis project Ga0209710, IMG submission 187436) | Marine microbial communities from western Arctic Ocean - ArcticOcean_MG_CB4_138 (SPAdes) (version 2) | ecosystem: Environmental > Aquatic > Marine > Oceanic | place: Arctic Ocean: Canada...
GATTACAAATGCACGCATTGGGCTTTTGAAGCAGTTACAACAGAGCCTTTCCTTTCCTCAAATAGAGGCGAGTGTTATACGTTTGCCTCTTGCGAAAACATCTTGGCAGACACGTACACGACGTACAAATATGGCTCTGGTTGTGAATCGACGTTTCTCGAAGGCGGGTGTGATGCAACGAGATGTGCGAAAGATAACGATGGGACGGCCTCGTGCACGAAAACGAAAGAAGAAGGAGGGTGTCCTTTATCACGTTGCGATAAAAATACGAATACTAACATTAAGATTTGTGATACTGATGACGTCGCCTGTACAATTGGAGAGTGCGAAGCATTCTGTCACAACACGACCGCATTCGAATGTGGATTCTGGGCTTTTGAAGCGGTTCCAGAAGAGCCTTTTTTTTCAGCGAAAAAAGGCGAATGTTATGTATTCGAGACGTGCAAAACGTCCGGCGATGATACATATACGACATACCAAATGACTAAGAATTCAGAACTAAATTGGATCAAAGTTTGTGACGCCGACGATGGAATTAATATTGGAACTCCTGGCACGGGCGCGTGTACTGAAGAGCAGTGTATGGATTTTTGCGCCGATGCAGCAGACCACGATGAAATTCAATTCGATAAATGCTCTCATTGGTCTTACGAGCGTCCTGACGCGGAGGTATGTTTATTTTGTTTAATATTTAATATTGTTTCTTTGCGCGCGTGGGATAAAAGTTATCGGTTTTCTTTCGTGAAATTCTCAACTAACAAAATCTTCTATCGTAAATTTCAAATATAACAGTGCTATTTATTTAATTCTTGCGCCGCTCTTGGTGAGGACACTTATAATACCTATCTTTTTGATGATGACACTTGCAATAAGAACTATGCGCAAGGAGGTTGTCCGCGCGTTCGTTGCGCGAAATCGGATAATCTCTGGGTAAAACCTTGCGATGCCGGAGATGGAACTGCTTGCACAGAACCAGCGTGCGAAAAATTATGTGCCACTACGAAAGTATCCGGGAAAGATTGTACTCATTGGGCGTGGGAAAAAGCTGAAAACGAGTGTTATTTATTCAATGGTTGCAAAGGCGCGAGCGAAGACAGTTATAATACATTCTTGTACGATCAAGCCTGTCATGCGACTCTCGAAGATGGGGGCTGCCCAGACGTCAGATGCGCGAAAATAAATGCGCCAAATCAAGAGTGGCTTAAGCCTTGCGATAAAGACAACTCTCTCGCCGTGAATACCTCTAATGCTTCGGGTGATTATGGTCTCTGCACTGTCAAAGATTGCGAGGCGCTCTGCACTTCAGAACAACCTGGTTGTACTCATTTCGCTTGGGAGAAAGATAATCTTCTTTTGGGAGAGTGTTATATCTTCTCGGGTTGTTACGATATGAGTGAGGACACTTACGTGACTTATCATTACGTCGCGCCAACGCCTAAGCAAGTCGCGGCAGTTTCTGCCTCGGTCTCGCTCGCTGGAATCACTCTTAACGAGTGGGGGACGGTTGAAGAAATGTATTTCATCGAAGGCATGGCTTCATTTCTCTCCGTCGCCGAGAATCAAATAATTGTTTCATCCGTAACAGCCATTGGCTCGGCTTCGGCAAAGACTGGAAGAAACTTGCTCGCCGTCGCGCTTGGCGTCAAAGTGAACTTCAAAGTCATTCTCACCTCTGGAGGCTCTGCTTTGACAACTGTGGCAAACAAAATCACCTCAGTCACGACATCGTCAACTGCGGCCGCTTCGTTCCTTTCTTCACTTCAAGAAGCTGGTTTAATCACCGTCACTCAAGTCGAAGTAGACGCTGCGTCGTTGGTAAAGGTGGATTCAACTGTTACTTCGAGCGCGTCGCGCATGTCATTCCTATTGGCCTCCATCGTGACCATTTTTCTCGCGTCGTTCATGACCCTTTAAATTAAAAAGTAAAATAGTCATCTCTCTTTAGTGCGTTTACATATCAAGTTTTAATTAAAGCACTTACATACTTACTTACTATGAAATCGTCATTCTCACACTCGCTTACATAACAGTACGCGTACGAGTTTCAAAACATCATCGACGCGCGAGTCAAAAAACCGTTACAAGTACTTGTATACAAAAACTAATATAATTAATAATTAAAAATCATATATGCCGCCGAAAAGGATAAGATCTTCATCAAGGGACGATGCGAACGAGGATGTTCAATTGATTGCGACCACGAATGATAAAAGATTTGATCGATTAGAGGAACTCTTGATTACAACGTCGAGAGAAGTGTTCCAGATCTGAATTATATGTAAAGTTGAAGAATGAGAATAAAACGATTAAGGAAGTGGTTTATGAAATGAAAGAGACTATTTGTGAGATGAATAAGAAAGATGATAAAATGAAAGATACCGTGGATGAAATTAAAACCACGATCGAGAGGGAGTTTAATCCAACGCCTTTGTGGAAGTTAGTCACTGATTGGAAAGATGTTTTCGAGAGAGAAGTTTTAACGAAATTATACTGGACAGAACAGAAGATGTTTTCACAAACGTTTCGAGCGAGTCGTTTGGCGATTAGAAGAGCGAGGATTAAATTGGAAAATAAGTTTTGGATTTCTGAATCGTCTTCGATATCGTAGCTGAAATTGGCGTGGGATAATTATGAATGAGGTGGGACGGGAAAGTACACTAATGGAGGAGAATACACGAAGAACCAAGAACAGTCCTGTGACAGTGTTGCTGGAACGAACGATCTAGCGTTGCTTCGATGGGTAAGAGAAGAGAAGAATTATGATTGGGATTTTAAGACGAGTGCTTGGGAAGCAAGCCTATGCAATCTTGAGATGTTGAAGTACTGCGTCGAGAACGGATGCGAGGTACATGCGCGTGCGCAGACGCGGCCGAATACGGTCACCTCGAATGTCTAAAATACTTACGCGAGAAGAACGTCAAATGGGATCATCGAGTCGTACAAGATGCGCGCGAACAGAACCAAATAGAGTGCTTAAACTACGCCCTCGCAAACAACTGCCTTCAAATCGAAGAAGAATTTCTAGCATTAGAAATGGCATTATGGAATTTGCATCATAGACTGTTAGAAATCCCCTAACGGTCAGCTGCCATGTACAGCTTTTATTTTTGACTTTACAAAAATATCTTACTCCCTAAATAAAATGAATATTAACAACGATTGTGCGCATACGAATACGAATCCGAATCCGAATAAAACGATCGTCTTACTCTCCCCAGGTTTCGTTTTATTCTCCATAATCATTTGCTTAACATTCGCTGTAGCCTATGATTTAAGTCACAGGAGAACGAAGAAAAAATTACACTCCTTGAAAGATTGTTTAAGACAAATCGCTGACGAGACATCTCCTCAAACGATATTAAACGCACAATGTTTACGAAAAATATGCGGCACTCTACCGAAATGGGTCGATTTTTCAGACTATCACAGAGTGCCGTGGTTGAACAAGGCCATTAAAGTAATGTGGCCTTTTTTAGATAAAGCAATTGCGAGCTCGGTGATATGGGCCTTGTCGGACGTCGTGAACGACTTGGCGAAGATGTCAAAGTTGAAGATCGGGTTCGGGCATTGGACTTTGGGAGATGAGCCACCGATATTCACTGCACTGAAAGTTCTGGATGATTTAGATTCAGAGGTGACGTTGGATTTAGAGTTTAAATGGGTAGCCGTGAAACCGGAGGTCGTGTTGGACGTCAAAGTCGGAGGAATAACGTTACCGATTAAGTTAGAGCATATCGAGGCGTTTGGCGTCGTGAGAGTCGTGTTTACGCCGTTAGTTCCATGGTGGCCTACGTTCGATGGGTTGAAGATTGCGTTTGTGGAGAAACCTAATATTGATTTTTCTTTGAAATTGATTGGAGGCGATATTAATACGATCCCGTTTGTTGCAAATTCTTTGAGGCATTTGATTACGAACTCCTTAGTCGATTTGATGGTATGGCCACAGAAAATTTGGGTACCGATGGGTGAAACGTGGGAAAGAGAAAACAGGAATATCAGCGGTTTGTTGAAAATTGTCGTGCAAAACGCAGAAGATTTAGTCGTTGGGTCGAATGTTATAGAGCGAGGCGTGAGTGCAATGACGTCTTTGAAATCGTTCGTTGCGGTTGATTTGAACCAGAAGAATACGCACACAAAATATACAGAGGCAAAACCAGGACGGTCGCCGCAATACGACGAACAAATTAGCTTACGCGTGGACGATATTCGTTATTCAAAGATTAGATTTACTGTATATAACTCCTCGGTCGTCGGACGCATATTACAAGGGCAAAATAAAACGGAACTTTTACACTCTGAAATCGGTTTTGCGCTTTGCGATTTGAACGGGTTTCAAATGAAGGATGTAAACAAGCCGTTATCGCTGACTTTGGACATTGAGAAGCCAGAAATCCACGGCGTCGCTTCAAGGTCGACCCAGGTGGCAAAAGCAGTTTTATATTCGCCACTCACTATTTTATCCGTTGGTGTTAAAGGTGCGGCTGCCGTAGGGCGCAGAGTTGCAAACATTGAGAAAGTAGAAAAAAAGGATACGTGCGGAAAGTTATTCGTTACTTTACAATATTTACCATTCGCAGACCGGAATGCCGCTGAAGAAACAACGGCAACGACAACAACTGCGCAAACAACAACAACAGCAACAAAAGAAAATAATAATAATAATAATGAAACTATTGCATCACCACTATCGACTACAACGGTATTAAACAAGAACAGAGAATACACGGGTGTGCTCTATGCGCGCGTTATTCGAGCCGATGCCCTACGAGCCGCTCGTGGGATCAATCCGGATCCTTACGTTAAAATTAGATTCGGGAAGCAGAAACGAAAGACGAGGACAAGAATAGATACTCGATGTCCTACGTGGGAGGAGGAGTTTGAATTTATTGTCGATACCGCCGAGGCCAGTCGAAGCTCGATTGAAGTGCAAGTATTAGATCGCGCTCCCCTCGGACGAAGACAAAGTTTAGGAACGCTCAAATTACACTCGGGAGATATCTTAGCCCAATGTTTACGCGTCTTTAAAGACACTGGTGCAGAATATATGGAAAAAAAGTTCGAGCTTGCAAACGTTCCATGTGGTACGTTGATGATGCAATTTGAGTTCATTTCTGTTTCTCAAGCGCCTGCGCTTGAAACAGATATCGAAGAAGCAAAAGTAGCGTTGATTAAAACTGAATTGAAAAGATTGAAAACCGAAAAGAGGAAAGTAGAAAAAGAAGAAGAAGAACGAAGTGAAAAAGGAATCGATAAAACACCCCGTTCCAAAGAAATTCCATCTGCTTCGATTGTTCCAACAGAATTCGAGTGGCGCCAGAGCAGCCCGGGAAAAATGATCTCTCGCGAGATCGATGAAACTCCCGCTCTTAAGAAACAAAAGAAACCTCTCGGGCGAAGAATTGCGAGTGTATTTCGGAGTAAAGAAGAGAAAGAGCGGAAGAAAAGAGAGAAGGAGCGCATTAGACGCGAAGAAATAGAAGCTTCTTACAAAGAGGATGATTATGAAGAAGAAGAAGATAGCATCAGCGCAGACGAAGTAGATGATGATAATGTTTTGGAACCCGCGTTACAAGTCGTACTCGAAGAGGAGGGCGAAGGAATTGGTGCCATGAAGGCGAAATTAATACATCGAAAATCTCTCCACATTGACATAGCAGAACTGAATAAAGTGAAAATGGGATCTCCTGTTTCCGAGCACGAATCTGTTATTCAAAAAAGAAAAGCATATTATCGAGCGTCATCGAAATTTGGCGATTCCAACGAAACGTTAAAGTTTAAATCTGCGCTCGACGAAGTTTTAGAGAAGGAGGAAGCGAAGAAAAAAATGCATCATCAACAACAAAGTTTTCATTCAGTTCAAAGTCCGCGAAGTCCGCCGCGAATGCCGAACCACAAGATGTCGAGTTCTACTTTTGACTCGCGCAAAGATAGTATCAATAGCAAGAAGTCCGATGTAGTTTCAGACACGAGCGCAGATTATTCAAGCGGTTCGTCAATAACCTCTTTCGGCTCTGACGAAAGTGGTATGTCTGAATTAAGTTCTGTAAATACAAGTGATGATGATGCTGATTATGGTGATGATGATCCTTTAATTCAGAAAAAACGCTCGAGGCTTCGCAAAGCTTTGCGAAGAATGAAACGCGAACTGGGCGGGAAAGCAAAACACGATAAGAAATATGACAAAGAATTTTATGATAAAAAGCAAGCCGAGTTGGACGCAGAGAAAAAAATGGAACGCGCAGTACCGGGATACGAATGGCGGACTAAGAATCAAGCGTGGAAACAAAAAAATCCGGATGAATATGTCCAAATGCGAGGCGCATCGAAGGCGAAACGAATAGAGGATCTTCGTCAACCGACACTGAAAATCAGTAGTAGCTCTCGGAACAAAAACGATGCCATGGGTTGGGAAAAAGTTGTTTAACTTTCTTACTGATACAATTTTAGCAGTAGTACGTAGTTTAATAATAATAACTTATTTAATAATTAAGAGGCCACCGCAAGCTTTGCTAAATGCTGCATAAACACGCGCAAGGAAATATCATCCGTGAAGATAATCTCCCCGCCTCCCATATTCTGCTGTTGGTCCCAACCCATATTTTGTTGCGTCTGGTGCGTATTCGATGGGTTTAGCTTTGCCAAAAGAAACCTCGCCTGCGATCCTCCTTGATCACACTCGACCAACCTAGGCGTTGGACATCTCGATTCTGCAAGAGTTCTTGCGTCAGCTACAGGTTCTGCGAGAAGTTGTTTAAAGTGAGCATAGTCGGGCAAATCTTGGTAATTTGCCTTTCGCCACTGAGCTATGGTCGTTCCAGAATGCACGACGACAAAGAAATAACCGTCCAATAACAAAATTGTATCCGGCGTTATCGAAGTTACATCTAGCATTGTCGGTTGTGGAGCACCAGACATGGAATACATCGTTAAAGTTGGTTGAATCATGAGCAAACAACTCAATACGGATTCCCTGCCAAGTGCGAGTCTATAAAAAGCTGTTTCATCCGGCGAATTATTTGCTGTTTGCAAAAAGGGCGATCGCCGCAGATTGAACATAAACTGTGGATATATCGCAATGTTCGGTGGTAATCTAAATGTATCTGGTTCATCCTTGCGATACTCGCCAAATTTCGTTCCCGCTCTAATGAGCGTTCGATCGAGCCATCGCAAAAGATCAAACGCCTCCTCGTTCTCCGTTCTGAATGTTGCTACTCTTGCCATTAACACCGCACATGCTTCTTGATCAAATCCACCTATGATTTCTGGAGCTGCCGAAGACTCAACCCAACGCCTAGCGACTGTTGTACAACGTAATCGAATCTCCCCTGTTGATAATTTATACCTGCAGCAAAACTGCAAATAAAAAGGTTGCCCGTGCGGTAATGGATTCGAGTGTTGATTAACAATTTCGTAATATACAGCAATCGAAGTCGATGGTGTGAACGCGCACATTCTCCAAGATGTCGTTTGTCCTAATCCAACTTCGTTCTCAGAAATAGATTTCGATTTAACCGCCAACGCTGAAACTGGCCCAATACAGCCTTGGACCATGACGTGTGGCGTACAAAAGGCAGAAAACGTCCCGTTGAACAGCATCTCCAACGTTCCATCTTCTCTTCTAGCAAACATTTTCCTCAACGACTTGCGGAAATTTTCGGAACCAAACTGTTCGGCTAAAATAACAGTTCCTCCGGTTTGATCAACGGCCAATTTCATTTCAGCTAAACCGACTTGATCGAGCGAACATGCGAATACGTCCAAGGCGTGCGAACTCGTCGCCAAGCGAATACCCATCGAGTTATAAAACTTTGTCGCTTCTTTGAAATGATTCGCAGTGTTTTTATCCAAATCTCTATGTGATCGTAAATCTTCTTCGGCATCTCTCCCAACGATAGTCCCAGGGCCAACGGTACAAGGGCCGGTGGTAAACACCATTACCCTGGCGCCTTGCGCCGCGTGTGCTTCCGCTAAAACGCCGCTTGCAACTGCAATAGCAGCCCCAGTTGCTCTATATGGTCGCTGTCTTTTCTCCCTCGGAAAACAGTCCGGTTGTAAATCCTCTAAAATATTACTCAAAACGAACTCGCATTCGGAAACTGGAAGCAAAAACCTCGATTTAGCGCTCAACTCATTCGCGACTTGACTACCAGTATTCTTATCGTACGTTTGATACTCTTGCGCGGTTAACTCTAAACCCAATAATTTCTTCACCTTTTCCTGCGTCACATCTTTCGTCCCTCTTAAAACGTAACTCCTCGGCAACGGACTCGTGCCGGACAACTCGTGCACTGTCACGGTCGCCCCAAACGTAATGAACCCGACGTAAACATCCTCCGGTAACAGAGCCAACAACTGCCCAATCGAATCCTTCGCATCTTGCAACTCCTCTCTCGGACACGCCGTATCTAAAACAATCATAAAACAAGGCGCTTTCACGTTCTTATTCGTCATCGTATACTCAACCGTCGTATACGTCGGAAACAACTCCGCCGGTAAGTTCTGCGGGTTAATCTCGTGATAGTTCCTCGGTAAATTGTTCATTGCATCGCACAAGCAACATCTCCATGACTTTCGAGCATAATCTACCATACAATGTGGTGATAATACGCCTTGGCAGCCTTCGCAGACTACTGGTTCGTACGGTAAAACTGGCATTTCTGGGATTATTTTCCCAGGAGTAACGATCGCGCCCGTTGGTAGAACTATTCTGGTCGCCTCGATTCTCGAACATGGCCACGCGTTGAATGACATCCTAACCCCTTCGCGTCGTTCGTACGCCGAGAAATCCATTTTTATTCTTTTTATTTATTCTTTTTATTTATTCTTTTTATTTATGATGATAAACAACTCTCGAGAGCGCTTTGGCTAACCAGAGCGAACGAATTGATTTCCCCTCTTAGTCTCTTAATCTCTCTGCTTATTAAATAAACCTACTGTCGCTTTTAAAAGTCGCTCTATGAACAACACACACACACACACACACACACTGACGATGATGATGACGATGATGGTAGATGTACTCAGTGTTCTGTGCGTGATCGAGCGTATCGATACTGAGCAGTAAATATTGTATTCTGAGGAATTTCTCCCAATTTTCTCTTTCATTTACGATTTAGAGTCACACGAGCAGACAAACTGACAAGGACTCAAAGAAAGAGACAGTCGGACGCGTGCCACGAACAGAGAGCGCTCCTTTAAACACACACAAAAACGGATCATCAAATTCTAAACATGTGCTAATACATATAAAGAGAGCTAAGGTGTTTAAGAAAATGATGACTTCTCTATTATTAAATTAAAGCGGAACACGTTTACGTACTCCAATGTTTAAGTTTGTCGACGAAATCTTTTGTTTTTAAAAGTTTTCGTGTTTATCGTTCTCGCGCACTATCGACATCAAAGCATCTCTTTTTTGAACTACTACTTATTCCACTAGTGGCAATTTTCTCCTTTGTTTTTTTCCTCATCTCATCAAGTGCGATTATGTTCACGAGTTGCTCGGCGACATCGATAATATCGAGTTTTTTTTCATCATCCTCTTCATCTGAAACCATGATCGTTTGTTGTTTAGAATCGTCTTTATAAGATTCATCTTTTTTAGGAACATCATCGTTATTAATATTAGCAATCGTCGCTATTACTAATGAACCGCCGCCGCCGTCTCTGCCGTTCTCGTCGTCGCCTTTTTCATAATTTCCCCTTCTCTTCGAAGCCAATTTCGCCAACGAAGCTCTACAAGCTCTCTTTTTACCGTCGAAGAGATGAAGATCTTCAAACCTCGTACATTTTTGACAAAACCTTTTGAAGCCACATGCACTGTTTGCAAAACGAACGCTCTCAGCTCTCAAATGTTCCCAACACACTCTCGCTCTTATCTCGTAGTGATACTCACACGTCGTCGAACATCCTTCGACTCTGCATGTTACGACTTTATTGCACCCGCTAATGATGATATCCGACTCCTTTTGATAATACGACCTGTTTCGTTTTCTCTCGCCGTCGCCGTCGCTGTTGTTGTTGTTGTTGTTGTTGGCATGCGTATCAATCGTTTGTGTATCAATCGTTATATTTGATTCCTCTTCGGTGGTAATACTATTATTCATAACAGTAGTTTGTTCAACCGCTGCGACGTATTCGTTAAAATTCGTCGTAGTCGTCATTGTTCGATCATTTGATTCTTTCTTCGCATTGAGCGCTAGTGATACAATCTCGCTCTCGAAGCACGCAAAGCACCTGTTTTTTGTTAAAAAGTAGAGAGTAATGGTGTTAATACGTGTGAAATGAAACGAATGGACTGTTGTTGTTCTTAAGTGTTGTTGTTGTTGTTGTTGTTGTTGTTGTTGATGTTTGTGCGCTTAGGAACACAATCGGAATCAGGTTCGTACAAACGCGCGATTTCCACGAGAGAGAGAGAGAGAGAGAGAGAGAGAGAGAGAGCAAGAAATAAATAAAACAAAACTCGCGATCGAGAACGTTAGCGCGCACACACAAGAACGAAAGAAAGAAAGAAAGCAAAACTCGCGCGTTCAAAAAACGATAGATCTATCTCCCTCACAGCGACGCATTTTCAACAAATCTACTTCTGAACCAAATATTCTCAGACGTGGTACCACAACCACTACAACAACGTGCGTATGGATGGTCCATGTGGCAAGAGTGCGTGCGCGTGGGTTAGAGCACGTTCGATCAATTTTCTGATTTTAATTACTACGTCGACGCGCGTACTCAACCGCGATATGTAATAAGGCCCTGATGAAATTCTTTTTTTTATACTTTTGTTGATAGCTTAAATGGAACGAAATTCCACCGCGGCATGTGCGCGTAGACGGCGGACCGGACCGGAGAGAAAAGAAATTTACGGTGGACAGTATGTCGCAACGAATAACAAAAAGAAATAAGAATCATGTACAAATAAATAAAATTATGAGGCATTAGCTATAGCAATACGTTCGTATTGTTCGACATCGTCATCCATCAAGAGGCTACGTTATGGAGTAGTTCGATTGTAGTTTTGTCCCTCTTCCGTCGCGCGATGATTTCTAATACGATTGGTATCGCCAAGTATGTCAAAACGAACCAAGTGAAAATAAACTCGCGGTTCCAAATATTATCAATCGCTTCACGACCGAACGTTAAATATTTATAATCCTCCAAACCAGTGCGCACGGAGAAGAGCGTAAATATAACCACGCTACAAGTCACGAGTCTGTGCGCCCAGAGCCAAAGAACTCTTTCAAAGCTTTGCTTGTTTGTATCAGCGATAAACTTCGCCGGTCTGAAATAGGCCAAAACTGGTTGTACGAACAGAGAAATAACAGCAACGAAACCAAACAATCCATGTCTTTCTTCAAACGGATACGATAGTCGACCTCTGCTTTCAATTCTAAACC
>Ga0209710_1003062_pt1 | contig 11375 bp, 13 predicted proteins | sample ArcticOcean_MG_C_5_FD_187436 | JGI IMG/M metagenome (GOLD analysis project Ga0209710, IMG submission 187436) | Marine microbial communities from western Arctic Ocean - ArcticOcean_MG_CB4_138 (SPAdes) (version 2) | ecosystem: Environmental > Aquatic > Marine > Oceanic | place: Arctic Ocean...
TCCGGCTCTTGCATTGGGGTGCGATTCTGCTTAATCAAACTCTCAGTTGCAGGGGTTTAGCTCAGTTGGTAGAGCATCGGTCTCCAAAACCGAGGGTCAAGAGTTCGAGTCTCTTAGCCCCTGCCAGTATTTACCAACATATTATACTATTATCCTTAACATACTAGTCTTCTAGGGTACTATTGGACAGTACAATGGACATTACTTTAGACAATAACTACTGTGATAGCATGTTCAGAAATGCCAATAAGACTGATTACCAGTATCCCGCATCAAGTGTGAGAATGGTCAAAGGTAAGTGGTATGTCACAATCAGCGTCCCTGCCCACATGCGACATCTCTTAAGTAATAGAAAGAATCTGCGCTTATCTACAGGTACAACTGACCTGAGAGTTGCACAGCGCATGGAGCATGATCTTGCCCAGCAGATATACGATAAGTTTGATGCGGCTCAACAGCAAACAGAGCAAGTCTCAATTAGTAAAACTGATGAATACGCTATCAGAGCTATTACTGATGTTGCCACAGCGTTTAAGTATAATCGTGGCGAGATACCCGTGTTGGCTCCCAGCACTGAATACGCTGCACTAAATAAGATGAAGGTGACTTTAGAGTCTTTTGTTCAAGCAAACGAAGATGACCTCCCTGATAGGATGCGGAAACTGGATGCGGCTTGGAAGGTAACGGATGAAGCTAAAAAAAATGGTATCAAACTAAGTCTTAAAGTTGATCTGCTAGACCCTCTACCCATAGAGGCTCTGGTTCCTCCAGTAGAGACAGTAGAGAATAAAGAGTGGTTAAAGAAGAAACAGGGCGCACTGGCTGCACATGAAACTGTGTTTAGCACCAAAAAAGACTTCCTGCTCCAAGCTTACAACACAACGATAGTAGATTCTTACTGGCAGGACTTACTTACGGAAGCTGCTAAAATACAAAACTTACCTGAGCCGACATTTGATCGTATCTCAGGAACAGTATTGGTTGACGTTAATGGCGAGTGGTTTCTAGAGGAGACTGTAAGCTTCTTTCAGAAGGCGGCTGCTAAAAGAGGTCTATTACCAAAGCAGGAAACACAGCCTGTGGAGCGAAGTAGGCGTATCAGATCAAGGGCAACTTTAACAATCTCATCTGTGATGGATGAATACCTTGAGGACATGCGCCTTAAACAAAAAGTGATTGATACTCAAAAGAAGCTGACACGATGGAGCAAGCAGTTTTTAGATGTTATGGGTGATATGGAGATTGCTGAGGTCAAACCAAAGCATGGCTATGACTACATCACCGCTATTTTAAAGAAGCATCCTACGCGCTCTAATCAGACTCTCAAAGATTATGCTTGGGGTGTGCAGAGCCTACTAAAATATTGTGTTCAACGTGGCTACATAGATGTAAACCCTTTTCAGTCTTTGGATTTATCCAAGTATGGAGAGCAATCAGAAAAGACTTACCCCTATAGCAGAGAAGAGCTAAACGCTATTTTTTCTTATGATTGGGAGCCACAGGAGCGCTTGTTATTATCTATTCTTGCAACCACAGGCATGCGGCCCACAGAGGCTGGGAACTTAACGTGGGAGAGATTCAATGACACGGAGCATGCAGGCTTAAGGTTCGTTACCACCCTTGATACTGCTACCGAAAAGGTGAGGACTAAGAACCAGCCCTCGAAGCGTATCGTGCCACTACATCCAAAACTGTGGATGCCTGAAAAGGCTAGTGGTAGGCTGTTCGATTATACGCAAGACGAAGACGGAAAATGCTCACCAAGTATTTCTAAAGCTATAAACCCAACACTTGAAATCCTTGTCCCTCACCCCAATAAAAGTGCGAGAAGTTTCCGTAGGACCTTCAAAGTTATGATGCGCAATGCTGGCGTTGAAGAAGAGGTCCACGATAATATCACTGGTCATATAATGCCATCTTCTAGTCGTAAAAACTATGGTGGGATGGACGTGCCTATTATGTTTAAGGCGGTGTCTAAACTAGACATCTCATTTCTGGGTAGCACTGTTTAAACTGAAAGAAGGATTAACCAATGATCAATAAGTTCAGAGCTCTTTTAGCTTCACCGCTGGAGTACAAACTCAGAATAGCAGGTGTCATTCTGGTAAGCGTGTTCTTTATATACGTAATAATGGTCTTCCAGCTAAAACCTTTGATTGACCGTTCATGTTTGTTTGGCTGTAGCTAGGTGGTTAAAACTTAATCGTTACTAGTATAGTGGAGCGGGGTGAGTGGAAGCTTAGATAGTTTAACTACATCCAACTATAATATGAGTAAGAACAATAGAATATGTCACTTATGATAGCTGAACTCACCAAAGAGGTGATTAAACGTATTGAAGCTTCAGAGGGTAGGAAACGCTCTCGTACAGCTGATGAACAGCTTCGCTTTGAACACGCAGTCCATGTCTTGCTTACTGACCTGTGGAAGGCTGTAAAGAGTACGCCAATACGAGAGTGTAGCATCAATAAGCGCAGTGGCTGGTACTCTGATAGCCCAAGATACCGTGACCCTCTTCTTACTTATAAACAGATGATAGCTGTGTTTGATGGGCTACTTAAGATTGGCTTTATTGAAGTCACCAGAGAAGGCCACTTTGACCGTACCATCTACCAAGGTAAGACCACTCGCTTTGTTGCCAGAGATGAACTCCTAGAACGACTGCAAGAGCTAGACGGACACCCAGCTATCTCCATTAAGCCTGACATGGATGCTGAAACTATCATCCTGCGTAACAAGGTTGATGGTAGGAAAGTCCTACAAGAATACGATGACACTCCAGCCACTGAGCGTCACAGAGCAAGCCTTAAGACGATAAACTCGTGCTTTCTCAAGCACTGGTGTGACCTTGAGGTGCAAGACACGGAACTGACTAAGCTTGAAGCACGAATAGCCAATCACGCCACTAAAGAACCAATAGACTTCTCGCAGCGTACACTTGTGAGGATATTCTCTAATGGTTCATTCAAGCAGGGTGGACGCTTCTATCGTACTTGGTGGCAAAACGTCCCTAGTGAGTACCGTAAATACATTACGATAGATGAAAAACGCACAGCTGAGTTCGATTTCTCACAGCTAAACCCACACCTCCTGTACCACAGCAACTATAAGCAACTTGGCTCTGAGGATTCTTATGACAGGGTGCTGGACGGTGAGCATCGCAAGATCGTTAAGCAAGCATTCAACGCTATGGTTCAGGCTTCCACTCCACTTAAGAGCTGTCCAGACGAGATAGATATGTCTGGCTTGGAGATGGGCTGGGCAGAGTTACGTGATCGTATCTTGAAGGCACATAAGCCCATAGCAGATCACTTCTTCAAGGGTGTCGGTAATCACCTGCAGTTTATGGACAGCAATATAGCTGAAGGTGTCATGCTGTACTTCGCTGGCATAGATGCACCTGCTTTGCCTGTGCACGATAGCTTCATTTTACATCATGCCTACGGTGAGAGTGGTGAAGTCGAAGAGGCAATGCGTAGAGCGTTCTATGAGGAAGTAGGTGAACACATCTCAAAGATTGATGAGGAGATACTTACTTGGACGTATCGCAAGGATGAGGACGATACTGCAGAAGCTAAAACATTAGATGTTGCTGCAATCGTTAGTGCTGACGACGATGTTTCACAGTGGCGAGAGCGGCATAGGCTTTGGTATGCTCAGCGGTAATCGAATGGCCCTAGCCCCAGCTCCATAAAGCGCCACATCTAAGTTACCATACCACAGATCAGGGACCACCTAAGGGCTGCTGAGGTGCATTTGGATGCCATAGATTGGCTTGGTAGGCGGTCATCTGCTTACAGCATGGGATCAAAGTATAGTTTTCATTAATATATTGATAATGCTATTAAATTTATAGATATAATTGAAGTATGCTGCGATGCAGCAATGCAAAATTGATGGGTGTGGTAGTAATGCTGCATTGCAGCAATTCGATCTGATTGGTTTTGCTACCCTTAGCTCTACACTTCGTTGCACAACTTAGAGGAGCTACTTCTGACAGTGGAACTTCTGGCGTACCTCATGGGCTGTAGCATCGGGGCCAATGACAAGTATTAGGTTGGCTACCTCAAGCATGGAGTGATTCTTACATAGGCCACAGGTGATGCTCAGGGGGTGGTCAGGGATGGTCGAGAATTTGGTCATAGAGCCTAGTTGTCTGTTAGAAAGATTCGTCTACATATCTTGTGGTCTAATGCAATATTTGGAGCATTTTCTAAAAGTAATTTACAATCACTCTCGATAGCTGCCATTTTTTCTGAAATCGATTTAACTAAACCTTCAATATCCACTTTTACTGTCTCAACACCAAATGCTGCGGACAGACAGTTTTTCATTTTGGACGCTAACACTTGATCCGAGTGCAACGGCTCGTTTTTGATCTGATTAGCAATATTTTTAACTGTCCCAAGATCATTATTGGATTGAGCAGTCTCACAAATGGATAAAAGTGTTTTGAGGTGCGCTTCTCGCATTTGCGCATTGGCGTTTGACGATAACAAAACAATAAGAATTACATAGATTGACCGCATTTCCTGCCCTCCACGATGTTGTCATACATAATACAACTGTAATCAGCTGCAATGTCGAGAAGGCGTAGTGTCCCTAGGTCACTTGTGATCAAGCTTCGACCACTTGAATTACCCCGCCAGTACGATCTAATATGTGTTGTTGCCCTTAGCTCTGCACTTCGGACAGCTGTACCTCTGGCGCACATCATGGGCGGTAGCATCGGGTCAAATAACCAATTTAATATTCAAACTAGATATTTACTTTAACTATTCATAAACTGAAGTGAAGGTAAATTGAGAGCGTCAACATAATATAAGGAGTTTCAAAAATGACCAAATACTTGGTTCGAGCAAACTATAATGGCAGCGGCTTCAAAGGCATGGTTTCCAACCCATCTGATCGAGGCAAAGCAATTAAAGGAATGACGGCTGCGCTTGGTATCACAACCGATTGCATATACTTCTCCCCATCCACTGGCGAAGCAGTAATGATCATAGACTCAGACGCTGACAAAAACGCCAGATTGATGATGGTTGTGATGTCATCGGATACATTCACTGGCGGTTCCATAATTGATCTTATCGACACCGATAGTATGCTGTCCGCCATGCAAGATTCTGGATCGTTGCTTGGAACCTACAAATCAACAACCGACTAGAAGGTCGAGTTTCTGACGCACATCATGGGCTGTGTTAGCGCAAAGCCCGTCGAGCTTGGCTCTCTAGCATCGCTTCCAACGACAAGAATTAGGTTAGCTACCTCTAGCATGGAGTGATGCTTTCAGAGGCCACAGGTGGTGCTGAGGATGGGGTCTGGGATGGTACAGAGCTTGGTCATTCATCAGTAAGTTTTGCGAACTCTGCACGTTTACTATTCATCCACTGCTGCATCCCGCTTGGATCAGACATCAAGGCTTTCATTGGTTCCATTGCCGCTATGTGTGCGGCATCTTTCGCCTGAAACATTGCCATACTATGTTGCTTGCTTTTTTCCGCCATCTCTTCAAATGTTTCTGCAAAAAACTCTGTTTCACAAGCACCACCTAATTGCCTACAAGTCATGTGCTTCATCATAATTCCCTTCTCATGTTTTGGACCTAAGTGCTGACTGCATTTAAGGAAGTGTAACATCAGCTGACATTGCTTGTAGTTTAGTTTCCACCAATTGGTTTAAACCCTCCGTCTTCCAGACGGACAAGGAAAATCAAAAGTGCGCCGGAGGCGCTCATTCAAAAAGAACAGTTTCAACTGTTCCTGTTGATCCCACCAGCTTTAGCTGGTGGTGGTTCAGTTATCAAAATCTTATTTATAGATCGAGGCAACCAAATCAGCGTCAATCAAGATGTTTTCATGCTGATATTTATCTCTTACTGGCATGACCACATTCTTACTCCACTCATTCATTGCATTGATGGCGTCATTACCTGAGGCTGAGACAAATGCCGTCATTCTGGTGGGATCATTGCGATCTTTGTTAATATCAACTGAAATGTTAGTTGCGATTGACGGGTTTTCCCATGCAAGCCACATTTGCTTTAATTCTTCAATAAAAGCAGCATTATCTGCTTCTGATGTGAACTTGTTGATGTTTAGTCGCTTTAATACGGCCATTTGATTTCTCCAATATTATAACCACCAGACTGCCACCAAGCAAATCCATCCGCAAATTAAATCCTTATCTTGGAGTACCACCTGCAAAACGGGCCAAACCAAATCGTTCCAGCATGAATCTAAGGGTACCCTAAAGGCCCACACAGAGGCTCATACCCGCATGGCATTGCAGGTTGTAAACTCGTATGGCCTAAGAGGGGTTACGCGCTGTGCGGGGCTTTAAGAGCTTCGATTGACGGGCTTTACCCCAATGGCCTTGTGATCTAATCAAGCAAAACACATAGGAATTACAAACATGACTGATACATCAGAAATCACATACGAAAATGACATGGTTGGAGCCACTCTAGCGCTAGCACAGCACTACAAAGCCAGCAGGGAAATTCAGGACATCACCTATGACCTCCTAGCAGCTACGGCTATCATCTCAAGGGGTAGCCTAGGATACAATGAGGAAGAGTTCCTAGCCGCAGCTAAATACGTATGGAACATGACCCAAGAGGATAGCACAGATCACCCGCAATGACTGATAAACAAATGATCGAAGCGATACGTCATGAGTGTCTATGGTGTCAGCATCACTGGCTACCTTCTAAGGCTACCAACAACAGCAGGTAGCCCAAGGAATAGCAGCCACCAGAAAGCCCGTGTGGACGAGTGAATATCAGTCAGTCAGTATACTTGGCTGGCTTAACCCCAGCCCCATCAAGCGCCACATCTGAGTTACCCAGCCAGTACGATCTGATAAGTGTTGTTGCTGCAACGCAGCATGACCTTGGCGCTCATTAATCTTCTCTTGCTGCAATGCAGCATTTTGTAATTATTATTATAAATTACCCGATAAGATCAACATAGTAGATTTATTAGGTTAGTCTCTGGTCATGTCTAAGTAGCCTGCAAAAAAAGCTACGAAGCCAACAAAGGTTAGCAAGTATGATGTTATGATGTCTTCACCCATAGCCTACCCCTTCAGTTCACCAATGATGCGGTACAAACTTGTTTTGCTTATATCGAAGTCCCTACAAATCTGAGCCTTGCTTATTCCTTTATCCAACGCAAGTTTCACCATGTCAGTCTTGGCTCGTGCAGTAGGCTTGCGCCGTTTGTACTTGCCATCAGCCTTAGCTTTAGCAATACCTTCTCGCTGACGTTCCAGCATCATCTCACGCTCAAACTGCGCCACTGATGACATCACATTGAGGATCAGCTTCCCCGTAGAATTACTCGTATCAACCGCTGTGCCACCCATGTCTAAGATCACCAGTGATGCACCCGCTGAGTTGATCCTCTCAATGATCTGCCCAAGGTGCTGGACTGACCTAGCCAAACGATCCAGCCTAGTCGTTACAAGCTTATCGCCAGTGCGTAACATGCCTAGTGCAGCTTTAAGCTGTTCTCGCTCTGCAACAGATGAAACCTGCTCTTTGAAGACACGCTCACAGCCAAAGGCTTCTAAGTCTCGTATCTGACTTTCAAGACCAGCAACTTGTTCAAGTGTAGATGTTCTGGCTAAACCAATAAGCATAGCAATTACTCCCAATAGAGTTTAAGACTATGCGGTAAATAGTACCAAAACTATCCATTGTCAAATCTATTGGTACTGTTTGAGTAGTAACCACTAAAGCAAGGTCTATTGGTATGGTGTGCTTCAGCCATACACAAAAGGGGGGGATAGGCATTCTGTAGTCCCTGCCGCAGAAGCTACATGCTTTCCTCGCCCCGTAAGCTTCGCGAAGAAAGACCGTGCATTAAAGCCAGACAAAAAGCCTAACATTTGATGCAGGGCGAGTGGATACTTATAGATTAGCGCTGGGGTTTAGTAGTGATGCTTGGCTTTAGACGGGGGCGGGCTGGACTGCCGTACGGGGTGTCGGGGATATGTAATTATACAGTTACGCGCACTGGGTTTTAGATAGGGAGACTACAATGGTTTCCAATAGATGTTAGACAGTCGCCAAACTACCTCTTCCACAACAATCCCAAGCAAACCTGTCGCATAAGCGAAGACCAGTGTTACGGCTAATGTACAAAGCAGTATGATTAGCAGCCTGTGCTTGAACTTACTCATGAGAGTGTATCTTCCCTTCATGCCTAACATTTGGTTAAGCTACCCGAATGATAATGACTGTTAGCCAAGTTGATAGCCTTACAGACGAAGATGTTGAAAAGCTATTCTGCCCGCAGGTGTATTTCTCAGACGAGGGGTACGGGAGTTACACACATTTTCGTATGTTGAAAGACAAGAGCGTTTCTTCGGAAGTGATGATAGCTCTCACTATTAGATCACAGTCTATTGTCGGGTTCTTAGATAACGGAGAGCCTATCCACATGTCTAAGCTAATGTCAGAGCATGACAGTGAAGAGCAAGACGAAGATGACTTTGATATTATGATAAACAAGATGATCACTAATGAGCCGTAACACTGCGATCAACTATTACCCAATCACCTAGTACTGTATACAAAGCTGCCCTAATTCTTGGAACTTTAAAACGGTTAAGTAGTTGATTGTATTTTACATTGCATTTGCCGTTATGCTATAAACTGAATTGGCTTCAGATGTTCCAACGTTAGAAGCCAGTAGCTAGCTAGTGATATATACAGTGTCCTCCGAAACGCGTTCATATATCCAGCAAACTACAAAAAACCCCCTCCGACAATTCGATAGCGGTATCTGCAGCCACTACTTCTTTTTCGAGAGAGACGGGGTTCAGGGATTTCCACTATAAGAGATCGAGTTATAGAATAAAATGATACCTATGTTTGCGAACATGTACAGTAAGTTAGCAACAAAAAAGGCCCCATCAAAAAGAGGGGCCTCCTTAGTCCCGCATAAATAAGTTTATGCGTTAGTATCTACGCACTGTTGTGCTTCTGCGTTCCATGCTTGTCCTGTTGCGCAAGACATTGACGCTTCTTTGCTGTTACTATCGCATCCTTCAGCCAAAGCAAACGGAGCTGAAAGAACGAGAGCAAACAGTGATGCTATAAGTGTTTTCATAGCTTTCTCCTTATGTTTATATCGTTAAAGTATCCTGAAATACCCTCTAATTAAGGTACAAGTTGTCACAGCGTATAACTGCGAAGCCTAATGCAGCTACAAAAAGTGCCATACCCCTGCGTTTTTATTATGAGTGGAGCCAGTCCATCTTTCCTTATTGTTGGTTTAGTAAAACTCTAAGCTCATAACAGAAATATCAGCTGTGTAGTCCTTACCATATGCAACAATACCAATAGATTTCATCGTATCTTGGTTCATCGAAGTTCGCAAAAATGATGAAGATTTTACAAAAGAGTCAAATGGAAGTTTTACTTCCTTCCAAGCATTAGTCGTCTCAAAACCCAGTTGGTAATAATGCCAAGGTAGGCGAGTACTAGAATTTCTGATGTGTAGATAATACTGTTCTCCATTACCCTTAATTTTTAGTTTTACACCTGTTTTTCCATTTGCGAGCTCCCAAGGGACTGATGATCTAACTTGTATGAAACCTCCGTTATTAGCCGTAGATACCTTTCCTGTTAGCCGTATGGTTTTCCCTGACTCGCTACTCTGAAATTCAGCAGTTCCTACAGAAACACCACCCATGACTGTGTCTGCAAAATAGGACCACTGTCCCGTTCCAATAAGGTTTTGAGCCACCACACCACCACTCAATGAGATCACAAAAAAGAAGCTGCCCAAAAGTGTTCTAATTATCGCCTTATTGACCATTGCCTCAACTCCATCAGTAAATTTGCCAGTGTAATAAATACGTTGCGACTTCTGGATTGGATTACATTAGCTATGACATGGTCATATTCTAGGATCGTGCTGGTTCCCTTGTTATTCAAGGGAGCTGATGTTTAAATGCACTTAGACCGCGGGGAGGAGTTTGGTAGCCTTATCCCCCGTCTGCCTAAAGCTTTAATGTGGAATCCCTTGCAGGGGGAGCGTTGCGCGTATGAATAAGCCAATCTTTACTCACAATATCCCCAATGCGTCATGCGCTTTTTGTGATCGTACAAAAAACCCGCACCCTGATTACACGCATGAACCAATTGTCATTACACGGTTAAAGCTCCATCAAGGTGAGCAAGAGATGTGCATTAATTGTTATTGGGATATGGCGGCAGTCGCCAATGCCTCTGATGCAAGCATCATGGATATTGCTACTGAGAAACTCAATGTGATGCGGTTATTAAGCAAGCAAGCCTCATCTAATGCACCAACTAGTTAAGCTTTAACGTGGTCTGTAGCCCCATTAAAGCCAAACCCTCACGTGACTGCATAAAAGAGTGAAACCCTTCTACAGACCACCTTAGAATGGCTGCTTAGCTTGCCAAAAAGCTTTGCCTGTGTAGGTTTGTTGAAGGCACAGTTCAGCAAGTGATGTTTGCGGTGAGGGCCATACAATATTCACATTAAAGTCTGCCCTCAGATGCTGCCAGATAAAGGGATATTACCAGCCGATTTGATTTGAATTTTGACACTTAAATAATTGCATCTGTTGTTATGGAATTTGTTACAGTACCCGAGAATAAAAAATGGTTTCTTGCAAAAGCAGACCAACATTTATCTTCTATTAAAGATAGAGCCACAGCACTATCAATGTGGACCCACATTAGCTGGTATTTGGAATTTTAACGCGGGATTATTCTTGGAAGGTGAATTAATGAAGCGGAAATGATGAAACCCAATTTTATCCATTTTAATTCCTGGCCTGATTTTTCTTATAATGGTTTATCGGTGAGATGGGGTTATATACTATGAGCACGTGTTTAACCCTGGAGCTGTAAGTATTCGGATTTATACTTAGGTGGGCAGTCACCTAAGATTATCGTCCGCGAATGCGTGGGTCGAGCGCGTCGCGGAGTCCATCGCCGAGGTAATTAACCCCAAGCACTGTCAGTGAAATTGCTATACCGGGCAGCAACACGCGTTCAGGATATTCTTCCATTCGGGGTACGGCATCTGCCAGCATTTTGCCCCATGTTGGAAAATCTGATGGGAAGCCGACACCTAAAAAGGACAGTGCGCTTTCTGTGATAATTGCTACTGCCAGCCCGAGTGTTGCAGAAACCATGATAGGGGACACCACGTTTGGTAGTAGGTGGCGACGAATGATCGCGCCCGGGCTCGTGCCTATGGAACGGGCGGCTAGGATAAACTCACGTTCTTTTAAAGCAAGAATTTCGCCGCGTACGATTCTAGCCGTTTGCATCCAACTTGTTATTCCGACTATCACAACGATTAAGATGAACATCCCGCCCTCTGGTC
>Ga0209710_1003076_pt1 | contig 11348 bp, 19 predicted proteins | sample ArcticOcean_MG_C_5_FD_187436 | JGI IMG/M metagenome (GOLD analysis project Ga0209710, IMG submission 187436) | Marine microbial communities from western Arctic Ocean - ArcticOcean_MG_CB4_138 (SPAdes) (version 2) | ecosystem: Environmental > Aquatic > Marine > Oceanic | place: Arctic Ocean...
TCCATGAGTTAGCTGATGCTTTAGCCATAGTGTTGTTCCACTCCATCTCACCATTAGCTACTTTTCTTTTGATCTCAGCATCCGCTTTTACTTCTACTAACTTTGCTTCTTGTTTAACCTTAGATTGCTCTACTTTTCCCTGAACGAAAGTAGATGCTAAACCAAATAAAGGAGTAAGTAGTTGTAACATAAGTCGCCCTTAATATCATATTTAGAATATAATCTTAATCATCATCAAGCGTTGAGTACAAAACAAAAAGACTTCTATCTATATATATAATTAAGAAGGCTCTATTATATCATATTTTTTAGCAAAAGTCAATAGCTATTTTCATGATTTCGTTAATAAACTATCGGGGGTAACTTCCTAAATCTCACTTTTTTGTATCTGGGTGGGAGCTATATGTTTAGCCGAAGGCGCATACCTCCCCCGCCCCCTGTATATTTATACAGTAGTCATATGAGAATAATAACTATTATCATTTGCATTAAGAATCTATCAAGAATAGTCCTTTCAATAGCTAAAAACTATATCAATATATATCAATATAGGTCAGGGAATTGCTAGGAATATTTTAAGAATATTTCTGAATCATTATCGATAATATTTTGTGAAATAATTTTTATAAAAGTAGATAAAAAAATGTGGAAAATGCAGCCTATTCCCAAAATAACCAGTAGCAGCTAAACAATACCAGGCAATCAATCAAGATAATCTAAAGTATTCCTTTATACCTAAAAATAATTGACTATATAAGTAGACAATATTAGCGTAGTAGATTAAAATTACTTTAGTACTTAAACAATGGAGCGATACAAAATGAAAATCGAAATAGTAAGCAAGCAACGTAAAGACGGCAAGTATAAAGTTAAAACTTTTTTTCAAGGTGCGCCCAATATGTTTGGTGGGTTTGACCATGGTAAATGCTTTACTAGTTTAAAAACTGAAGCCGAAATTATCGACCTGATTAATTCTTGTTCTTTTGAGGGCGGTATTAATATTGAACAATTCACAACAACAAAGGAGCAATAAAAATGATAGATACAATTAGCACTACTCAAGCAATCAATGCCATAGTTAACGATCAATTTGCGGATTGGACTTACAGAGATGCAGAGGTATTAGTAGATTTTTTTGAAGACTTAGAGATTCAAAATGGGCAACCTGAAGAATTAGATATTGTTAGAATAAGGACAGAATGGGCTTCGGGTTGTATTGAAGATATTAAAAAAGACTATTCTGAATGTTCTGATATGAATAATTCTGAAGCTATGGATTGGCTAAAAGGTAGGACAGTTATTTTAAACCCTGAAGAAGCGCGTTTTGTTTATAATCAAGAATTTTAAAATAAAAAAATAGTTTTTTCGGTAGCATTCTTTTTTGAGTGTTACCCGATAAACTTTTTAAATAGTGGAGCTTTATATTATGGATAATTGGACAGACTACTACAAAGATTTAAACATACCTACAACGTGGGAAAATATAAGTTATTGCAATGATGAATTGCCTAGCTTTATGATTAATCAATTTCAAGTGTGGATTGATCAACCTGACTCAACCCAATTCCCCAATCGTTTTTGTGTAATGAGATTAGACGATGATAATCAAACAATAGACGATTGGTTTTTTGAGTCTGATAACTTTCAAGACGTTTTAAACTTAGTTAATCAAAAATAAATCGGAGCTTTAAACTATGAAAATCAAAATATTCGGCTATACACTTGCAGAAATTGGCTTGTGTCTTTTTCTTCTATTCTTACTAACTATTGATTCCCTCCCATTGTAATGGACTATTTTAGAAAATATTAATTTGATAAGACGCGCTCTTTTTAGGGTTGCGTCTTTTTTTTTGCCTATGCATAGGTATTGCTGCAAGACATAAAGTCCACAGAATCGAATTCTAGAGGCTAGTTTTTTGCTTGTTTTTCAGTTTTGCGTGTTTTTAGTGCTTACCAGGTAGATTAAGCGGCTAGACCTGGTTAACTGGCGAATTGAGCTGCTGGCTGCTTAATGCTGCTTAGTGCCTGGTATATTGATTATTAATTTGTAGCGATTTTAGCGTTGTTTTTAATGCTAGCTATACCTTGATATAGGTTTTATTTTTAAATGCTTAAAATGGTGGTTTTATGGCTTTGTACGGGTATTTTTTTGAGGGTTGCTTGAGTGCTATTTTGAGAGGGATTCTGTGAAGAATTTAATAAAATCAAATTTTGATAAAAAACCTTCTAATAAGGAGTTAACAGGAATTTTTGAAAACCTTAAAAAACCTTCTAATAAGGAGTTAACAGGAATTTTAAAAAGGTTTGACCAGGTTAGAATATGTATGTACTATGTTAAAAAAGACATGGAGAATAGTGTGAATAAAGAATTAGCAATTGAACACTTGGAGTCAATTATTAATAGGGTAGAAATTATCAACTCTATTTGTGCAGAAATGTTAAAAGATTTAAAACAAAGCAGTCAAACAAGTGAGTTAGAAGAACTAACAAAAAACAGGGAGTAAGTAAAAAATGGAAAATATAAAAAACTTAGAAAGTTTTCAAGCGTTAGAAAACGAACACAAACTGGAGATTCTTAATCTTGTACAGGTTGAGGATTATCTTTTGGGTGTCCTGGATTGTAAAAAACTTGGTAGAGCCAATACAGATTTTCTTCGTAACAGGCATTATCAAATGGGTTTTGGCAACCAGTACGCTTTGGAACAAGTGGGATTAGATGAATTAGATAAGGAGATAGTATAATGCCTATGATAGAGAGAGATTTCTGGAATGGTGATGACCCCAAATTTGATGCTTGGTTTGATGAACGAAGAAATAATCTTAGTGAGTTTGATCACAAAGAGTTTTTGCAAATGTTTAAAGACCAACAACCTGATTTTTGTGAAGAGTGTTTGGAGTGTTACAACCCAATAGAAGATACTGAATGGTATAAAGAGTTTGTGGACGATGTGTTGGTTGAAGAGTACGAAGACTTAGATTAATGAATAAAAGTCTTTTTTTTGTACTCAACGCTTAATGTTGTTTGGGGCTTCTCGATGAATATGTTTTTGAGGGTAGCTTTTTTTCGTCAACAAATAAACAATAAAGTATTTTAATTTAAATAAGGAATAAAAAAAATGAATCCTATAAGGAAACTAAAAGGTGAGAAGAAGACTCATCTAACACCCGCAGAACAAGAGATTTTTACTTATATTTTGTGTGGCAACAATAACAAAATGATAGCTGAAAAGATGGAGACAGGTATAGGAACTGTCAGGGCGCAGCTACAGGGTCTTTATCGTTTCTTGGGTTATCGTAACAAGGAACATTTGTTGCAAGACCACCTGTGTCCTATTAAGGTACAAAAATCTATTGATGTAATGATGGGAGTGTAAGAAATGAATGTATTAAGTTTATTTGACGGCTTATCATGCGGAAACATCGCACTTGAAAAAGCAGGTATAAAAGTAGATAACTATTATGCTTCAGAAATTGATCAGTACTCAATTAAAATTGCCAATAAGAATTATCCTGGTATTATTCAACTGGGTGATGTAACCAAGTTTGATGAAACTAAGTTACCCAAGATAGACCTCTTAATAGGTGGTTCACCTTGTCAAGGGTTTAGCTTCGCTGGCAAACAACTAAACTTTGATGATCCTAGGAGCAAATTATTTTTCGTATATGTTTACATGCTAAAACAATTAAAACCTAAATACTTTTTATTAGAAAATGTACGCATGGCTAAACAATCTCAAGACGTAATCTCTGAATACTTAGGTGTTGAGCCTATTGAGATTAATTCTAGTCTATTAAGCGCACAAAACCGCAAGCGTTTATATTGGACTAATATTCCTAACGTGACCCAACCAAAAGACAAAGGTTTAAAACTAAAAGATATTCTTGAAATTGATGGCTATGTTGATCGTGATAAGTCTCATTGTTTAGATGCTAATTATTTCAAAGGTGGTAACCTTAAAAGTTATTTTGAGAAGCACCGCAGGCAATTAGTCTTTAGTGATAATGGCTTGTGTCATGTTGGTGATGCCGATCTGAATGGGCATGATTTAATAAAGCGTGTCTATCACCAAGATGGTAAAGCCCCAACAGTTAACACCATGAATGGGGGCAATAGAGAGCCAAAAGTTAACACGTCAGAAACCACCTATAGAAAGCTAACACCTTTAGAGTGCGAGAGATTGCAAACTATACCTGATGGATATACTGAAGGCGTTTCTAATACTCAGCGTTATAAGATGCTGGGCAACTCGTGGACTGCTGATGTTATTTGTCATATATTTAAGGGGATTAAAGAAAATGGTTGAGAGACGTAACGATGAGAGGTGTGAGTGGCGTTTAAACGTGCCATTTATGCTTATGGAGTACCCTAACCACCCTACTTTAGCTTGGAACGCTTCCAAGTGTGTAGATTTGATCTTAATTCGCCTTACAGGCGGAGTACCAAAAGGAAACAAAAAATGAATGGTAATACATGGCATCATTATTACACTGCAAACAATCCAAACAAACTAACCAAGCGTCAGCAAGAGTGTCTTGTTTACTTGTTGATGGGTTGTAGCAATGCCCAGGTTCAAAACAAGATGGGGTTAACACTTCGTACTGTCAGACAGCACATAAGAGCTTTGTTTGATAAGTTTGATGTTAATAGCCATACTTCTTTGATGGCTTTGTTTATTGACAAAAGTAAGTTAGAAGAAGAAATTACTGAAATGATGAGAGAGGGATAATCATGGCTGACCTATATGCAGTTGTTTTGTATTCGTTAGAAGATGAAGTGAAGACCTTAAAAACTGATCTTAATTTGCGTGAAGCAAAAGATTTTATGAATAATTATCAAACAGTACAAGGAACTATGATAGGATTGATACCTAATCCATCTGGAGATCAACCTGATGCAGTTTGATGAAGAAAAAACTTACTTGTATAAGACCAGTTGTGATTGTGGTAGCAGCAATGCCAAACAATGGTTTGCTTACCCCAATAAACCTAATGATAGTTATTGCTTTAGCTGCAATACCTTTTTTCCACCAGAAAAAAATGCACTATGGCAATCTTCAAACTCACTTAAACAGAACAAGGTTAATAACACAATGAAGCTAGACGATATTAAAAAGTTACCTATTCGTGGTATACCCGATAGGAAAATAACTAAAGAAGTTTGTGAGTTATACAGGGTTCGTGTTTCTGTATCTGAATCTGATGGAGAAACAATCACCAATATTTATTCGCCAGATACTGTTTCTGGAAACTTAGTTGGTTACGAACAGAAGCAGGTTAAAGACAAACAATTCCTTTCAATAGGTGATCGTAAAGGTAACTTAGACTTATGGGGTAAAAGCTATGCTAGTAAGTGTGCAGGGCAAAAACTCTACATCACTGAGGGTCGATTAGATGCCTTGAGTTTATATGAAGCTATCGTGCAGCAAACCCCTGATAAATTTAAGCACCTGAAGCCTAGTGTAGTATCGTTAACTAAGGGTTGCACATCAGCAGTGAAAGACCTTATAAACAATAGGGTCTTTTTAGAAAACTATAAAGAAGTTATTCTTTGTTTTGATATGGATGAACCAGGACAGAGTGCAGTTAAAGAAGTCTTAAAAGTTTTTCCTTTGTGCAAAGTTGCGAAGCTGCCACACCCAATAAAGGATTGCTCCGACATGCTCATGCAAGGAAGGAAAAAAGAACTGTACGAGGAAGTAGTCTGGAGAAGCTCAGTCCAAAGGCAAGGCGAGGTGGTTGAAGTTACTGACGAGCTAATTCAACAAGCACTTGTTAGACCAAAGATGGGTTTGACTACTTGTTGGTCTAGTTTAGATAAACTAACCTATGGCTTGCGCCCCCATACCATAATTGTGTTTGGCTCATATCCAAAGGCTGGCAAGAGCGAGTGGAAAAACCAATTAATCTACCATATATCACAACACCACAATCGACCAGTAGGTGTCTATGACTTAGAAGTCCACCCAATTAAAACCCTAAAACAGATAGCCTCTAAAGAAGCTAAGACTAATTTCTTGAAGCCTGATAACAACTATGACGACAGGTTGTTAGCTACAGCTTTAGACAAGTTTAAAGGTAAGCTCTACTTATATGATCGTACAGGCTCTAGGGATTGGCTGGATATTAAAGCGTGTATCATTGAGCAGCACTTGCTTGATGGTGTGTGTGAATTCTTCTTAGACCCCTTGACTGCCTTAATAAGCAGGTTTAGCAGTAGTGAGGCTAATGATAGGTTGAACGAGATTATGACTGACCTTGCTGACCTGGTTAATACTTATCCAATAACAGTTATTTGTTTCTCTCATGTTAATCCACCTCTCAAAGGCAGTAAAAGCCACGAAGAAGGTGGTAAGATATTGTCTGGTCAGTTTACTGGGAGCAGGGCTTTGGAGAAGTGGAGTCACTTAGGTTTAGGCTTAGAGCGTGATAGATCAGCAGACTGCCCTCCAGATAAGGTTAATCATTCTATTGTTAAAATTTTGTACGATAGAGATTTTGGTGCTAGTGGATCAGTAGATATGTTTTATGATACCGAAACCACAGAATACTTAGAACCTAAAACGAGAGGTTGGTGATATGATTAGAGAAAAAAGCACAACAGTTGAAGAACTATTAAACAAATATCCTACTGCTAGGGATAGTGATACCTTTTTAATAGCCCACTATTGGTATCAAGAGCAAATTGATAATGACTTAGACCATACTAAGACTTTAAGGAATTTAGCACTTGGCAAACTATCTACACCAGAGTCTATTACTAGGTGCAGAAGAAAACTACAAGAGCTTAATGAGTCTTTAAGAGGTGAGAAGTATGACCAACGACACAAGAATGAAGATGTAGTTATTCAAGAAATAGTAGAGTGGTGTTAATATGATAGATCAAAAAACGCTTAAAAAACATTTGGATTATGATCCTGAAACTGGGTTGTTTAGGTGGAAAATAGCACGACAAAGAATTAAAGTTGGAGAAGTTGCGGGAACTACTAATAATTACGGCTATATATGTATAAAGATTTTTTCTAAAAGATATAAAGCACATAGGCTTGCTTGGTTGTATACTCATGGTGAATTTCCAGAAGATTCAATGGATCATATCAACAGAATAAAAAACGACAATAGGATAGCAAATCTTAGGGCTGTTACTCATACTGAGAATATGAGAAATAGGTCTTTACAATCTAGTAATACATCGGGTCACACAGGTGTTTATTGGATCAAAGAAAAAAAAGAAAAAAAATGGAGGGTTCGGGTAAAAAACATAGATTATGGATATTTTAAATATAAACAAGATGCAATTAAAAAATCTAAATCTGTTTACAAAGAGCTTGGGTTTCACGAAAATCATGGAAGGGTGTTAGAAACTAATGAGTGAATATGTGTTTGATATTGAAGCTGACTCTATAGATGCTACCAAGATACACTGCATGGTAGCTAATGGTTATCGTGTGAATAAAGATTTTTTTGTTAACTTGCAAGAAGATGATGTGCTTATCGGACACAATATTATTCGTTACGATATACCAGTCTTAGAGAAGTTGTTAGGTATCAAGATCAAAGCCCAGTTAATAGATACTTTAGCTTTATCCTGGTACTTGTTCCCTGCTGTCAATAGGCATGGTCTTGCTCAGTGGGGTGAGCGTTTAAAGATTGATAAGCCAATCATTACTGACTGGGAGAATTTATCTCTTGAGGAGTATCTCCACCGCTGCAAAGAAGATGTCAAGATTAATACTAAGCTCTGGAATTTACAGAAATCTTTGTTGATTAAGATTTATGATGGTGACTACCAACCACTGGTTCGTTACCTTTCATTCAAGATGAAGATGTCTATGCTACAAGAGAATTCTAAGTGGCAGTTAGATGTAGACAAAGCTAACACTTTGCTTAATGAGTTAGAGCTAAAGAATCAAGAAGCTATTGATGAGCTATCTAAGGTCATGCCACAAGTTCCTAAAATAGCCAAGCGTACTAAGCCCAAGCTGCCCTACAAACAAGACGGCACTTTATCTGTAGCAGGTGAAAGGTGGTTTAACCTTGTAGAACATCATGGTCTAGATAAAACTTTTACTGGTGTAGTTTTAGAAGAAGTGGTGGGTCAAGAAGAACCTAACCCTACTAGCAGTCATCAAGTTAAGGCTTGGTTACTTGGTTTGGGTTGGAAGCCCAGCACCTTTAATTTTGTTGAGGACAGGGAGATACCTCAAGTCAAGACTAAAGATGGTGACCTGTGCAAAAGCATTAAGAAACTATCTAACCTACACCCAGAAGTATTAGTCCTTGAGAACATGGCTGTGGTTAAGCACAGAATAGGATTGGTTAAAGGCTTACTAAAAAATGAACAAGATGGTTTTGTTGTTGCTGCAATACAAGGTTTAACCAATACCCTGAGATTTAAACACGCTGTCTGTGTCAACCTACCATCTGCGAGAAAGCCTTATGGATTAGATATACGAGGGTTGCTTAAAGCTAGGAAAGGTTATGAGTTATGTGGTTCTGATATGTGCAGCTTAGAAGATAGGGTCAAGCAACACTATATGTGGGATTTTGACGAACCTTATGTTAAAGAAATGAGTACACCTAGCTTTGACCCACACCTTGACCTTGCACTATCAGCTAAAGCTATTACTAAACAACAGATGCAAGATTATAAAGATGGTAATAAGACTGATGCACTATCTAAGACTAGGTATAACTTTAAGGGTGGTAACTATGCCCTTCAATATGGTGCAGGGATTAAAACCCTAGCAAAGCAATTGAATATTACTATGAAAGAAGCTAAAGTGATATCTGAAGCCTATTGGAAAAGAAACTGGAGTGTGAAGGCTATCAGTGACAGCATGGTAACAAAACAAGTTGAGGGTTCTACATGGCAGTACAACCCAGTATCTAAGTTATGGTACAGCTTAAGAAGTGACAAGGATAAGTTCTCAACCCTATGTCAGGGTACAGGTACTTACTTGTTTGATATGTGGGTAGGATTCATCTTAAAAGAAAGACAGCAACTCACTGCTAACTTTCATGATGAAATAATATTGGAGGTAAAGAAAGGTAATAGAGATAAGTGTATAAAACTACTACAAAAAAGTATACAACAGGTTAATAATCTGTTAGGGTTAAACAGGGATTTAGAGGTTGATATACAATTTGGTAACAACTATAGTGAAATCCATTAAGGAGAACGATATGGGATTTGAACGTAATTCATCAGTAAAAAAAGAAAGTAAGATCGAGTACGAGAACCTTACTGAAGGTGAACATGAAGCTAGGTTAATCTATGTGGCTGATTGTGGTATGCAGCTTCGTGAGTACAAAGGCGAAGTTAAATCACCTGCACAACAGATAGCCCTGTGCTTTGAGGTACTAGGCTCTACTATAACAGTTGATGGTGTAGAACAACCAAGAATCATTTGGTCTAAGCCATTCAATATCTTTGGTCGTATGTCAGGCTTGAGTACAGAGTTTGAAATGTTCAAGGCTTTTGTACCTACTGCCCAAGAAGAAACAGTAGCAGACTGGGAATCTGTGTTAGGTAAGCCAGTAAATATTATCGTTAAGCATTTCAAGAAAGATGCTGATACAACTTATGATAATGTAGCAGGGTTAAGTTCTATTCCTAGTAAGTACCAGGATAAAGTAGAACCAGCTATCACTACTGACTTTTCTATTGCAGGGTGTGAAGATGAAGATGCACCTGCTATCAGGAATCTATTTGGCTTGGCTAAATTTATTCACGACAAGCGTATCTCTAGCAATAGTACGGCTTCTACTGAACAAGCACAGCCTGTATCAGAAGTAGAAACCTTTGATGATGAAGTGCCTTTCTAAGTGAAAGCCCTCATTGATGGTGACATCATTGCCTATCGTGTAGGCTTTGCTTGCCAAAAGAAGGATAAGGAAACGGGGTTGGTTACTGCTGACCCCAAACCTTATGCTCTCCATTCTACTAAACTCTATGTCAATCAGATAATAGAGGACTGTGGCTGCACAAGCTACACCATCTATCTAACACCCAAGAAAACCTTTCGTAATAAAGTAAGAGATGACTACAAAGGCAATAGGAAAGGTATTGCCAAGCCTGTACACCTTGATGCTATAAGAACCTACCTCGTTAGTATCTACAAAGCTGTTGTAGTAAACAACATTGAAGCTGATGATGCGTTGGGCTTAAAGCAAGATGATACTACCTGTATCGCCAGTATAGATAAAGACTTGTTAATGTGTGAAGGTAGGCACTACAACTTTGTTAAGAAGGAACAGAAGTTTGTTACCCCAGAAGAAGGCACTAGATTTTTTTATCAGCAAATGATAACTGGTGACACTGCGGATAACATTTTAGGCATTAGAGGTCTTGGTGCTGTCAAGGCAAGCAAGCTATTACAGGACACCGCAAGGAAAGACTGGGATAGTATGATTATTGACTTGTACATAAAAGAATTTGGCTATGATGAAGGACGCAACAGATGTGTCCAGAACAGTCAGCTCTTGTGGATTCTCCAGAAGGGTAAACAGATGCCAATGGACTTTAGTTATGAACAAGTATCGTAGCAGGTATGAAGCTAACATAGCTAAAGACTTAAAGTCTAAGGGCATTAAGTTTGAGTACGAAACAGTAAAAGTAAACTACTACTTAAAGAAGAGGGGTAAGTGTCAGAACTGTGATAGTGTTAAAAGCATATTTGTTCACAAGACTTACACCCCTGACTTCATAATGGGTAGTATGATAGTAGAAGCAAAGGGCAGATTCACTTCAGTTGACCGAACTAAAATGGCTCAAGTGGTAAAAGAGAATCCTAATCTTGATATTCGTATGTTATTTATGCGTGACCAATGGTGTACCAAAAGTAAAAGCAAGAAGTATTCAGACTGGTGTAATGCTCACAACATCAAGTTTGCTTTTGGTATATCTCTACCTAAAGAATGGTTGAAGGAGTTAAGATAATGGATGATACATTGTATTGCATTAGCTGTGGTACTTGTAATGGTGAGTTTAAAATAATCCAACACATCAAGCGTTGCAAAGTGTGCAAAGAAGGTGTGCTGCTGACAGTCAACGAAATGATTGATATTATAAATGACCTACAAATACAAGGGTTAATACCAGAAAACTTTTTAGATTACAGGACAGAACAAACTTATCAAAGAGAGGAGTTAGACTTTGATGATGACCTCCTTTCAGTTGAACAAGCCATCTCAAGAGAAGATGCAATGCGTGATATGTATGACATAGATGAGGAGTATTAGTGGAACAACTAAATCTATTTCTAGGTACAAGAGTAATTAGTTGGTTTAGTTGTGGGGCTGCAAGTTCTTATGCTACCTATCTTGCCCATAAAAAATATGGTAATAGG
>Ga0209710_1003078_pt1 | contig 11343 bp, 11 predicted proteins | sample ArcticOcean_MG_C_5_FD_187436 | JGI IMG/M metagenome (GOLD analysis project Ga0209710, IMG submission 187436) | Marine microbial communities from western Arctic Ocean - ArcticOcean_MG_CB4_138 (SPAdes) (version 2) | ecosystem: Environmental > Aquatic > Marine > Oceanic | place: Arctic Ocean...
TGTGTAAATCCAAGCCCAGCCAATGTCGTATTGGCCATCAACCGGCGTCTGTGGCCGCTGTCAAACACCCACAACAACACGCCCAGCAATGAGCCGCCAGCATGAAGCAGCCACAAAGGCAGGTGCGATGCCAGCGTAAATAAGCGTAAAACGAGTTGGGTTAACACAGCATGTGGGTCCAGTAGCTATAATTAAAGTATCGCCGAGTTACTGAACAACTTGTGGGGCGATTCATAAATGCCGCTAAAGCGTTCGCCGAACTCCGGCTACAGGGTTCTCGGCAACGCCGAACCACCCTTTGCTATGACAGGAGTTTATATGTCTACCGATTTTCTTTTCACATCTGAGTCAGTTTCTGAGGGCCACCCCGACAAGGTAGCCGATCAAATATCCGACGCCATCCTTGACGCCATTCTCGAACAAGACCCTGTTGCACGCGTCGCAGCTGAAACGCTCACCAACACCGGCTTGGTTGTATTGGCAGGCGAAATCTCTGCCAATGCCCACGTGGACTACATACAAGTTGCACGTGACACATTGCAACGCATTGGCTACGACAACACCGACTTCGGGATTGACTACAAAGGCTGCGCCGTCATGGTGTGCTACGACAAGCAGTCCAATGACATTGCCCAAGGTGTAGACCGCGCCAGCGACGACTACCTCAACATTGGCGCCGGTGACCAGGGTCTGATGTTTGGCTACGCCTGCGACGAGACACCAGAGCTGATGCCAGCGCCCATTTACTACGCACACCGTCTGGTAGAGCGCCAAGCGCAACTGCGCAAAGACGGGCGCATGCCTTTTTTACGACCTGACGCCAAAAGCCAAGTCACCATGCGCTACGTTGACGGCAAGCCGCACAGCATTGACACCGTGGTCTTGTCTACCCAGCACAGCCCTGACCAAAGTGAATCCAGCACGAAGATGAAAGCCTCGTTCACCGAAGCCATCATCGAAGAGCTCATCAAGCCCGTGTTGCCGTCAGAGTGGATCACTGCTGACACCAAGTACCTGATCAACCCAACCGGGCGCTTTGTCATTGGCGGACCTCAGGGCGACTGCGGCTTGACAGGGCGAAAAATCATTGTTGATACCTACGGCGGCGCATGCCCACACGGCGGCGGCGCATTCAGCGGTAAAGACCCCACCAAAGTAGACCGCTCTGCAGCCTATGCGGCGCGCTATGTGGCCAAAAACATCGTGGCTGCCGGACTTGCCCGTCAGTGCCAAATTCAAGTGGCCTACGCCATTGGTGTGGCCAGGCCCATGAATGTGACGGTGTACACCGAAGGCACTGGCGTCATCCCCGACGACCAACTGGCCAAGCTGGTACTCGAGCACTTTGACCTGCGACCCAAAGGCATTATTCACATGCTCGATTTGCTGCGACCCATTTACTGCAAAACCGCCGCCTACGGCCACTTTGGCCGCGACGAGCCTGACTTCACCTGGGAGCGCACCGACAAGGCCGCTCTGCTCAAGGCCGCTGCTGGTCTGTAAACAGGGAGGGTGGCTTGGTGTTGGGTTGGTACCGACATCTCGCCCTGTCCTGCGCTGAACTTCAATGCCATGTCATAGCCGTGCCTGTCACGGCTATGGCCATTTAGCGCGTGCCGGCTCCACTGCGCTTGCTGTGCAACATGCCTACATTCATTTCGCCTGTCAGGCTTGAGGCATAAAAGCGCTCGATCATTTGTACCGATGTGCGCGCATTGCGTGCCAGCGTCAGGGTGTCAATGCCTTGCCCGTACAGCAGCCTGTACATGATGGCGGTGTGCCTCAGGCTGTACAGCGTGCGTTTGCGGTCCAGGTGATCAACCTCTTCCATGCCCGCCTCGCGCAGCACCCACTTGAACCAAAACCCCAGTATGGACAGCGCCTGCTGGCGGTCGCGCAACTCAGGCAAAAACACGTAATCATCCGGCCCGCCGTGGCCCGTGGCCTGAGCGCGACCAAGCGCTTGTTCAAACACCCTAACGGCTGGACGCATGGTCACTATGGGTTTGTCGTGGCGCTTGCTTTCAGGCAGGTTGAGACGAAGGTAATTGTGTGCGCCACGCACCACTTCGACGTGTTTGTTGCGCAGCTGGCGTATGTCTGATGGCCGAACAAAACTGTTCACCATGAAGGCAATGACCCACGCCATGTCTGGTGGCAATTGCAGGTATTTGGTGGGCACCCAAAACCGCTCTCTGGTTCCGCCTTCTACCTTGACTTGTGGCGCACTGCGCCTATCGGTAGACAACTGTCTGGCTGTGACGATCAGCTTGCGGTAGTCGCGCACACTGAACATAGACCGGGGCTTGTTTTTGGTCAGTACCTTGGGGAATTCTGGTATTTCCAGCAGCAACCCACGACGGACTGCAATTTTTAACAACTTGCGCACCGCCACCATGTATTGCGAGACAGTGGTCGCCGACAACCCAGCTGCACCCAGTCTGTCCACAACATCATCAAGCGTGTTGCAGGTCACCTCGTTGGGGCGAACCTTTTTGAGCACCGGCAAAATATGCAAATCCAAGCGTTGGCGCAAGATGGCGACAGATGCATTGGACAACTCACCGCGCGCAACGCACCTGCGTTCAAAGGCAAGCAAATCGTCAGCCAAGGCCTCAAAGTCTGCTTGCAAGTGGAACTTGTCCAAAGCCCCGCGCCCGGTACCACCGCCATCTCGCGCTGCTGAAAATACCGCGTTGTGTGCACGCTTAGATGGTGCCGATTTCGCACGTTTTTTTTCAGTGACATCCACTGTCAGCACAGCTGACGTGTCGATACCCGTTGCCGGACGTGCCTGTACAAGTGTCCCAATTGTGGCGTTGTGGCTCTCGCCACCAGTCAGCAAACCACGCAACAGAATTGCTTGCATGGCCTGCGGCGACATCACATAAAAAACTGGGCGGTTGTTGACCACCACAGCCACCGGACCGTCTGCAGACTGCGCCAATACGTCGTTGTGGTTGCGGGCCAAGTCGTCCATAGAAGCTATCAGTGTTGGCAATATACCTGTCAATACGTCTCCTGTTTAGTCATCTCAATTCATTGTTCATACCCTTAAAAAAACTTTACTGGCAGCCTGCTAGCGTTGCACCAACCTGTTCACCAGTCACCGTAGCTGCTCTGGCTGCAGTGGCAGTCACAAGCACCGCAATGGCTCAGGTAACAATGTCTGGCGAAGCTGGTTTTGCTTACATCTCTGACAAAACAGTAGGCGCCAAAGTCAACGGTGTTGCACCAGCACAAGCCACCACTGCCGGTATGGCTCAAACTGACGGCAGCATCACAATCGCTGCAACAGACGACCTGGGTGGCGGCATGACTCTGTCAGTTGCGCACACTGTTGACCTCAAGGGTCGCCAGTCTGTCGCTGCAGAGAACACAACAATGACTCTGAGCGGTTCATTCGGTACAGTCTTGATGGGTTCCCTCAATGCTTCTAACGGTATTTTGGGTCTCGGCGGCGCTGGTGGCGTTGGTCGTGGCTTGGACAGCAATGGAATGCTTGACGGCGATGCAGGTGTTGACATGATTCAGTACACATCACCTGAATTGATGAAGGGCTTAAAAGTTTCCATCAACACAGCTGAAGTTGGCTTGGGTGCAGGCGATGGTGCAGTCCAATCCGCTGGTGTGGGTGTTAGTTACTCAGCAGGTCCTTTGAGTGTTTCTTTCGATAACACCACCTTCTCTGGTTATGCTGCTGCTGCTGATGCAACAGCTAGAAATTCCTTTTGTGTTCTTGGTGGTACTACTGCAACAGCTGCTTACGGCACAGCTTGTGCTGCCGGTTCAACAGTTTTAGCTGCAGCCGTTAAAGGTCTTACAGCAGCTCAAGTTTTGGCAGCTCAGAAAGACTCACGTCAACGTTTGTCTTTCTCCTACGACTTGGGCGTTGCTAAAGTTGGCTACGGTACACAAACCAAGCAGTACGCTGGTACAGGCGTTGACAACAAGCAAACCATCATGGGTATTTCAGCTCCGTTTGGCGCAGTTACTGTGAGCTTGGCTCGTTCAACCAACAAAGACGACGGTGCAGCTACAAAGATAACTGGTACCGATTTGGGTATCAACTACGCTATGAGCAAGCGCACAGCTTTGAACTTGTCTTCAATGAAGACACAGTCAACTGGCGCCGTAGCAAACACCTTCACACGTTTGCGTCTGAAGACAACTTTCTAATCTAACGCTGGCATCTGCCAGTTAGAGATTTAGAGATTCTAAAACCCCACTGTGGCAACACGGTGGGGTTTTTTGTTGCGCGTGTGTATTGCGTCAACATTTATCTACTCAAATTTAGTTGTCTAAGTTATGATTAAACTGGCGCTGCGCAATGCAGCAGTTATCAACTGTCATCAATCAACTGAAACAGAGTAACGACAATGGCAACACGCAAACCAAGCACACCAAAAACCAGCACAGAACTCAAGCAGCAGCTTGCACAAGCCAAAGAGCGCTTAGCGGAATTAGAGAAGCGTGCTTACGCAGAAGAAATTAACGAGTTGATCAGTGCAACCAACATGGTTGCAGACTTTGCAGCAATACAAAAGCGTGTCAGTGACATCGATGCAACTGTGATACTGGCAACTCTTGGTGCTGCAGTTGGTATAAAACGCCTTGAAGTCAAGCAGTTAGAAACGCCAAAGCGCAAACCAGCCGATCCAAACCAACCTAAGAAGACACGAACCAAAGCTGCAAAATAGTGTAGAGCGTAGGGATGGCAAAGAAATTAACACTTGCAGAGCTGCGTGAAGCGATACGCAAGCAGAAGTTTCGCATCTTTGAGCTGGAGCAGGACATCAGAACCTACCAGTATTTGGAAACGATGCCGGAGTATGACCCTTGGTACAAGTACTGCTACGGCACAAGTAACTTTGGCTTATCGTTAGACGATAAAGATGTTGATGCATGGTTGCGTACAGTAGCGCTGCACATCAATGCAAGAAAACCACAGCACGGGGGTGGACAGAGTAATGCACTTGTAGTCACATGCCCTACGATGCCTTCGCACAAGAGCAAGCAAAACCTGATTGATTACACAGTTACACAGCTGCAGAAGAAAATAAAAGTGCGCAAAACTTCTGCAACAAATACCTAGCTTAAACAAGTTCCACAGCAGCACGCAACACAGCGGGACTAGCGTCGATGTAACGGAGAGTAACACTGGGACTGCGGTGTCCTGCAAGTTCCATCAACACACGAACACCAACACCTTTGTCAGCTAATCCGGTGATGAAGCTGCGTCTTCCGCTGTGACTGCTTGCACCAACAACACCAGCTGCTTTGTACAGGTAATGAAAGTATTGACTTAACGTGCTTGGCGAAAACCCGCGCTTAGGGTTTTTTTGTGTGGGAAACAGTGCGTACGCTGCAAACTTTGTTTCCAGCACTGACGCGCGTTTGAGCTCATCACCAAGCTCTTGATGCAGGTACTGCAAAATATTATCTTGCAAACGCTTGGGTAGTAAAACCGTGCGTGCATGTGCACCCTTAGTTTGCTGCGCTGTCAAACGTACTTGGGATTTGATGCTGCCGTCTGTGTGCAGTACATCAGCCAAGCGCAGTGCTGCAACTTCACCAACACGCATACCAGCCAGATGTGTCATCAAAAACATGGTTTTGTTGCGCGCAGCGTGTTTGTGCGCAGTGCAGTACAGCAGTACTTTGCGAATTTCCCTGTCATCCAGAACTTTGGCTTGGGACATTTAGAGCTCCTAATCAATGAAAACATGCAGCACAGTGTGTTGTCTTTGTTCAGGTAGAGCAACCGATTATTGGTGACTTCAATTCGCCAATGATTTCAAACTAATCAATCATTACCAGCACTATGTTTAATAAGCTTTGGTTTCCTTCTGTAGCAAAAAAACGATTGATTTACGCTGTTTCGGTTGACTGGTAAGCGGTGCGACTGCAGACTTAATAATGGGAACTCGTAGCTGTTGTTCGCAGTCAAAATAGGCGTTAAAAATACAGTTTTCCTGCGTCTGACATAAATAACTTAAGCAGCTTAAACAGTTGCTATAGACAGGGCTAAGGTTGGTGCAGCCAAATAGAAAAAACATGCACTGCAATTCCGTTCTACTTGGGTGTGTAACGGCAAGCAAATACCGCTCTACCTGTTGAGCGTCTTCATCGCACTACCCGTTAAGGATTCTTCAAATGACAAATACTCGTCATTTGCGATGATGTAATAGTTATGTTGCAGTGAGTCAAGAGTGCTTGCTGCAAATTGTGAGTGGGATGCCAAGTCTGTTTCGAGAACAGATACCCCACAAAGTGCAAGCGATAGTCGCTACATAGACTGCTCTGCACTTGCGTAAGGACACGCACATAAAAGGATGATCGCAAAACCTGCCTTCCCAGTTCAGTCTGGTTGTGTATATGTAGTGCTGGAAACTTCATTGAATACCAAACAGTCAAGCGTCGAGAGACGCTTGGCATGCCGAGTTGCTTATTGAATGAGTATTTAAGTTCATCAGTAAACCAGTAGTTGATGACAATCATTTAGTAGTTGAAGATGTTGTCGAACCGTGATGATGCTAGAGCAATAAACGAGTTGATGGCGATTGGGTTGCGAAGCAATCAAAGAGCTCAACGAAGTTTGCGTGCTGCGTTAGCAGACGCATGTGTTATTGCACCAGTACCACCGATTGCATAAATACTTTTATACAAAGGGGAACTATGACTTTTGAACAGAGACTTTATCAGCAGGTATGCCAAGTGCTACCAAACACCACCACCAGAACGTTTAGCCGTGATTGCGGCATGAGCGAGAACTACTACTGCAGCATCCAAAGTCAGGGGTTGCAACTATCAACTGCTGCACTGCTGCACCTAGCTGAAACCATGGAACACAGACAAACACTTGGGCAGACACGCAAACCCATTGAAGGGATACTGAAACTACTCGCCGATGAAGTAGCTGCTAGAACCAACAACATCAACAGTGCAAGCATCACAGTGCAGCGTCTCATAGCCAGAGCTATCGCCACAACTGCTTATCAGCGGGACTGTGCTGTGAACTTGCCAGCAATCAGCATGGGGTGGTTGTAGTGCGTGCGGCGGAGTTCATTGATGAGCAACAACTTAAAACTGCAGCAGTGAAAACACCAGCGCAACAGCGCTTGGAAACTCTGCGTCAACAAATCAAATTGACACAAGCTCAAGTCAAGCGCGAACGTGCGCAGCAGTCAGTACGCAAAGCACAGCAGCAGATGAGTGATGCACTGAAACCATAACGCAGAGAAACCAACCGAGCAGCACCGTTTCAAAGTCTTAGGTTGACTGGCTAGACGACGGCTATAGATTGACCAGTGCTTACACAACTTCAAAGGAGAAAGCACATGACATCAATAATAAACACACTCAAACTCACTGCAGCACGCAAAGCGCGCACACTGCCTGATGTGGCTAAGCGGCGCAACAAGCTGCTGCTGAAACTGGGTGAGCAGCGTGCACTGGCAACGGCATTGCAAAGTGGCGTGCACTACGCGCCCAAGCGACTAAGAAGCTTTACTGACATCAACACAGGTGAGCGCATTGTCAAGGAAGTGCCAGTGCGTATCAAACCGTGGTTCTGGACAGGTGAGCGTGGAGAAACTCTGCTGAGTGTGAATTATGGGAGTAAGCAAATAGAGATTTCCAAAGGCAAAACAGCCATTGAAGTTGGCACAGATGCAGACTTGATCACGGTGCTGGACACAGTGATTGCTGCTGTGAAGAACGGTGAGCTGGATGTGCAGATTGAGTCAGTCAGCAACAGACTGCGTGCAGGGTTTAAAAAACCAAAGTAAACACACAGTGCAAACAGTGTCAGTTGTGGCGTTGTTTGCGTCTGCTTTGCAGCAGTGCAATGTTCTGCTCACCACTGACTGTGCTGGCATAGTGGCTGTTGATCACATCCACACTGGTGCGTGCATTGCGTGCCAGTGTCAGCAAGTCAATACCTTGTCCGTACAGCAGTCTGAATGTGATGGCACTGTGCCGCAGGCTGTACAGCGTTCTGCTTTGTCCGTGCGGTCCAGCTTTTAGCTCTGTGTCTGCCAGTACCCAGTTGAAGTAATACGCCAGCACAAACTGCGCATACTGCCTGTCTTTGAGCTCAGGTAAGAACAAGTAATCATCTGCAGCTGTTAAAACAGTGTGTGCACGCACACGCAGCATATGCTCATATAAACGAACTGCAGGTTGCAGCGTCACAATGGGTTTGCCGTGCAGCTTGGTTTGCGGCAGCGTCAGTCGAAGATAAGTGCTGTTGTTACGTACAACTTCAACGTGTCGATGTTTCAGTGTTCTTAAATCACTTGGACGTATGAAGCTGTTGACCATAAACCCAATCACCCAAGCCACATCTGGTGGCATTAGATATTCTGTTGGTCGAAGTTTGAAGTGTTTGTGTGTCAAGTTCACAGTTGCTGGATGTTGCTGACCACATAACCTGCGTGCTGTTCGCAGTATTCGCCAGTACTCTGTGGGTGTAAATGCACCACGTGGCACTGTGACTATCTTGATTTTTGGAAACTGTGGCAAGTGCTGCATCACACCAAGATGCACAGCCATTTGCAACACTTTGCGAACTGCAATCAGGTACTGACTAACTGTGATGCTGCTCAGTGTTGAGCTGAGATGCTGACTGAAGTGCAACAGCTGTGCATAGTCCACATCTGCTGGCGAGTGCATAGCCCAGCGCGGCAGTATGTGTGCATCCATTCTGTTGTGCAGCACACGCAAGCTGGCGCTGCTGAACTCACCACGCTGAACTCGTGCGTGTTCGTTGTTCAGCATCTGTGCAGCAACAGCTGCGAATGTGTATTTTGGTGCAACTGGCGTAACTGGCGCGACTGGTGTTGCAGTGTGTAATGCAGAGTTTGTTCTCGTTGCGGTATGTGTCTGTTTGTAAGCACCAGCAACCAGTTGTTCGTAAAACCTGCGTGCTACAGACTGTGCAACACGCAAGCTCTGCGTCTTAGTGCTCTTTCTGTGTGTCACACCGTTTAACCAACAGCGTGTTTGCCAGTACTTGCTGGCTGCTATTTTAAAAACCACCAACTTGTCTGGATAACCTGGCACTGGTGTAATTGAACTTGGTATTGGTACGGTGCGAGTTCGTGCCTGTGTGCTGAAAACACTTTGATTCTGTGCTGCTTGTGTATAAATGGCGTGCATTGCTGCAGCATAGTGTTGCACGCCTTAAATGCAACCACGCTGTGTAGATTTCAATTTCACTGTGTCACCAATTGTTGCCGCAACTCAGCCACTTGTTGCCAGTTAGATCGATGCTGTAAAAAGACTGTTTGGGTTGTGATGTGTTGCACACAGCGTGGTGTGCAACTTTGGCGCGAATGTTGTTGGCAACTTAGTGGCAGCCTAGTGCGCACTTTGCGTGCAATCTGCTGACAAAATAAAACATTGTTGCTCTGGCTGCAGTGGCAGTAACAGGCGTAGCTTCTGCTCAAGTAACAATGTACGGTGTGATGGACCAGGGTTACGGATCAGTAACCACTGAGTCAGACGCTGGCGTTCAGGCTACTAAAACTACTGGTATGGTTTCTGGTGTTCAAAGCGGCAGCCGCTGGGGCATCAAAGGTGCTGAAGATCTGGGTGGTGGCTTGACAGCCAGCTTCCAACTTGAGTCTGCAATCTCTGTAGGTGACGGTGCCAGCAGCGGTTTCGCACGTACATCTAAGTTTGCACTGGACGGCAGTTTCGGTACCGTCAGCATGGGTGCTCAGTACACACCTACTTTCTCTTTGCTCGGTGCTTCTGACGTGACCGGCACTGACGCCTCCACTACCGCTAGCATCATGGACGTGCGCGCTGACAACATGTTCATGTACACATCACCACGCATCAACGGCATTCAAGTTGTAGCTGGTATGTCTGGCAACAAAACAGATTCGACATCTGGTACGACTACTGCCGAGTCAGATATCAAAGACATCACAGTAAGTTACGCCGCCGGTCCCGTGTATGTTGCTGCTGGTTCTTACGCTGTAAACACAACAGCCACCAATGCTACTACTCTTGTTACTACGGTTACTTCAGAGATAACGATTAAGACTATTGCTGCAACATACGACTTGGGCGTTGCTAAACTGTACTTTAACAAATTGACACAAAGTCAATCTAGCGTTGATAACGGTGAAACCAACTATGGTGTGAAGATGCCCATGGGTGCAGTAACTTTGTTGGCAGGCTACGGTCGCAACACGGCTGACAGCTCTACATCATCTACCGATTACACAATCGGTGCTGACTACGCATTCAGCAAGCGTACCAACGCTTACGCTCGTATTGCCAAGGGACAGGCTGTCAACGCTGGTACCATCACCAAAGAGATGTACGTTGGCGTGCGTCACTCTTTCTAATCTAGCGCTGGCATCTGCCAGTTAAAGTTTTTAAAGAACGAAGAACCCCGTTGTAGCTAATACAACGGGGTTTTTTTTGATAAGTATTACCTGTTACTACATTTCTATTTTGATAAGAGTTATATTTTATTACTGTATTTCTATTGTTGAAATGGGCATCTACCCCTACGTACATTGTTTTAATGTTCACACTGACGGCCCAAACAGACCCTGCAGCTGGATTTAAGGTGCAATTCGTGCAGATGTGTTGGGAGATACTGGGTGTGTGGCGCCAGCCTGCGGCGCTGCTACAAGTTGGTTTGGGTACTGAGGCTGCATATTTAACAGCTTCTAACAGGCTGTTAAATTGACCTTATGACTTGTAAAAGTCTCTAATTAACACGTCATCTGGTCCTTGCTTGATGGCCAGCAGCACTTGGTGCGCGAGCGACAACGCTGTTGAAAGGCTATTTCTTTACGCTGCTTCTCTGTTGTGTGGGCGTTGCCATGATGAGCTTAAATGGTAGCTTGTAGACAACACATGCAGGTACGTCGCCTCCCGGCTTCAACAGCAGCCACCAGTACTGAAAGTACACAGTTTGCTCAACTAGCCACTGAATTGGGCTAGGACTTGGGCTTGCGCCCAGCCAGCAGGTACCCAGCCTGGTGCATTGCAAGCTTGGACGAGGCGACTGTTTGTACCTGTAGCAGTGGCCTCTAGATGAACACGCTGCGACATGTGTACACAGCTGCAAGGCAGTCACTGCGTCATGTCTCGGGCTGTGTGGACGCGTTTGCCAGCCATGAAGCTACTTCTAGCTAACGGAATCACACCAAGAAGAGCTGGTTGCGCGCGCACAATAATAAATAGTTTGAAAACTTTTAGATTTTAATATTAATTATGATAATCTTACGCACATTCTGGCATGGACAAAAAACCTAGACGCTGAGATTTTCCCCATAAAAAAACCCCGTTGTGTTAGCCACAACGGGGTTCTTC
>Ga0209710_1003079_pt1 | contig 11337 bp, 6 predicted proteins | sample ArcticOcean_MG_C_5_FD_187436 | JGI IMG/M metagenome (GOLD analysis project Ga0209710, IMG submission 187436) | Marine microbial communities from western Arctic Ocean - ArcticOcean_MG_CB4_138 (SPAdes) (version 2) | ecosystem: Environmental > Aquatic > Marine > Oceanic | place: Arctic Ocean: Canada...
TTTTATAAAGGTATCTATATCCCCATATTTTTTCTTGATCATTAAATTGCTTACCACCAATCATCCCCATGCTTAACTTAAATTTTGAATTTACTTTCCAATCTAATTGAGCAATTTTTAAAAAAGCTGTATGAGAGCTTCCTGCATTGTTTTTGCCAATATCATAGGTAATTTTCGCAGAAACAGATTCATTAAACGAATATTTATAGCCTAAGTAAACTCTTGACAATTCGAATGCGCTAGTTTGTATAGTGTTTTCTGTAAAGTCATAATGATAATTCCAAAAAGCTTTAAAATGAGGCTCTCCTGATGAAGAAATACTAGAATCCTCTTGTCCGAAATTTAGTAATGGAATAAATAAAAAACTCATTACAAGAAATTGTTTAATCATAGTATAGATAATTTTAGTCATTACAAATATCTAACTATTAATCATTTTCAATGTTATGTAAATGTTAAGAAAAAAAAAGCTGCCTTGATCAAAGGCAGCTTGTAATCAAAGTAAAGTTGACTAAAACTATTCTATATGATTACGTGTTTGTTAACAGGTATAAATATATTTTAAATAAATTAACCCAATGTAAAGTGAATATTATTTTAATGTTAATTTAAAGTAATTTGAATTTTGTGTTTAAAATTTATAACTATACCCAATAGATATTTCTGTCCCATATTCTCTTAAAGAATAAAGTTGATCAGCAGTATTGAAAGACTCATACACACTTTCTTTCTTATTATTTAACAGGTTTTTAATTTTTAAATCTATAGAAGTATTATTGTCTTTGCCAACCGTCTTATTTAAATTTAAATTTAAACTGTGGAAAGGACTTGAATATACATCAGGAACAATTCCTGTCCCAACTACCTCAAGAGTTTTTCCTTGTACATTGTAATATATACCTGCTTCAACACCTAAATCTGTATTTTTATAATTAAAGCTAGAGTTTATTAGAAATGGAGATTGACCTTGCAAGTCTCTAGTTTTAGAAATTATTTCTCCATCTCTTGCGGCTAAAACTCTTCTATTATATTCATCCTCATACATTTTTAAGGATGACTTTATATATGAAGCATTAACTGTGAATTTTAATTTTTCCTGTTCATTTGACAAAAAGGTTAAAGGTTTTCTAAATTCAAATTCAAATCCATATACATTAGCAGACCCTAAATTTCTTGGAGTTAATTGATTAGGTGCAGATGCAAAAAATGAAAGCTCGATAGGATCCTTAAAGTCTTTATAAAAGCTACTGAAAGCAATTATCTCTTCTTTGTCTCCAAAGATCTCGTACCTTAAATCAAAGTTATTTATATAAGAAGGTCTTAAATCTAAATTTCCAATGAACATCCTCCCTGTTATTGCATCAAAAATCTGAGCTCTGGAAGCTTCCTTAAAAGATGGTCTTGCTGTAGAAATTGAGTATGATGTTCTAAAGTTTGTATTATCATTAACAGCGTAAATAAAATTAGCTGATGGGAATATGTCTAATTTATCTATAATTTTAGTATTGTTAAATATTTCACTCCCGCTCTGATTTTGGCCTGTATAAAATGATTGAAAGTTTTCAGCTCTTAGCCCAATGATGGATTTAAGTTTTTCAGAAATATTAAATTCATTGGAAGCATAAACAGCTAAATTTCTTTGCTCACCCTCATAAGAATTTGCTGGTTTATAAGAGTCCCCAAATACCATATGTGTCCCTGACTGATTTGAGGTAGTCCATAAATTTTCTGTTAATAATAAATTATCAGCTATACCATTTTCAACATTTTGAGTTGTTGAGGTAAAGGAAAAATTATCTATCTCAAAATCACGAGTTTTATATGTGAATGCTCCACCGAATTTTAATTTAGCAGGCTCATCAAAAAGAGTGTACTTTTTTAAAAAACTTAACTTTGAAGAAATATTAATTTCCATTAAGTCTCTCCAAATTCTTACAGGGTACCCTGATGAACTAGGCCTTATACCATAGCTTCCCTCATCTGTTCTCATAAAAGGAGTTATTTTGTGATCAAGATCTTTTACTATAGAAATTGTTGGAGATATTTTCCACTCTGTTTTCCATCCATCATCTCTTGTATGAGTTCCAACTATTAATGCATTACTTACAGATCTTTGAGTATATAAAATAGCATCTTTAAATACATCTACAAAACCACTTCCACCTCCGCCTTGAGCTACTTGTTGGTAATAATATCCGGCTGTAGATTCTCCATTTTGAATATGTAATAAAGTTAGCTTATATTTTGATCTATCCCTTTTGTAAACAACTCCTAATAGACCATTTAATAACACATTATTGATCCCCTCATCTCCAACACTAATTCTCTTTGCTTCTAATTCATTTATTGAGGAATCATTTTCATTTTTAATTAAATTATTGTCTACTCTATCTTTAAAAAATGTAGTTGTATTCTTGTATGACATGGACAATTGATAGCCTAATCTGTTATTACCAACTTCAAATTGATTTCCAGAGGTAAATCCAAAGCTAAAATCACTATTACTAGTTTTTCTTTGAGCTGACAACTGTGGATTAAAGGCCGATGTTAATGTTGTTAAAGTAGGAGAATTGTCAAAAGTCCCTGGGATAGGCTGATATCTATTTATTGGTAAATTCCTGTATCCATTATCAAACCCAAAGATATCTGTTTTACTCTTTTTTGATGTTAGATAATTAGAATTATTATGCATTGTTGGGTTGTATGCATGACCAATAGAAAACGAATTTGTTTTTTTTGACGGAAAATCTTTAGTAACAATATCGATGACTCCGCCTGTAAAGTCAGCAGGATACTCAGCTGAAGCAGATTTTATAACAATTATATTGTCTAATATATTGGTAGGAAAAATATCCATCTGAATTGTATTCCTATTAGGATCTAATCCAGGGATATCCATACCGTTAAGTATTGATTTTGTGTATCTATCGCCTAGTCCTCTAACATACACATATTTCCCCTCTTGAACTGAAACACCAGGAACAGATTTTATTGCAGATGCAATGTTGCTAGCTCCCGATTTTTTAATACTTTGACTTGAAAGACCATCTAACATTACAGCAGATTTTTTTTGTAAATCAAGAACAGCAGACTCTGTATTTTTTCTTAATGTTGTTGTTATTACAACAGTTTCTAAAGAATTAGTGTTTAAAGTTACATCGACATTTGTTACTTGATTGCTTTTTACAACAACATCTTCAATTTCTACAGATTGATAACCAACGTAAGAATATGTCATTGTATAGGTACCCTCACTTAGTTCTATTTCGTAATTTCCATCAAAATCTGATGAAACTCCTTGGGTAGTTCCTTTAACAATAACACTAGCAAATGCCATTGGTTCATCATATTCACCATCCATTAATGTTCCAGTTATTTTTCCAGACTGTGAATAAGATATAAATGTTAAAAGTAGAAATGTTGATAAAGTTAAAGTAGTTTTAGTCTTCATTTTTTTAATTTATTTGCAAATATCTATTTCAAATGTTAACTAAATGTTTTCTAATATTAACTAATTGTTAATTAATAAAAAGAGCAAAACCTACAAATTTGACTTGTAGGTTTTGTTATTTTAATTCTATTGCTAGTAATAATTAATCATTATAGTTTGTTCAAATAATTACCAGCCTAAAGCAGCAGCAGTATTTGAATAAGACCATGCAAGGTTTGCTGTATTTGCCCCAACTGTATTTTCGTCAGCAGCTATTGAAGATGCTATTGATCCAAATCCATCCACAGTTACATTTTCAGATCTGTTATTAAAGATACTTTCTAATGTTGCTCCTTCTGGAACTACAATTTCAAATGTTCCAAAAGATAATAGCCCTGAATTGTAATTATTAGCAACACCATCATTATCAATTTCAATATCAGAACTAGCTTTAAAATTCACGGCATATAGATTTGTTGTATAACCCATTGCGTTAGACCTGTAATCGGCATATTCACCATCTTCAGTAACTTGACTTCCAATGATAGTAATATTTCGTAACTCAAATTGTCCATTCAAAGATCCTTCAGGACCATCTATTTCTAGTGCATGGTCAGAAACATCTCCTAAAACTACAACAGCATTATCTATTGTTCCAGAGTATGCTTGATCTATGTCAAGACCATCATCTCCTTGACCCCAGACAAGTAGATTAGATGCGTTTACAGTTCCTCCAAAAAACTCAATTCCATCATCAGTATTAGCAACTACTTCAATATTATCTATAACAGTACCATTACCAACTCCACCTAAAGTTAAACCATTGATCTCATTGTCTTCCCCTATCAAAGCTCCTCCGTGTCTTATAGAAACATAGGTTATAGACCCAGAATTATCTGACGCATCATTGCCTCCGTAAAGTCCAAATGTGTCATTCGCAGGAATACCTTCAATTTGTACTTCAGAAACATCCCCTGAAAATGAAGATGGAGCATATCCTAAGACTATTAGCCCTCCCCATAAACCTCTATCATTAATTCCTAAGTTTGTCCCAGCAGTTTGTCCTACTTCAATATTATCACTCTCTGATGTCATAATAATTGGGCAATCGGCAGTCCCATTAGCATTTAGTGTTCCTCCTCTTGCTACAACTAAAGCTGATGCTAAAGACCCTGTTCCAGCACTACCTTTTATTATCGTGCCACATTCAATATTTAAAGTAGCTCCAGCATCCACAACAACTTTTTGATTTAACACATATATATTATCACTTGTCCAGTTGTTAACACCTGTAAGCATTCCTGTGACATTAATGTTTTCTGATACAGGATCCGGATCAACTGCTACCACAGGAGGATTGTCGTCATTATCACAAGCGGAAAATGTAAATAATGTGATCATTAGTAAAGAGTAAGTTAAATTTTTCATAGATATTTTTTTTATTAATTATATAGTGCAAAGAAATACCTATGATTCTAATTTGTATTTACTAAATGTTTAACGAATTGTTATTTAATTGTTAAGAGACTATTTAACTATACATTGAAGCATTCTTTTTTGATTTTTAATTATATTGCTATTTGAAAAATAATTCAACATGAGCTGGGAACAATTACTTTCACTAAAACGTCAGGGAGATCAAACAAAGCGAATTAGAAAAGAACAAGATGAGACTAGATTAGGCTTTGAGGTGGATTATGATCGGATTATATTTTCTTCTGAATTTAGAAGTCTTCAAGACAAAACACAGGTTATCCCTCTCTCAGACAACGACTTTGTACACACAAGGTTAACCCATAGTTTAGAAGTCAGTGTTGTAGGTAGATCTTTGGGTAGAAAGGTAGGAACTAAAATATTAACTAAATACCCGCATCTTCAAGCCACACATGGATATCAGGCTAATGATTTTGGAGCTATAGTAGCTTCTGCGTCCTTAGCCCATGACATTGGAAATCCTCCGTTTGGTCATAGTGGTGAAAAATCAATTGGTCAATATTTTAGAAATGGTAATGGAAGTAAATTTTTAAATGATTTAACAAAAAAAGAATACCAAGATTTATGCGACTATGAGGGTAATGCTAACGGATTTAAAATACTTACTCAGTCTAGAACTGGACGTGAAGGAGGTTTAAGGTTAAGTTATGCTACATTGGGAGCATTTATTAAATACCCAAAGGAATCTTTACCTTTTAAACCTACAAATAATGTCAGTGATAAAAAGTTTGGAGTCTTTCAAAGTGAATTAGAAATATTTAATGATGTTTTTAGTGAACTCGGATTAATTGTAAATGATAATAAAATTAGACATCCTTTAGCTTATTTAGTTGAAGCTGCAGATGATATATGTTATACTATTATTGATTTTGAAGATGGAATTAATTTAGGGTTAATAGAAGAAGAATTCGCACTTGAGTATTTGATTAATCTTGTAAGAGATAGTATCAATAGCAATAAATATAACTCACTTACCAATAAGCAAGACCGTGTAAGTTACTTGAGAGCTTTGGCTATTAACACATTAATTAATGAAGTTGTAGATATTTTCATAACTAACGAAGAAGAAATATTAAAAGGGAATTTTAAATCTGCTTTACTAGATAAAAGTAAATTTTCAGCACAAATAAATGATATTATTAAATTAAGTATTAGTAATATTTATCAATCTAGAGATGTAGTTGAAAAGGAAATTGCTGGTTATAATATAATAAATAAGCTATTAGACATATTTATAACTTCTTTAAATAATAATGAAGACGGAAATGCAAGTAGTTATGATAAATTAATTTTAGAATTGTTGCCCCAAAAATTTAACCTTTTAGGATCTAGTCTTTACAACAGATTAATAGGTGTTTGTCACTATGTTTCATCAATGTCTGATACTCAAGCTGTAATTACCTACAAGAAAATTAGTGGGAATCATTTTTAAAACTTTCAATAGTTATTTCTAAACTAGTTTTATCAAGACCTATTGATTCTTTTAATTTTTCAGTTTTCCCATGTTTGATGAAAATATCAGGAACTCCTAAAATTTTGACTTTATTTGAATAATTATTTTCAGACATAAATTCTAATACAGAACTGCCAAAACCGCCAGCTTTGACACCATCTTCTATTGTGATTATCTTATCTCCTCTTTGACATACTTTATGTAATATTTTGGTATCTATTGGTTTAATAAACCTCATATCATATAAACTAAGATTAAGTTTATTAGAAATATCTATTACCTCATTTATAATTGTCCCAACACATAATATGCTTAATAATTTACCGCTTCTAATTTCTTCACCTTGCCCAATTTTCACTTCTTTATATTCCTTTTCCCAGTCAAATATTAACCCTCTTCCTCTTGGGTATCTAATTGCTATTGGACCTCTGTCTTTAAGTTGTGAAGTATATAAAATATTTCTTAATTCTATTTCATTTCTTGCAGCAAAAATCGTCAAGTTTGGAATACACCTAAGGTAAGCAATGTCAAAAACTCCGTGATGAGTAGCACCGTCATTACCAACTAAGCCAGCTCTATCTATACAAAAAATTACAGGTAGTTTTTGTATGGCTACATCATGAATAATTTGATCATAGGCTCTTTGTAAAAAAGTAGAATAAATTACACAAAATGGAATTAATCCTTGAGATGCAAAACCGGCCGCAAGTGTTACAGCGTGCTGTTCAGCTATTCCAACATCAAAAGCCCTATCAGGTAATTCTTTAATCATATGAGTAAGCGAACTCCCAGTAGGCATTGCTGGAGTAATAGCGATAATTTTATTATTTTTCTTGGCTAAATCTAATATGGTTAATCCAAATACATCTTGAAATTTGGGTGATAAATTTTTCACTTTGCTGTTAATAATAACACCAGTTTTATTATCAAACTTTCCAGGTGCATGGTATTTAATTTGATCCTCTTCTGCTAGTTTTAAGCCCTTACCTTTTTTTGTAATTACATGTATTAATTTAGGGCCTTTTTTATTTTTAATCCTTTTAAATACTATTAATAATGAATCAATACTATGCCCATCAATAGGGCCGTAATAATCAAAATTCAAAGACTCAAAAATATTATCTGTTTTCTTGCTGTTTACTTTTACAGTACTTAAATAATTTTTTAAAGCCCCAACACTAGGATCTATTCCAATAGAATTATCATTTAAAATTACGGTAATATTAGAATTTGTAACACCAGCATGATTTAGCCCTTCAAATGCCATGCCACTAGCAATAGATGCGTCACCAATTACCGCTATATGTTCTTTGTCAAATTCCTGTTTTATGCTAGATGCTAAGCTCATTCCTAAAGCTGCAGAAATTGAGGTAGAAGAGTGTCCCACTCCAAAACTATCAAATTCACTTTCATTTATTTCTGGAAAACCACTAATTCCTCCAAACTCCCTATTTGTGTGGAAGCTATTTTTTCTTCCAGTTAATATTTTATGACCATAAGCTTGATGACCAACATCCCAAACTAATTTATCAATTGGAGTGTTAAACACATAGTGAAGTGCAATAGTTAATTCAACAGTGCCTAAGCTTGAACCTAAATGACCTTCTTTTTTAGAAACAATATCAATTATAAACTCTCTAAGATCTTTTGCTAATCCAAATAAATCTTCTTCTGAAAGTTTTCGTAAATCATCAATATTATTGACTTTATTTAAAAATTCTAAGGCCATTTTATTAAATAATTAACTCTGTTAGTTAGTGTACTCTGCAAAAATAACACAATTAAGTTTATCAAAACATATCTTAATTAATAGAGTTCGAAATAATTACTTATTTTTGAACTTAATTTAAGCTATACCCTAAACCTAAAATATGCAAAAACTCCTTTTTCTTTTTTTAATTTCTACTTCAATTTTTTCTCAAAATCAATCAAATACAATAATTGAGGAATATCTTAAAGAGACTAAGTCCACTCATATGTTAATAGATTCAGATATTGATGAATTTTTTATTAACAATGAGATTGACTCTGAGAGTATGGGTATGAAAATATTATACATCAATCAAATGCATAACGGAATAAAGATTTATAATGCAATTTCTACAATTTCTATAAAAGATAGTGAGGTATTTTACTACACAAATAATTTTTTAAAAAACATAACAGAAAAAATCAATTCTAGCACACCAATTATAAGTCCAAGTGATGCAATTACTAATGTAATAAATTATTATGGTTTGGGAATAGCTACTAACCTTCGAGAATTGAGTTCAGAAGATAATAGTTTTATTTTCAGTTCTGGTGGAGTTTCACAACATGATATTCCAGTTGATTTAGCTTATTATAACAATAGCGAAAGTTCTATTAATCTAGTATGGGATTTAAGTATTCATACTTTAGATGGAAAGTTTTGGTACAGTGTTAGAGTGGATGCTCTAAACGGAGAGATTCTTAATAAATCAGATTGGATTATAAACTGTAGTTTTGAGTCTAATCAAGATCATAAAAACACCCAAAGCAATAGTCCAAAAATATATAATCAAGAAACTGAAACAAAATCTGTACTAACGGATGGATCCTCATATAGTGTTTTTGCATTGCCAGTTGAAAGTCCAATTCACGGATCAAGACAACTTTTATCAGAGCCTTCTAACGATTCAGCCTCACCTTATGGATGGCACGACATTAATGGAGTTGATGGCCCAGAATATACAATAACCAGAGGTAATAATGTTTGGGCTAGAGAAGATGTCGATGGCTTAGGGGGTAATGGATACTCTCCTGACGGCACATCTGAGCTAAATTTTGATTTTGAACTTAATTTTGATCAACAACCAATTGGTTATCAAGACGCTTCATTAACTAATTTATTTTACATTAATAATATGATGCATGATATTTGGTATCAATATGGTTTTGATGAACAAAGCGGAAACTTTCAAGAAAATAATTACGGGAACTCTAGTTCGACATGGGGAAGTGGAGATTCTGTGAATGCAGATGGACAAGATGGTGACGGAATGAATAATGCTAGCTTTGGAACCCCTCCTGATGGAGCTAATCCATCAATGACAATGTATTTATGGAATGGACCCAATGGGGAACCATTAACAATAAATAATGGAGCATCTTCAGGTTCATACTCTGCTGGTTCAGCTGATTTTGGAGATTCGCTACCAATTGACTCTTATTTAACAGCAGATTTAGCATTAGTTATAGATGAACTAATTATAGGAGGAGATAGTTATGATGCATGTCAGAGTATTACAAATGGAAGTGAAATTGCAGGTAAAATTGCTGTTATTAGAAGAGGAACATGTGAATTTGGCTTCAAAGTATTTGCGGCACAAGCACAAGGCGCAGTAGCAGTTATCATTGTAAATAATGTTCCAGGATCAGCTGTTAATATGGGAGGAGGAGCAGACGGTGGAAGTGTTACAATTCCGTCAATTATGGTTGCACAAGATTTAGGAAATGATTTAATATCGGAGTTAGAATCCGGAATAACAATAAGCGGATCATTAATCGGTACTATTGATTTAGACGGAAGCTTTGATAATAGTATTGTTTCTCATGAGTATGGTCATGGAATTTCAAATAGGCTTACTGGCGGCTCTAGTTCGGTAAATTGCATGAATAATCCCGAACAAATGGGAGAAGGTTGGTCTGATTGGATTGCACTAATGTTAACAATTGAAGAGGGTGATTTATCAACAGACATTAGAGGAATGAGTCCATTTGCTTCGGGTCAATCTACAACTGGAACTGGAATAAGAAATGCGCCTTATACTACAGATTTTTTAATTAACAATTATACCTACGGAGATTCAAATAACGCATCAAATGTTAGTGAACCTCATGGTGTAGGCTTTGTTTTTGCCACAATGTTATGGGATCTAACATGGGCTTATATAGATAAATATGGATTTGACTCGGACTTGTTTAACGGTACTGGAGGAAATAATAAGGTAATGCAATTAGTTTTAGATGGACTAAAATTACAGCCTTGTAGTCCAGGTTTTGTTGATGGTAGAGACGCTATACTTGCTGCAGACATGGCTTCTACAGGAGGCCAAAATCAATGCCTTATATGGGAGGCTTTTGCAAATAGAGGGCTTGGATACAATGCATCTCAAGGAGATAGTGAAAGTCGAACTGATCAAATTGAAGATTTTAGTTTGCCACCAGACGAAGATCCAACTTTAGATAATTGTGAAGTTTTAAGTGTTATTGACATTGAAAATATGACAATAGTTTATCCTAACCCAGCAAACGGGTCAGTAAATATTGTTTCTCAATTTATTGATGGCGCTACTATAATTAAGTTAATTGATTTAAATGGTAGAATAGTTTTAGAAGGAAATTATAATTTTGAAAACAAAATCAATGTTAATTTACAGAACATTAGCTCAGGAGTTTACATACTAAACTTGAATAATAATGGTGTGATGTATAATCATAAACTAATTATTAATTAACATATTAATGCTTTTAAATTACGATTCTAATTATTTCATGAAAAAAGCCATTGAAGAGGCTAAGATTGGATTAGATAAAGGAGAAGTTCCCGTAGGGGCAATAATTGTAATTGATAATAAAATTATAGCTAGGGCCCACAACTTGACTGAATCACTTTGCGATGTAACCGCACATGCTGAGATATTGGCAATAACTGCAGCTTCAAATTTTTTAGGATCTAAATTTTTACATGAGTGTACAATGTATGTTACACTTGAGCCATGTTCAATGTGCTTTGGTGCATTATACTGGAGTCAAATATCTAGAGTAGTATATTCAGCCGAAGAAAAAAATAATGGAGTTAATGTTGTAAGATCAAAAATCCATCCAAAAACTAAAATAGAGGGCGGAGTGTTAGCTAGTCAAACAGAGATAATGCTGAAAGAGTTTTTCAAAAAAAAAAGAACCTAATCTCTTTTTTTAGTTTTATTCATTTTATCAA
>Ga0209710_1003085_pt1 | contig 11320 bp, 5 predicted proteins | sample ArcticOcean_MG_C_5_FD_187436 | JGI IMG/M metagenome (GOLD analysis project Ga0209710, IMG submission 187436) | Marine microbial communities from western Arctic Ocean - ArcticOcean_MG_CB4_138 (SPAdes) (version 2) | ecosystem: Environmental > Aquatic > Marine > Oceanic | place: Arctic Ocean: Canada...
ATTAGAAGAGACTTCTCTCTCAAAACTCGGGCCGTCATGAATAAAAATAATAAAACAAACACGTTAAGCGAATTAGTTTCGCTGGCAACTTGCGACGAATCGAACCTTAACGAACAAGCTGGAGAACAAAACAGATCATCTTCCGCTTTTGAAGAAATTCTCGCGTTAATTGCCGAAAACGAACTAGAAATAATCGATTTATTGCGCGAAATGGACAAATCGTTAACTTCCGAAAACGCAAAGACGAGGCAGAGAGCGACCGAGTTATTGAGCGAATCAGTTCGCAAATTGATGCAAAAAGAAGAAAAAAGAAGAACAGTAGGAGGAGGAGGAGGAGGAGGAACTCGCGATGATTTCGATCATGAGCAGACGAAAAGAGAGGCTATGCTGTTAATGCAATTTTTCGCAGCAAAGACGAGAGAGGTTTCGACCTTAAGAAGTGGTTTAGATGGGTGTTTGTTCTCAGTGAAGTATTTGTATAGGTTGGAAACGATGAGGAAAGAAGCAGAAGAAGAAAAAAATGCGAAGAATGAGAGTAATGAGAAAGAAGAACGTTATTCGAATGACGATGATGTTATAGAGTGTATAGATAACGTATGTGAGGAGTTGTTCGAGCAAGTTCACGCGCCGGCGCTAGCGCATCGAGAGCGACAAAAGGTGTATAATTTGTTAGCAGAGTTATTAAGGACGTTTCCGGAAGGTGTAGTTCTCGGTGTAGAACAGAGCGTAGATGTGAGACGAAAGAAGGCTGTGTCTAGATTAGAACGCATCGTAGCGAATTGCGACGGTGAAAGAGATCCACGAAACGTGTTGGCTCTGTGTCAACTCTGGCGTGAGTTGCCAAAAGCATTCAACGAGGCTGATAGGAATCATTATGATAAGAATAAGATGAATGCATCGAACGATGAAAATTTTCAATCAGTGAGTGCGCAAGCTTTTGTGGCGAACTGTGAGGAAGTATACGATATCGTTGCGGCATATTTCCCAATTTCGTTTAAACCGCCTCAGAACGATAGCGTTAAAATTACAAGAGAGGAACTCGCGAGCGGTCTTCGAAGCGCCATGACAGCAACGAATTGTTACGCAGAGTTTGCTATTCCGCATGTTTTAGAAAGTGTCGTAAGTAGCGGAGACGACAACGCTACATCCTCTAAATCTGGCGAAGTGTGCGCAGACGCCATCGATTGCCTTGAAAAGATGAGTACTGATTGGCCCGATGAAGATATCGCGACGGATAGTATTTGTAAGAACGCCTGGTCGCGTTTACGACTGTGCATCATTTCTCCTAAAGATTTAGAGTGGTCGCGACCGGTGCGCAGGGCAACAGCGCGTTTGTTGTCTAATAAAACAACGTTTTCGACTAAGATTTTGAATTTAGCTTTAGAAGATCAAAGTTTGACAACGTGCGAGGAGGCGTTTAAAGCGTACATAGCGTTAAAAAGGGAGAAATCAAACATGCAGCAGCAGCGGCAGGTATGTAACACAGCACCACTAACACCAACAGATGCAAATAGTGATGAAGAACAAAAAGATGAAGCGATGGAATTAGAAGACGGAGGCGATGGAGGTGGAGGAGGAGGCGGGTGCTGCGGAGGAGGATGTGGGAAAGCAGCATCGATAACAAAAAGCGATGAAATTGAAACTGCCGCAAGAGTCGCTGCTTCAGTCGTCGGGTGGTGTCTTGGAGCAGTTGCGGCAGCGAATAAAGATGCCGCTAAAATAGCTGTACGCGTTAAACTCAGAAAGTTACTGGATATTTTGCGAGAAGACGACGAGAGCGACGATGTAGGAATGATCGAAGAAGAAGTAGAACATAAGAACGTTAATGAAATTCTGCATTGGCGCTCGATTGCAATGGTAATGATAACGCCAACTCTTGGCGGTGCGCTCGATGCGGCACTTTTGTCACCATCACCACCATCATCGCCAAATGACGAAGAGATATTAGGGGGAGAGATGCGCGATATTCTTTGCGATACGCTCGTTGCAGGACTTCGCACGTTTACATGTAGGACGAAAGATCATGACGGTATTGTGATCTCAATCGCGTGCGCTTCTGCGTATTTGCAATTTCCAGAGTTTTCAGTCGGAGATGATGCAAAAAAATCATACGAGATTGTGTTGGAAGCTTTATTCTGGCTCACTACGACTGCATTGGATGAAGAAATAGTCTTTGAGAAGTTAGTAAATATTGACTCGGACGATGGTAAAGACGGCGTAAGCACAACCCCATCAATTGCAGACGAATCAGAAGATCGCAGATTACGTGCGAAAGATGCACTCGTTGCTGCGATAACATCTACATCATCTTCAAACGGTGTACTTGCCGGTCAAACAATTTCGAAACTCATTGAATATGCGCTCTTCGATGAATCACCGGGACATGCTGATCGTAGAAGGCGCTCGCTCGAACTTTGCCTCGCCATCGTAACGTACTCTTCAAAGTCATCGGCGGCAAATGATAATAATAACAACAAAAAAGGAAGTTTGGGAAAGAGAGCGTTTAGAGAAAAAGTTGTTGGAGGAGTCGCGAGATTACTTGCCGAAAATCCCGCGTTGAGGCTGCGAGAAACTACTGCCACGGATTGTTTGCTCGCATGTTTACGTACTCGCGCGTTGGAGCAGGATATTATATCCGAGAATATGACGCAAGACGTGAAGATGAGCGAAGATGCTTTATCGGCTGAACTCTGCGCGAGGCTATCTCTCGGTTCGCTCGGATTTGGTCTTCCAGAAATGAACGCAAATTTCGTATGCGCGACGATGGCGTGTTCAACTTCTGAAGCACAAGTTGCACTTGTTGCCATGTGTTGTGCAGTTGTTCTCGGTCAAGTGAATGGGAATTTTGAAAATGCCTGCGCCGGTCTCTGCGGTTGCCGCGCGATTGTTCTATCGGATGAAAAGAATGAACTTTTGAAAGCAACGACGCAAAGACTAATAGACATAGCGAGTGGTAATTCACCTTATGAGACGTATTCGGTCCAGAAAAAGTCTTTGGCTTTACACGCGGTCTCTTCTATGCTTCACAAAAGAGGTATTGATCGTTTTTTTCCGAATGAGAAGTCGATATTTTCAAGAGAAGCGCTGCGAAAGTTGGTATATCAAGGCGCAAGCGAGAGCGGTTTATTGCTCCGAGCGCTATTATTTTCGCCGGAAATGAAAACAGACTTGAATACTGAAAAACTCGACACGGTCTTAGAAGCGTTTCTAGAGTTACTTTCCAAAGAAGGCGATGATGGAAAGGCATATCACGTCTCGGGCGCGTTCCATCGAGCACTCTTGGAAGAATATGCCAACAACGATAATGAAAGCGAAAAAAACGAATTTACTTCCATTGCGACAGATTTGTTAGGATTTAGATCCTTCGACCATGGGTTCCGAAAGCCCGTTCGCGCGCAACGATTCGTCACCGAGACTACGAAAAAGATTCGTGAACTCTCAGAGAACAAAATAAGTGCGCACGTCGCGTTGGCAATTGTTGCGCTCGCTTCGAGCTCGTCTACGCTCATCTCGTCGTCTTTAACGAATAGTACAAACGTGGATATTCTTTTAACGTGTGTTACGACTGCTTTACTTTCGCCAAAAAAGCAAGGCGTGGTAAATGAAAACGCTTCAGAATTATTGCCTGCTATGTTAGGCGCAGTGCGAATAGCCTCGACGTTCTTTGAGTCTCCAAGTGCGTTTGATAAAGATGGACATTTGACTGAAAAACATGCGAGTAAACTTTTACTTGCCATTTGCGCATCATGTTCTTCTGCTTCGTCTGCTTCTACAAACGCGGCAGCTGCCGTGGACGCTAAAGTACGCGCGTTGGAAACGCTCGCCAAGTGCGGTGGTTTACCATTCAACGCCATTTATCCTTCGCGATTCGAAGTATACGAAAACTGTCGCTCGTGGTTAGACGACCCAAAACGGAGAGTCCGTCGCGCAGCTGCAGCGGCTTGTTCGGTATGGGCTCCTTTGGTCGCATCGAAATAAAAGTTCTTTTATAGATCGGATTTTTGCAAAAGAACTCTAATACGGTATATATACTATATCAACACATTTTTATTTATTACACGTGTAACTAATATTCTATGCTATGTTTGCTTCCTATTTTCAGATGAATCTCTCGCAAAGTTTTAGTCATCATCGCATCGTCTATTTTTCTACATCTATCGATAACTATTACATCAGAATCTGTCCCATGCACTTCCCGAGCGCGGTGGAGAACGTGTTTTCTACACCGAACGATCTCCGGTCGCGCCGGGTCGTTGATTAAAAAATAATCTCCTTTAACACCGCTTACGCATACGTAGTGCCCTACGAACTCGTCGTCGTCATCGACCGACGATAACGAACGACTCTCGACAAAATCATATCCCCTCTCTAAAGACTTTTTATCGACTAAAACGATCAACACGTTGTTCTTCTCCATCGCGTGAAAGTATTTCTCGAACAAATCGTCCTCGACTTCGTCGCAGACGTCGACGTAAACGCCTTCCTCGCTCTCCGCCGTCTCAAACGCCTTCTTCACCCTATCCCTATCGCCCTCGAACTCGCTCGCGTAGAACTTCTTCGTTCGATATTCCTCGTTCGCTACTTTCGCCGATTTCGTCACTAACTTCACTTCGCATGCGCCGAAGATCTTCAATAACAACGCGATCTCGATCGACCATACGGATTCGCAGCTGTTCCCAAGAAACCGCTCCATCGCGAACTTCAAATCCTCTACTCGAACTTTATCGTTCCCAGCGATCGCTCTCAAGACCATCGCAGCGCACGCTAATCCGCAATCCCACTGTCTCTTCTGCGTGACGTGCCGTAATCGCATATATCTCGCGCTCGTCGTCTTCCCGCTTTCCATTTTTATTCCTTTTCTCTCTCCTGAATAGGAGGATCAAAGAAACATCACCATCATCATCACGGCCATGTTCATACTCTTCTTCTTCTTCTTCTTCTTCTTCCTTTAGCATTCAAAGCAGTGCGATTGACGGAACCAACAGACTATTGAATTAAGTTCCTACTTATTTTGATATACATATCTTCGCATTTATTACGCATCAGTTCCGATCAGTTAACATCAGGATACATAAAACGTATCCAAAAGCACGGGCACGACTGGACGAAAAGATAGAGAGAGAGGGAGAGCTTTGATAGCGCTTTATTCAAAGCAGTGCGATTGACGGAACCAACAGACTATTGAATTAAGTTCCTACTTATTTTGATATACATATCTTCGCATTTATTACGCATCATCAGTTCAAATTCAGAATAACGGATATAAAAGTGTATCTCATCGATCCATCGATACTTTTCTTCTGCACTTTTTTAAACGCAAAATCAAAAGGTACGCCTTCCGTCGCGTACTTTGACACTCTGCTCATCGAGAGAGAACGCGTTGGACACGAAGCTCGCTCTTTATCGCTCTTTATCTCTCTTTATGTCAATCGTGTTCTCGTTTTAAGTCTCTCTTCTTGTGTCTGTTCGTTGTGGATATCTTTTTGATCTGAAAGGGATGGATATCAATCACGATATAAAAAACGTTTTTTTCGTGATTCTCGAGGATCAAAACAGAAGAAGAAGAAGACGAAGAAGAAGAAGAAGGAACCTTCGCAGGTCGACGCGCTCTCACTCGCTCTTAACTCGTTTTTTACGCGCTCGTTTTTGATTCGATGGTGATCATGAAGAGCAAACTGACCTTTAGAAACCTTTCTACTTTTTGTACTGCGTGCGTAAAACTCGTTCTTCTTCCAAAATCAAAATTGGACGAATCAGGAACAAAAAGGGGGAGACGAGCAGGTTAAAAAAATGGGCAACGAACGGAAACAGCAAATAGTCGTCAGACGACAGGCGAACAACTCGATATCGAACGTCTCGTTGTTTCAGAGGAAGCAGAAAGGCGAGCGAGCGCCGAAGATGAGTAATAAGCAGGAGAAGAAGAAAGTCGATTTCCAGGACGTCATGAAGAAGGCGTCGGAGAAGGCGTTTAGGGGCGGCGTCGCGGGCTTCGCCGCCGGAGTCATACAAGTCGGGTCGTTTATGTGGATGCGAACGACCATGAACTATCAATACGCGAACGGAGGGAGTTTAGCGAACGCTTTGAAGACTTTGTATAAAGAGGGCGGTATTCCGAGATTTTATAGAGGGTTACCGTACGCGATTATTCAAAACCCGATGTCGAGGTTTGGCGATACGGCGGCGAATACTGGGATTTTGGCCGCTTTGGAAGCGTTTTATCCACAAATGCCAGTGCCGGTGATGACTGGGTTTGCCAGTGCCGGAGGTGCGACTTGGAGAATTATGTTGACGCCAGTGGATACGTTCAAGACGACGTTACAGGTCCAAGGCGCCGGCGCTTTACAGCTTTTGAAGAACAAAGTGAAAGCCGGCGGTCCGGGGGTTTTATACTCCGGCGCTGCTGCGAACTTTGCCGCGAACTGGGTTGGTAACTACCCATGGTTTGCAACGTTCAATTATTTACAAAAGAACGTACCAAAGATGGATGGGAACGCTGGATTGGCTAGAAACGCCGCGATTGGCGCAACCGCCTCGATCGTCTCCGACTGCGTCTCGAACTCTTTGAGAGTCATCAAGACCGTGAAGCAAACAAACGCGGACGCGAGCTTAAGCTACGGCGACGTTGTGAAACAAATCATTGCCAAAGATGGTGTAAAAGGTTTGTTCGGAAGAGGTTTACAAACGAGAATGCTCACAAACGTCATGCAATCGATGGTCTTTTCAGTGTTTTGGAAAGCGATCGAGAAGTCTTTGAACGACCGAGCCGCCGCGAAGAAAGTAGCGGCAGTGCCAGTACCAGCGGGTAAGAAAGGCAAAAAAGCGAGTTTGACGATGGCGCATGCCGACAACAGTTACAACATGTTCGGTTTACCGCCTTTGAAAAGAGCTTCTGAGAACGGTTTAGTGATTGCGTAACGAGCGAGCGATCTCGCTACAAATATTTGCGATTCGCGTTGGTGGTATGTGTGTATGTTTATGACTATATTTATAAAAATCGAAAACAAACTCTCTCACTCTCTTCTCTCACTCTACTCAACACACGCACACACACACACACACACACACATTCATACATTTTTTTCTTCTCTCTCTCTCTCTCTCTCTCTCTTCGTTATAAATTATTTTTACGCGTTTTGTAACTTAGGCAACGGTTCGTTCGAGAACACGTATTCATCACCCTTCTTAACGATTGCCACGCATTCACTCCCAACTCTCCAAGTCGCTTCGGCGATAGGCGTTGGGTCGTACAAGTATAATTCTGGCCAGTTTTCTTTTATTGCTTCAGTAGCCTTGACTGCTTTGTAATGCGGGATAGTGTGGTTGATATGGTGCGCGACGTGCGTGGAACCGATGCGATGGTGAAGAAAATCGTATACTTTACCGTACGGGCGATCGATTGTCATGAACGCCCCTTTTACGAGATTCCAATCATCGCCGGCAAAGTGCGGGACATCGACGTCGGTGTGTTGAAGCCACGTATATAAGACGAGCCAGAAATTCGTGAACAAATACGGCGCAAAGTATAAGCCGAAAACGGCCACGAACGATGTATTTACGGCCCAATATGCCATCGCACCAAGAGTCAACGCAACACCGACATCAGAAAACCAGACTTTGTTTCCCCATTTTCCTGGGAACAAAGCGTGTTTCCCCGTTGCGCCCATCTTTGGCACGAAATGGTTCGTTTTCCCTCTCACCGGCCCCCCGCTTGCGCCCATTAAGAGATACAAAGGCCACCCAAACACAAACACGCCGATTAAGTTCAACGCGGAAAACAACTTTTTCCCGAACGTTTTCCTCAAACCAAAAGTTAAATTCGCTTCTTCACTTCCCATTTGCGCAGGGACGTGCGTCTCTCCCTCTGAAACGTGGTTCGTTCGACTATGATGCACCGCGTGACTTCTTTGCCACGAAAAATACGGCACCAATAACAACGAATGCAAAACGTACCCGACAGTATCTTGCACTAGACGATTATCCGAGAACGCTCCGTGCCCGCACTCATGCGCGGCAACCCAACACCCCGTCGCCGCGGTCCCAGCGACGTACGCGTACGCCACCCAGGCCGGTAAAAACGCCGCTTGCATCGGCAACTGCGTAAAAGCCAAAGCGCCTACGGCCAAAGTGATCGAAGTCGATATCGCCGCGTACATCATCGACTTCGCGGTATCTCTCTCAAAGCACTCGCGCGGTATTTTCGATAGAACTTCGGCCATTGCAGGGAATCGTTTCTCCTTCGCGTTCAAAGCTTTCCCTCGCAGGCCACTGAACAACTGTTCCTGTTTCTGTCCATCGAACATGTCCGCGTATTGTACGTACGACGAAACCGCCGAACCGTTTCGCGGCCCAGCTTTGGCCAAAACTTTAATTTTAATCTTCTTCTGCGCCCATTTCCTATCGATCAGAGCTCGTCTCTTCGCAGAACTTCGCAAAGTCCTATCGACCACGTGCAATCGCGATTCCTTCTTGAAAGCGGCTGTTTCGCTTCGTGAACGCATGTTTGCGACCGCGGTTGACAAAGTCGTCGTCGTCGTCATCATATTTTCACTTTGGGGAAACTAAAAATGTTTACACGATTTTTGAAGATACGTGCGCTCTCTTATGCTCTCACTTTACCCTCGAAATTCTTACTCTGTAAGTGTCTCTCTGTGAATGTCGTTCTCAGAATAAGCCTAACGATGATTGTCGATTTATTCTCGTTCGGAGTATATATGGTCTATTAATTACTGTTTTAGTTCTTTTTTAAGCGGTGGAAAAGGGGGCAGCAGAGAGAAAAAAGGGGGGTGTGGTGGTTTAGGGTTTCATGCATGTGGATTAATTATAAGCGTAAGAGAAAGAGCGCGCGAGAGAGAGTTTGATGCCGGATGAAATCGAGAGTAGTGGAAATTGTGTTCCTATGCAATCTAAAGCGAGAGAAAGAGAGTTAAAAAAAAAGGGATGGAAATAGTTCTACGGTAAGCGCGAGAGCGAGGATGACATCGAGAGTAATGGGAATTGTGTTATTTATATACGTTATGTATATATATTAATACGATCCTAATACGGTGCAGTTGTGGTAGTAGAATTGGAAAACGTGTGCACCTCGTTCACGTTCTCTCGTACTCTCGCGTTCTTCTTTTTCTATCTCGTCTTCTTTCTTTTTTGATTCGCTCGCAAGGTCTGATTGTATAGATCTGCGCGAAAGTTTTCGTTTGTTTTTGATGAAATACACTCGCGCAAATGACGTAAATAAATTACGCGGCTAAGAAGCCTTTGGTGTAGTTCGTGCAAAGCTCTTTTAATTTAGCGTTCGTGGCTTCAGAGATCACACCTTCGTTTTTGATCGCGTCCAAGATCGAGGAGTCGACTTGTTTCATTAAGCCGGCTTCGAATCTTCCGATATCTTTAACGGCGACTTTGTCGAGGTAACCTTTAGTCGCGGCGTAAATGACGACGACTTGATTTTGCACTGGGATTGGTTGAAATTGGCCTTGCTTGAGAACTTCGGTCAAACGCGCTCCACGGTTGAGCAAGTATTGCGTCGCGGCGTCCAAATCGGAACCGAATTGCGCAAACGCGGCGACTTCTCTGTATTGCGCCAATTCGAGCTTTAAAGAACCAGAAACTTGTTTCATAGCCTTCATTTGCGCGGCGGAACCGACACGGGAGACGGACAAACCGACGTTAATTGCCGGTCTGATACCTTTGAAGAACAATTCAGTTTCTAAGAAAATTTGACCGTCGGTGATGGAAATGACGTTGGTTGGGATATACGCCGAGACGTCACCGCCTTGCGTTTCGACAACGGGCAACGCAGTCATGGAACCGCCACCGACTTCGTCAGACATCTTCGCAGATCTTTCTAACAAACGAGAGTGCAAGTAAAAGACATCCCCAGGGAACGCTTCACGTCCTGGCGGACGTCTCAACAAAAGAGACATTTGACGATACGCAACAGATTGCTTGGACAAATCGTCGTAGATGATCAACGCGTGCATGCCGTTGTCTCTGAAATATTCAGCCATAGCGCAACCAGAATACGGGGCGAGAAACTGTAACGGTGCTGGATCGGAAGCCGTGGCCGCGACGATGATGGAATATTTCATCGCATCTTTATCGTGCAAAGTCTTCACTAATTGTGCAACCGTAGATCTTTTTTGACCAACCGCGACGTATACACAATATAACTTCTTCTTCTCGTCCGTTCCGTTATTAACGCCAGCTTGGTTAATAATCGTATCAATCGCAATCGCAGTCTTACCAGTTTGACGATCGCCAATAATTAACTCCCGTTGTCCTCTCCCAACCGGGACCAAAGAATCGACCGCTTTCAAACCGGTTTGCATCGGTTCGTGTACAGACTTTCTGACAATAATCCCGGGCGCCTTCAACTCGACGCGTCTCTGCGTCACGTCAGTAATCGCTCCCTTACCATCAATCGGGTTCCCTAAACCATCCACAACTCTCCCAAGCATACCTCTCCCGACCGGAACGTCCACGATCGACCCCGTTCTCTTCACGATATCGCCCTCGTTAATCGTCGTATCGCTTCCAAAGCATACGACGCCGACGTTATCGTTCTCCAAGTTCAACGCCATGCCGCGCACGCCGGACGCGAACTCGACCATCTCGCCGGATTGGATCTTATTCAACCCGTACACGCGCGCGATCCCGTCCCCGACCGATAACACTCTCCCAATCTCGTCAATGTTCAAATCCGAGTAATGGTTCGATATCCTTTGCTCCAATAACTGCGATAACTCGACCGCGGACATTGCCTGTTCAGTTCGTTCCAGTTTCGTTTTTTAGCGCGGTATGTAGAGAAATATGTTTCTTGTCAGTCTCGCTGATATAAAAATCCACTTCTTTTTCTTTCTTTCTTTCTTTCTTCGAGAGAGAATAGCAACAGGGCCAAAGAGGGACCAAATTTGACCCTCTCGATACAAAACTATATCAAAGCATGAACTCGCTCAATAGAGAGAGTGAAAAGACATAAAGAAACGAACAGATCTGATCGAGAAACAAAACAGGATCGAGATCGAGATATCGAGCGCATGCGGAGATCGAGATTAAGAGCGCTAAAAACGTGTTTAGTATTTACGAGATCCGTCCATCGCACCATTGATCTCTTGTTGATCGAAATAGGCCATTTGTTGACACTTTGAAAGCTGGCATGAGTCGCTACTGGGGCTATCGCATTCAAAGCAGAGATCTTACTGTGCGCGCGAGCTGCTCTGACCAAAGCGCGGCGGAACATTTTTTTTGATTTAATTACTAGTCGTGATTAATTAATTCCTGGATCTGTTATCTTTTGAAGCGTCTCGCTTTTGGATTTAGAAAA
>Ga0209710_1003090_pt1 | contig 11307 bp, 9 predicted proteins | sample ArcticOcean_MG_C_5_FD_187436 | JGI IMG/M metagenome (GOLD analysis project Ga0209710, IMG submission 187436) | Marine microbial communities from western Arctic Ocean - ArcticOcean_MG_CB4_138 (SPAdes) (version 2) | ecosystem: Environmental > Aquatic > Marine > Oceanic | place: Arctic Ocean: Canada...
CACCACCATAGTAGAATTAGCCTCAGCCCATGGCTTACGCACAGGCATTGTCAGCACTGCAAGCATTACCGATGCCACGCCAGCGGCCTTTGCAGCTCACATTAGCCTGCGCCTGTGCGAAAATCCTGACGCGATGGTGGATATCACCTATAGCGGCATACCGGTGGGCGACTGTTCTGATGATCTCAAAGCAAACGGGGGCAACGGCTCTATAGCCGAGCAACTGGCTGACTCTTCATTAGATGTAATGCTCGGTGGTGGTGCTAAACATTTTTTACCCGATGCCGAGGGTGAGACCGAGAGCGTTACCCGCATAGCCCAGCGCAACGGCTTTCAAGTGGTCACAACCGCAGCCGAACTAGCAGCGGCATCACCGGACAAACGCTTGCTGGGACTTTTTGCGCCCAGCACTCTACCTGTTCGTTGGCAAGGCGAAAATGGCCGTGCAGCAGAAGAACCCAAACGCAGCTGGCTCAATCATATACACCCCTATTTGGGGAGCGTGACACAACCCGAACCCATGAGTTGTGAACCCAACCCAGCGTTTGCTGCAGTGCCCGATTTACAACAAATGACAGAGGCCGCCCTGCGTCACTTGAGCCACAACAACGATGCCGGGTTCTTTTTAATGATCGAATCTGCCTCTATCGACAAGCAGTCGCATGAACGCAAGCCCTGTGGCTCAATCGGCGAGGTGCAGCAGTTGGAAGAAGCCCTGACTAGCGCATTAGCTTTCGCAGAGGCCCATCCGCGCACATTGATACTGGTGACCGCAGATCATTCACAAGCGGCGCAGCTGATTCCTTACGTCAGCCTATTTGATGCCTTTCCCATCCCAACCTCCACGCCGGGCATGGTAGCCCGAGTGATGACGCCCGAAGGGAGCCATATGTCAATAAACTATGCGACGAGCAATTTCATGATGGAGGAGCACACAGGCGCATCGGTACCCCTTTTCAGTAATAGTGAAGGGTTAGGCTTAGTAGGGCCATTTGTGCAACAACCACAGATTTTTGAGATTGTCCGCGACTACCTGCGGCTCTGAGACGGGCAACAGTCAATGTTATAAGTTCACCCAGCTGTTCAGAGCACGCAACCGGAACTGTGTGCCCTGATAGCTTAGCACTACTGAATCAGGAAGAATTTCCTCAATCTTGACGCCATTCACAGGATTCCCACCGACTTTTAGGGTTTTGCTATTCATGACTACCGTCGAGATGGACGTATTATTTGAATAGTCGTGGCGCTGATAATATAGCGTAGGAATATCGTCTTTGACTTGCTGAGACAGAGCGGACAGCAAAGGCACTGGATGCTCGTCAAGGGTCGCATCCTTCATCTCCTCACGAGCAGACTGTAACACCCTCGCTATATCGATAGGCTCTTCATTACCGGAGTCTGCGTATAGGTCCAATGCGGCGGCTGACGTTCGCTGTTGGGCCGGCGCATCGTCCATCACATTACGATTCTGATAGAGCTGCGCCACTGCGGGATTTTCTATCACTGGAGGCGAAATCGGCGTTGTTGTCTCTATCGCAACCGACGCAGTATCTGGCTCAGGGCTATTCACGGCAAGCGCTACCACCACTGGTTCCAGTGTCTGGCTGTCTACCACGGGTTGAACCAGCTGTTCCTCAACTGCGGCTGCCTCTTTAACCTCAGTAGAACCGGGTTCACCCGCAGTGGTGATATTTTTCGACACCTGCTCAGTAGGAGCGCCAACTTCAATGTCAGACACGGGACTCGCGAATAATCGCCCTATCACAAGCCAGCCAATGATCACCACTGCCACTGCCACGGACAACGCCACCCAAGGCAGATACTGCCGCTTGCCTGATGCCATTTGGTCAAACGTATGATGCGTTGCCAGATTGGGCACCGAATCTTTATCTTGGCGAGAGCGGTTCAACGCATCAAGAATCAGCGACACGGGTACGCTCCTATATCCATCACTAGCGAAACATCTACAGTCATTGGTTTGACCCACTTTCTGCCGCGGCCTGCAGTTGCTCTCTGGCCTGTGCTGCAGTCACATCAATTGCTAGCTGTTCATTCAACTTAAGCAGTGTTTGCACGCCTGCGACACCGTCATCTACCAGCGTATTTTGCTGCTGAAATAGGCGCACCCGCTGCTCCAGCGCTCTATTAAAACGCCGGCCCGTCAAAGGGGTCGGTTGCCCATCTAAGCGAGCGAAAAGCTGTGCCACTAGTGCGACCACAGCGCTGTTATCTCCCAGCACGAGAGACTTCTCAAACCCTACCGGTGGGTGCCATAAAAGGCGGTAGCGCCCGGTCCAATAGGGTGCTAGTTCCGCCAAAGGTACCGACACGACAGCGTCCTCCACCAGCACCCAGGCCATTGGCTCATCCATGCCTAGCAGCAACACCTCGGCCGAAAATCGCTGCGGCGTGATCATCTCCAGTAACAGGGGACTATTAAAAACGTTCAATTCATCCCAAGTCCAGACCTCTCCCTCCAGACAGGCCAAACCCGTTTGCGCTGCGCTCATGCAAACCTCGTCGGGCGCAGACTCAACAGAGTAAAGCGCCCACAGCTCTGCCATAGCGACACTAGGGGCTTGCATCGCATTGATCGCGTTTAATGCGTCTGGCGCCGCCAGTGCATCCAATGACGTATCAGGTAAAAGCTCTGCCTCTGATGTGACGAGAGCGTCCGCTGTAGGATCCTCCTCGGATAATTCAATCGCGTCGGGGTCTAGCTGACTATCCATCCAAGATGGCGCCAATATTGCGGCGCCCCCCGTGTATTTGCCCAGTAGCCAACCCGCAGTCCAAATGGCCAGAAGCAACACCGCAGCCATTCCCAGCCATCGCCACAACGGTGTGACGACAGTCTCATCGCCCAAGACCTCCTGCATCGCTAATCTCAACATGGCATGATTCACGCTGGATTCGTTGCGCCCATAGGCGCCCAGTAGCATGCGATCACACAAGACATTGATCACCCGAGGAATTCCCCCTGAGGCCTTGTAAATGCTTCGCACGACAGAGGCCGGAAAGATCAACCTTCCCGGAATCATCCCGGCCACCTGCAACCGATGCTGGATGTACGCACCCGTCTCATCGAGATTCAGTGGCCCCAAGTTGTAACGCGCGGTGATGCGCTGATTTAACTGCCGCAGCTCCGGTCGCGCCAACATCTGGGCCAGCTCAGGTTGACCGATCAGAATAATCTGCAACAATTTTTCGCTATTGGTTTCGAGGTTTGTCAGTAGCCTGATCTGTTCCAGCACATCAAAATCGAGATGCTGCGCCTCATCAATTAACAATACCGTCTTACGCCCTCTAGCGTGATTTTCGAGCAAAAAGCGCTGAAGATTATCAGTCAGAGTTTTCAGTGTGTGGTTGTCATGATCGTATTCAATACGCAGTTCATCACAGGCACTGGCCAGTAGCTCGATGGCATTGAGAGCGGGATTGAGAATAATGGCGATGTCTGTGTCCTGAGGCAATTGCTCCAGTACGCAGCGGTTTATTGTGGTCTTACCTGTGCCCACCTCACCGGTCAGCAGAATAAAGCCACCGCCCGCACCCACCCCATAGAGCAGATGCGCCAATGCATCCCTGTGACGGGCGCTCATAAACAGATAGCGGGGATTAACCGCTATGGAGAATGGCGCTTCAGTCAGCCCAAAATATTGATAATACATTCAGTCAAAACCAGTGAACCCTAACATTTTATCTTCTGCTATTATGCCCAAGCGCTGCAATCAATGCTACGTTGACCATCATAACGGGTAACCCAAGGACACACCAAAATGCGCGGTAAAAATCTGCTCCTCATCGTTCTATTCGCCCTGACCTCTCCGGTTATGGCAGATTCAGCCACAGCCATTTTTGCCGGCGGCTGTTTCTGGTGCATGGAATCCGACTACGAAGCCCAAACAGGTGTAACGGGCGTTGTCTCTGGCTTTACCGGTGGCACACTCCCCAACCCTACTTACTCTGGAAACCATCAGGGTCACTTTGAAGCCGTTGAGGTCACCTATGATCCAGCCATCGTTGATTACGCCGAACTGTTAGACGTATTTTGGAAAAATGTTGACCCCTTCGACAATCAGGGCCAATTTTGCGACAAGGGCCCCAGTTATCGAAGCGCTATTTTTCCAGGCAGCGAGTCAGAGAAAGTCCTCGCAGAGCAATCAAAAGCGAAGGTTGCAGCACGTTTCAGTGGGCAGACTGTCTACACCGAAATCAGGAATAGAGGGCAGTTTTGGCCGGTGGAGGAGTACCATCAGGATTACTATTTGAAAAATCCCGTGCGCTACAAGTACTACCGTTGGAACTGCGGACGAGACCAAAGACTAGAACAACTATGGGGGGCAGAAGACTGACCACAAGCCAGGCTGGAAGCAGCGGCGCTGCCTAATCAGAGCGCGCAGCAAAGGTTTCAGAGACATCCCACACGCAGTGGGAACTAACTGCCTTCGGCGCCGGCTATTAAGGCAATGGCCTCGTCACACCAAGCCATAAACTGTTGACCATGCCCAAGTCCACGCGCCAGCGCCAGGTACACGCCTTTACTGCGGGTTGGCAGGGACTCCGGATCACTATAATATCGCACACGAATTTTCTCGTAGACATACAACATACGCATCATTTCCTGCCTGCGATCGCCAATCTCCGTCGCCAAATGTACCGCGTTTTCAGCACTAAGATTGTACAACTTGATCACCAGCTCATCCTTGGCTGATTGTGTTTTGGTTACGCCGTACACCCACTCAGCCAGGGCGTCCCGCCCGGCCTTAGTAATGCCATAGACAATTTTATTGGGCTTACCACTTTGTTGTACTTCCCGTTTATTCAGCCAAGCCTTGTCAGCGAGCTTGTGCAGTTCTTGATAAATTTGTTGATGTGATGCATGCCAGAAAAAGCCGAGTGAGGCTTCGAAATCCTTGGCCAATTCAATACCCGAAAGATCGTCGTCGATCAGAGCCGTCATTATTGCGTGTGCAAGCGCCATGCATTCAACTCCTGTACCGCTGTTTTTATTGTCACCACGTCTGCTACAGGCAATATAGGCAGCCTGCCAACCGCTCCTTGCGTCAACAGAAGTCTAGCATGAATCCACACCGAAGCCATCTCAACTTGACGGATAGGCTGCACGACTCAGAAGGTAAAAACCCTCTTTATTTACCCTACCGTTGAGCCACTCTCGTGTTCAGTTAACAAGGGCTGCGACATGGGCTGCGGCCGAATCACCCAATGCTTGCAGGTCATAACCTCCCTCTAACGTAGAGACAATTCGACCTTTTGAGTGGGTCTCAGCAAGACAGACAATCAGTTCGGTTATCCAACGATAGTCGTCTTCGATGAGTTGTATTTCTGCAAGGGGGTCATCTCGGTGAGCATCGAAGCCAGCAGATATAAAGATGAGATCTGGTTTATGCGCCTCTATTGGCCGTAGCCACGTCGACTCTATCAGCGACCTATATTGACCACCGGATGTGCCCGCTGCTAGTGGCGTATTGATGATATGTTGATTTTCGTAGTCGAGAAAACGGTGCGGATAAAAATCTTCTTGAAAGCTACTACAGACCATGACTCTTGGATCATCTTTAAAGATATCAACAGTGCCGTTGCAGTGATGCACATCGAAATCTAAGATCGCCACACGATTCACTGATGGGTCCTGTAATGCGACTGATGCGCCGATCGCAACGTTGTTAAACAGGCAAAAGCCAAAAGCGGCCGCGATTTCTGCATGGTGACCTGGCGGTCTTATAGCGCAGAAGGCGCGATTGCTCTCGCCGGCTAGCACTCTCGATGTTGCCTCCGCTACCGCGCCAGCGCTAAGTCTTGCCGCTCGACTACTACCAGGATTCATGTAGGTGTCGGCTTCGAATTTGGCCACGCCTTCAAGGGGCTCAGAGGATAGGACGTCGTCGATGTAGGGGCGAGGATGCACCTGCTCAATCAGATCTAGGCTAATCTCACTCGCGAGCCCTTGATTCATTTCACTCGTTAAACCACGCTCACGCAGCGTTGCCAAAACAGATCTAAGCCTATCCGGTCGTTCAGGATGGCGAGGCATTTCATGGACAAGGCAATCAGGGTGAGTGAGTAAAATCGGTGTCATATAACGCTTCGTTTCGTGCTCTTTGTACGTCTCATGGGCGTTGATCAAACACCACTTCGAAGCGGTCTATCAACGGTGCAGTCGCGTCGCTGGGCTTGCGGCGACTTTCGTCTAACAGCAGCCATTAGCTATCTCAAATCTCGGGCAACAAAAACCCCAGCACCATTGACTTCAAAGCTCTGGAATGATTTTTGAGAATTGCTCAATCATCGGCATGACAATTTCTGGCTTGCCCCAATTCTCCATGCCCACACCGATATTACAGCGATCGACGCCCATATCTCGGTAAGACTTTAGAAGATCAGCGGTCACCGGCGCCATCACCACCAGCGTGATTTCAACGCTATCGCGGTTACGGCCATTGTCCTGCACATTTTGACGAAACGCCTTAATATCCTGCTCAATATCCTGCATCGCCACATCTACTGGCATCCAGCCATCCGCCCACTCGGCCGCATGCTTTATTCCCAGTGGGCCCATTGCGCCAAAAATAACCGGTGGCCCGCCTGGACGTGTTGCCTTGGGATCAAACCATACCGCGTCAAAGTTGATCAGCTTACCGTGAAACTCCGGTTCCGGATCGGTCAGTAACGCACGCTGTGCGAGCACCGTTTCCTTCAATCCAAGATAGCGGCGGCCGAACGGCAAGCTGGTTGCATTCTCAAACTCCTCCTTATTCCAGCCTACACCGCAACCGATAATCATCCGGCCATCAGACAACCTGTCCAACGTGGCAATCGTTTTTGTTTGGGAAAATAGCTCCCTTTCCATCAGCAACGCGATGCCGGTACCCAACTTGAGATGCGTAGTGGCTGAGGCAGCGGCCATCAGTGAAATATAAGGATCCATCATTTTTTTATAGGGGTCAGGCATTTCACCGCCGGGGGGATACGGGGTCAACCGGGAGGCGGGTATATGGCTGTGTTCCCCGTACCATAACGACTCAAACCCAGCCTCTTCCAAGGTTTTTGCCAGGACATCAGGAGCGGGATCATCCGCCGTGTTCATTGAACTGAATCCCAAATGCATGCGCTTTACCTCGCTTAGTTTTTTACAATTTTATCGACAGAACGGCGCAGACGGACAGCTGCGGCCAACTCCTGTAACAGGGGCAGGGTGTCATCCCAACTCATACAGGGATCAGTAATACTTTGTCCAAACGTCAATGGCTCACCCTCGACCACATCCTGACGGCCTTCCACCAGATTACTCTCTAGCATTAGACCAAAAATACTATGATTTCCGCGACCCACTTGGGTGGCGATATCTCGGGTGACATCCACTTGACGCGCAGGGATCTTACGGCTGTTGGCATGACTGGCGTCAATCATAATCAGCGCAGGTAGGCCCGCTTTGGTCAGCATCGCCTCTGCATCTTGCACCGAAAACATATCGTAATTGGGATGCTTGCCTCCGCGCAGAATAATATGACAGTCCTCATTCCCCGTGGTTTCAAATATTGCAGAATGACCCTGCTTGGTGACCGATAGAAAATGATGCGGCTGAGAAGCAGACCGTATGGCATCTACTGCCACCTGAATGTCCCCATCTGTGGCATTTTTAAAACCCACAGGGCAGGATAAGCCAGACGTCAGTTCGCGATGCGTTTGACTTTCGGTGGTGCGCGCACCGATAGCGCCCCAAGACACGAGATCCGCAGAGTACTGCCGGCTGATTAAATCAAGGTATTCAGTGCCAGACGGCAAACCCATATCTGCCAAGTCCGATAGCAACTTCCGGGCTAGATGCAAACCCTTATTAATGTCGAAACTGTTATTCAGATCAGGATCATTAATCAGTCCCTTCCATCCCACGGTGGTACGGGGCTTCTCAAAATAGACTCGCATGACGATAAATAAGTCTTCGGTCAACTCCTCGGCTGCGCGGCGCAGCAACGCGGCATATTCCAAGGCGGCTTCGGGGTCATGTATTGAACAGGGGCCAACAATCACCAGCAGTCGATCATCTTCATCGTTAAGAATACGATGAATCGTTTGGCGGGCCTGAGCGACTGTCAGCCCCCCCTGCTCGCTCACGCCTATATCCTTCACCAGTTGTTCCGGAGATATCAGTTCAGTGATGTGCTGGATGCGAAGGTCGTCGGTTGTGGCCGTCATGCGTTATTCCATTTTGTTGTCATTGCTTGATAAACCCCACGCTCTGTGCGGGCCCATAATATAGCACAGCCGCACAACAGAATAAGCGCGATCTGGTACAACATCTAAGCTGTAAAGGCTCAAATGATGCCTGCTAACAAATTGCCCAATCACTGCAAACAATTGCTGTGCACGGATACTGCAGGTCAACTCGTAACCACCGGCATCTCTGCGAGCAGCGACTTCGCTTGCAGGCGCCACAACTCTTCAAGCATGCAGCCGACGGTATTGGGCTCGACTAAATGGGCCCCGTACCACGTATGCAGACAGCGTATACGTGTAAAGTCTCCGATCCCTCCTACGCCCTTACTCACCAATGCCTCACCAAAACCAAGCGCCTCCAACCGCAGCCGAATGTCTGGACGCATGTATGCGTCACGCAGTGCAATATACGCCTCATGATCATCACGCATGCCGCGTTGCAGGTTAGCGTCCAGATCAACACGTTGTTGGAATTGTTTGATTAATCCCCCCGCCTCCAATTGATCAATGCGATAACATAGCGCAGGATCTACCAGCCAAAATAATGTCGGAAATGGCTTATCCTCAACAAGGGACGCAACCCGAATGACCACAGGCTCTCCGGCCGGCCCTGTCACAGCGATATCTTCCAGCCCACGAGGTGCCCTGCCGAGCAGAACGGAGACCTGATTCACTATGTCAGGAGTAATTGTCATTCGCTGATACTATTTTTGGGGGTGGCCGCTCAGTTTACTCAAAGCCAGCAACTTTGGCACTAACAAGCCTTCAAAACGGCCGCGCCCACCGAGTGAATGCCATCATACTCGAATACAATTAGGTCTCAGCATCATTGACACTGAGCACTCTTCACTTTATGGTTCGGCCAACGCTAGGTGCTCACCGCGATATTTTCTTCGCTGGGTGGGTTAAATGGGAAGTGTGGGACGGCTATTGCCGAGTCCACCGCTGCCCCCGCAACGGTAGACAGTCATCGACTGTCAGCCCGATACCTGCCTAGCAGCGCGCAACGATGAAGCGGAGGGCTTTGTATTTGGTTGCTCAGCGCCTTGGTGCTGCGTTCCCACATCCCCTCCCTTGATCGCCATTTGATTTTTTAAGGCTTTTGAGGCAATAACGTTATGTACAAACTATCCACCGTTACCCTATTCACGCTAACTAGCGTCGCCGCATTCGGCGCGTATGCGGAAAATAAACTGGAAGAAATGGTGGTGACATCGTCGCGCCTCGAAATGCCGTTGAGAGAAGTTGCAGCGTCAATTTCGATCGTCACCGGAGAGGATATTGAACTTCGTGGGTTCAGCACTGTTGCCAATACACTGCGTTATGAACCGGCAGTGTCGGTTGCCACTAATGGAGGCATCGGCAGTGCAACGGAAGTCCGCATTCGAGGTGAACGTGGTTTTCGGACGAAGGTTTATCTTGACGGCATTGATCTCACTGATACGTCGTCACCGCAAGCTGGACCGAATTTCGGCAATCTGCTTGTCGGTGGCATCAATCGGATAGAGATCCTCCGTGGTCCAGAAGGCCTTGTTTACGGTGCCGACGCCGGTGGCGTCATTAACATGTCTACCACTGCACCAGAGGCGGGTCTATCAGGCGGAGTCGAGGCCGAAGGCGGTAAATTCGGGACATGGCAATATGGCGGGCACATCACCGGCGGCAACGAGACTGTAGACGGTACGTTTATGGCTGAGCGCTTTGAGACAGAGGGATTTAACAGTTTGTCTACCGATACGGTGCTGGAAGATGATGATGGCTATGACAATACAACCCTACACGGTCGCGCCGGCTGGAACATACTTGAGACGCTGCGCCTTGAATTAGTAGGACGTAACGTCGAAGGGAAAAATGACTATGACTACTGCTCACTCCCGAACTTCGATCGCTCAGACAGCTGCAAAGACGAATATTCAATGGACGCAGGCCGCATAGCGCTCACTTACCAGGACGAAGCATTTACAAACACTGTGTCATATAGCGCCAACAACACTGACCGCAAGTTTTATACCGAGGGCGTCAATGATTACAACTACAAAGGTGAACTGGAAAGAATTGACTACCTTGGAAGCTGGAAAAATTCCGACACACTCAGTTTAGTCTATGGTGCAGAGCTGCTAAAAGAATCTGTAGAAACCGACACCTCTGAAGATAATCGTGATCAAGCCGGCTACTTCTTAGAAGCTCAGGGTAGCTTCATGGAGAATATGTTCGCTACTGCCGGCGCGCGCTATACAGACAACGACGACTTCGGCAGTAAAACCACTTATCGCGTTGGGGCTGTGTACCTGCAGCAGGCGGGCGATGGCGAGCTTAAGTTTAAAACAACCTACGGCACGGGATTCCGTGCCCCAAGCCTATCTGAGATTGCGTACAACGCAAGCCCGGATGCCTTTGCTCCCGCTAAGGGATCGGAACTCGGTGCAGAGAACAGTACAGGCTGGGATGCTGGTGTGGGATATTTTTCCACTGCTGGCTGGTACGTTGAAGGGGTCTATTTTGATCAAAAAGTTGATGATGAAATTTATTACGATTTGGTCGATTACTCCGGATACCTGCAGGGCGACGGGGAATCTTCCTCCACCGGAGTCGAGTTTACTGCAGAGGTTCCTCTGGGCGACATGGTTACATTTAACGGAAACTACACTTATACTGATACGAAAGATTTTGATGGTGAACAACGTCTGCGGACACCTAAAAATATGGCCAATGTCGGCCTCCTTATCACTCCATGGAATGATCGCCTGCAGATCAACATCAATTATCGTATAGCGAAAGATATCGCTGAAGAGTCTAAGGGCAGTGTAGACGAGTATGAGGTGCTTGACCTAAGCGTGACCTTGCAAGTCATAGAGGGCCTGCAGGTGTATGCTCGAGTCGAAAATGCAACGGATGAGCAGTATCAGGAGATACCTGAATACAACACTGCTGGTGCGGCGGGCTACGCCGGCCTAAGATATTCTTTCTAAAGGATCTGTCATGAATGACGACCGTAAGAACGCAAAGCACAAAGCGGCCATGGAAAAACAAAAGGCCAGTATCGATGCTAGCATCAACGCCGCCGACACA
>Ga0209710_1003091_pt1 | contig 11304 bp, 8 predicted proteins | sample ArcticOcean_MG_C_5_FD_187436 | JGI IMG/M metagenome (GOLD analysis project Ga0209710, IMG submission 187436) | Marine microbial communities from western Arctic Ocean - ArcticOcean_MG_CB4_138 (SPAdes) (version 2) | ecosystem: Environmental > Aquatic > Marine > Oceanic | place: Arctic Ocean: Canada...
TGATCGTACGCGTTACCGTTGTTCTTGTTCGACATCCGTCAGGACTTTTATTCCTTAATTACTTTTTCTGAAGAAGTAAATGCAATTTCGTGCATAATCACGCAATACAGGGTTTAGGGTTTAAACGCGCGTGAGAAAACGTACATATTTATCACGAATAAGCGGTTTTGGAACTCTCTCGATGACGAGACGTATTGCGCGTCGTAAAGAATAAAGAATGAAAAAGAACTCACGTTCGCGAAGATAGATCGAAGATGAGAGCATGATCGAAATCAGTGCGCGCGTTCCCGCGAGAATCGCGCGATTTTCTTCTCACAGTCCTCCGAAGCTTCGGAAACGTAACGATAATAATAATAATAATAACAATAATAATACGTCAAAATCATCGACATCGACATCGACGACGACGACGACGACGACGACGACGACGACGACGACGACGAACGGAACATTAAAATCAGAACCATCTTCTTCTTTACAAAAATATGAAACGTACATCGTCGGAACTAATCATAACTCGAAAGAAGATGCAGAGAGAGTGACTCGAGTGATTCGTGATTTGATAGAACCAGACGTTGTCGTCGTCGAGTTGGATTTTCTTCGACTGGAGACGATTTCTTTGTCAGCGAATGCGATGACGACGACGAAGAAAGCGGGGAATGAGCGACAGTTTTATGGGAAAGATTTATTAAACGCCGTGAAAGAGTCGATTCGTTTAAATAGTAATAATAAAGAAAAGAAGACAATAACGTTACTTGGAGATGTGAGATTAAAAGAGATCCCGATGAAAATGTTAATCTCTTCTCGTACGTTTCTCACAATAAAGGGAGGAGGAGAAAACTCTATACTATATTTTCTTAAAGCGTTTGAGAACGCGTTTGGAGCACTACCGACGGTATTAATTAGCGCGACGACGTGTGCGTGTGCTATAATAGATGATAATTTCATCGAAACATTCATATTCTTACTCATGTTTTCTTTAATCGTCAACGTAGTGCTCCAAGATAGAGATGCTAATTTAGCTAACAACGTCTTACGCGGATTAGAAATCGCGAAACGTTTAAGAGAGAATGAGTTGATTTATAAACAGTTTTCGTTTTCTACCACTGAAACTGCTGCCACTCAACATCATTTATCTAACGACGACGATGATGATTTATTGCTATTGCCAATTTTCACTTTGAAAAGGCCTTTTGAAAATGGTGATGAAATCAGACGACTGAATCTGTTCGAGCCTCGATGGTTGAAAATGTTAGATTTGATCGCTAAAAGAAACAACGGGTCATTAATTGGAGCGAAACTTGGCGTCGTTTATGCACAAAATCGTTTATATCTCTCCATGGAAGATGACGAAGAAAAAGATAAAGAAGAAGAAAATATGAGAGTAGCGAGAATAGTATTCGACCCGTTTGTGAAAAGAGCGACCGTAGTAGACGCAAATGAATCGCTGCGTCCAGTGACGGGAAACCGCATAGTCGAAGTATTCATCGCGCTCGATGAAGAGGCAAACGATGATTTTATTGGCGAATTTATTGAATCATCTGATCGGCGTGGTTTCTTATTGGCCGCTCGCAAGGAAGAAAATAGTAGTAGTAGTGATAGTAGCAACACAAAAGGCGTTGAAACAAACGCTAAGACGATAATCAAATGCGTCGTCGTGTGTGGATTACTCCACGTCCCAGGTGTCGTAGCAAAGCTCAAAGAAAAAGATTGCGATAATAATACCATAGTCTTGTTATGATTTAAAACAATTTGCAGTCTTTGAGATCTGAAATGAAAGTAAAAAACAGATCTTCACTATAATAAACACGCGACAACAACATATTAACACTTAGAACTCGCGTTAGCAAAAAATAATGAGCTCTTCTTAACGGGTTCGAACCGCTGACTTCGGGATTAACAGTCCCACACTCTACCAACTGAGTTAAAGAAGATGTTAGTAAAAGTGGCAATTTCTATGAAATTAATGCAAAATCATTCAAAATTAAGGATCAATAATTACTTGAATTCTATATCTCAACCGCACGCGTTTCATCGATTACTCCATCGAAAAAAAGAGCGCGATGACTATGCCAGGACTAGGACACGCGCGTGCCGATGACGATAATCTTCACTCGATCGCGTTACTTATTTTATTTAGTTTAAACCGCTTTACAGAGCAACGAGCGCTTCTCATACCGCGACGTTCCGATTTGTTTTCGAAAATCGTCAAAAACATCGGAAACAAACAAAACGAACAAACAAAACCTGAGCATCATCATAATAATAGTACAATAATAATAGTACCCATTATTTAATACACTAATACATGATTTGGAAGACGAATACGTACGGCAGTAGTAACAATAACAACAGCAATCGTCCATCTTCAGTTCGTTCGTTTCAGAAAAATAGTCGCAGAAAGAACGGACCGGTGTCGTTATCACGCAACAATACTAGTAATACTACTCGTCATAAAACTAATTCATCATCGTCGTCGTCGAATAATAATATAATCATCGAGAACGAGAGAATAATCGCATTCATAGCCAGCGTAGGCGCTCTCACGACGACATCGTGGGCAATAATGAACAAACAAGATTCAAAGAAAAAGGGAGCAAATAGTTATGATTCGATCGTAGCGGGCGCATTCGCGGGAGCGATCGCGCGCACGCTCGTCGCCCCATTGGACGTCGTGAAAATCCGACTACAGATACAGAAAGAAAACTATAAGGTTTCAAACGCGAAATATAAAGGAGCGGTTCAGGCCATGTTCCAAATCGCGAAAGAGGAAGGGATTAGGAAAGGATTATGGGCCGGGACAATACCCGCGTTGTGCCTATGGATACCGTACACTGGCATACAATTTGGGATGTTGGATAAATTAAATACTGGTTTAAATAGTACGAATACGAATAATAATCAGTTCGTGAACGGAGCTCTGGCGGGCGCGACGGCGACGATCATTACATATCCGTTCGACATCATTCGAACACAGTTAGCTTCGCAAGGGATACCGAGAATGTACAACGGTGTTTTCGATGCGTTTTTAGGATTATTAAAGAGAAATAAACTCTACGCTGGTTTAGGAATTACGCTCGTTGAAATCGTTCCAGCGACGGCTGTACAATTCGGGGCGTACGAATATTTAAAGAACTTGGAGATTTTAGAATCGAACCATTTTGCGAAAGGGTTCTTAGCCGGATCATGCGCGCGCATAGTAATTCATCCATTAGATGTCATGAAGAAACGTTTACAAGTGATAGGTTTAAAGCGAGCGGCTTCGTATGGCGCTGCGGAAACGGCGAACAAAGCTATTCCGCTAATCGTTTCGATTCTTAAAACCGAGGGCGTTCGAGGATTTTATAAAGGGTTATTACCGGCGCTTTGCAAATCAGCGCCGAGTTCTGCAATCACGTTTGGATGTTACGAGTTTGCAATGAACGTCTTAGAGAATAAATAAAAGTATTGAAATTATTAAAATTATTATTATTATTATTATTATTATTACTATTACATAATTCATTGATCAATCATCGCGGTTTACTCGTAATATTATTAGCGCTAGTACGCTCCAAAATCATCGTCTTGTTTTCTTCTCCCTTATCTTCTTCTATAACTTTTACCTCGTATGATGATTCGTTTCTCCCACCCGCGTCTCTTAAAATGCCCCAATATTCTCGATCTTTATCTTTATCCGCCGAAGCGTCTTCTACAGAACCTCTAAAGTTTACGTAAACTGGCGTTTCTAATAACTCTGGATGCTTATCGAACAAACTTCTCTCTGCATATCGCAACGTATCCAAAACTAACGGAAGCTTTTGTCGAAAAACAATCGCCCTAAGCGGTGCCGCCCAGCGTATCCACCAAGCGCCATCCGCCAATACTTGGCAAAACACGTGCAACCCGTCCTCTCTCCATTCCGCTAACACTTCGTCTCTTAATAGTTTCGTGTACCAAATCGATGTCTGCGTCTCGTTGAACTCTTTCGAGACGCTCAAAGTCAAATGTCTCGTCAGATCGTTATGCGTTAAAGTATACCTTCTTGGTTTCCTTAAATCCAACGCTGGAGAATCGTTCAACATCGAGTCTTCGCAGAACGAGACCGACACGCGCTCGGGGTTGAATTTTATCAACGGATCGAATATACTACCCGGACCATTACTACTGCCACTGGCATTGTTCACTCTCGTACCTATTTTTCTCTCGCACTCGTTATCTCGCACTCGTTTATTCCTCGTAAACGCGTTACTACTGTTATTATTATTTTTATTATTTTTTATGCTCTCGCCCATCGTCGTCACGAGTTCTCTTCTGCGCTGCGTACTGTATCTACGGCTTGACACAGTATTCATCGCAGTTCTCCTCTCTCGATCTTTAGCACGATGACCACGCGCATGACTACTCGTGCTACAAGTTTGCGATGACGATGATCTCATCGTGCGAGTGGAAGAACTGACGTCGCTATTCACAGTATTCATCTTCATCATCATAATCATCACCATATCTCCATTCAGACAACTATTACTTAAATGCGTTATCAGTCTATATCTATATCTATGTATACGTTCCGTGTGCCTCCCTGACTTTATATGCTCTCCCGTTCGATCGAAAAGAAAAAGAGGAAGAAGAAGCGATGCAGACTGTGGCAATATACTGTATCGATTATTATGGTATACAATATTACTAATAAATAAGCGCGTGTTTTTTCAACGTTGTTGATTTTTATATCGCAAATGAGAACAAAAACAAGGGCTGCTGTTTCCTTTTTTTTTGAGTTCACGTTTAGGGTGTCCAACCCTATTTGTCACACCCTAAACCCCAAGATTTTCCAGCTTTTCTAAAAGTGCACTCTCTTTCCACCTCACTTTGCCCTTCTGGTTTAACTTAGTGCGTTAAGTAATAGAGATAGTACGAGTACATATTACTACTACTATTGCTGGATCGAGAACATGATCGCGGTTATGAATCGCATGAATGCGTTACCTGGTCGCGGTATGAGTGTAACCACTGATCGAGGTAAGAGAGTGAATTCGTCTTCCTTTTCGTCGTCGTCGTCGTCGTGCTCGAGGTATTCGATCACGAGTCGTCGTCGTCATCAACACGGTTTCAACGATGAACGAACGAGGACGAGGGCTGTTACGACGAAGACAATAGAGGTGCGCATGAATCAACAACGACAACAGCGACAACAGCGAGAGCAACAGGAGCAACAGAGAAGAAATCAAGAACAAAGGAACGGAATCAGAACGAGCGCGGTAGCGATTCCGGGCGTGTTTGGGAAAGAAAAAGTTCAAGCGCCGAGGCCAGATTGTGCGAAAGAGGGAGCGATCGAGGACCCTTGGAATGACCCTAAGTGGAAAGATACGAGATGGACTATTTATAGAGGAACGGCGTATGATTTAGGACCATTTTTTGAGAAACATCCCGGGGGGAACTGGTTATTGAATTTAGCAATCGGTAGAGATTCGACCGCTTTATTGGAATCGTATCATTTGAGACCGGAAGTCGCCGTCGCGAGGTTTCGAATGTTGCCAGTTTTGGAAGGATTTCCAGTTGATCAAGTGCCAAAATCACCGAGACCGAACGATTCGGCGTTATATAACGCAATAAGAACGCGCGTGCGAACTGAGTTGTTCCCGGAGGAGGGAAAGAACAAACATAGACAAGGCGGGGACTTTGCGACGTGCGTCATCTTAGGTTTCGCCGTGTTTGCGTACTCAATATATTACATGTTTCCGTCTGTGTTATCGGGCGCGTTGCTTGGACTTGCAGGGGCTTGGATTGGATTAACAATTCAGCACTGTGCAAACCACGGCGCTATGAGTCCATCGCCAATCGTGAATAATCTTTTAGGCTTAACTGATGACTTAATCGGCGGATCTTCGTTAATGTGGCGTTACCATCATCAAGTTTCGCACCATATTCACTGCAACGATAACGCTTTAGATCAAGACGTTTTCACTGCAATGCCGTTGTTAAGATTTGATGCCAGACGAGAACGAAAATGGTTCCATAAATTTCAACACATTTATTTGTTCTTAGCGTTTCCAATGATGCAAGTCGCGTTTCAAGTCGGGGATATCGTTGGTCTGTTCACAAAAGATACCGAAGGCGCAAAGCTTCACGGCGCAACGGCTTTGGAATTATCAACCGTTGTTATAGGCAAGATTGCCCACTTCAGTTTGCTCTTGGCGCCTTTGGCAAACCACGCAACGGCTTCAATTTTAGCAGGCATCGCTTCGTTTGTAGCCGTGCAAGGCATGGTTTTGGCGTGTACGTTTGCCGTTTCCCATAACGTAGCTGAAGCGAAAATTCCAGAAGATACTGGCGGTGAAGCTTGGGAAAGAGATTGGGGAGTTCAACAATTAGTCACATCTGCGGATTGGGGTGGGAAAATCGGAAACTTCTTCACCGGCGGATTAAACTTACAGGTCGAGCATCACTTGTTTCCCGCAATTTGCTTCGTTCACTACCCGGCGATTGCAAAAATTGTCAAGGAAGAGGCGGCTAAATTTGGTATTAACTACGCGAGTTACCGCACTTTGCCGGGAATTTTCATCCAGTTCATGAAATTCGTCAAAGATATGGGAGTCGCGGATCAAATTGGTGATATCTTAACCGTGAAAAACAAAAACAACAAGTTGGCTTTGCAAATCGATATCGCCAAAACGGCTTTGAATTCACAGGCGAACAACGATAAGAACGATGGAACGAGCTCTTCTTGGGACATTCAACGAGGTCTCGCTAGACGAATGTTCAACCTACAATAAATAGGAGAGAAATTATAATATACTAATAATAATAAATTGTTGCGCGCGTGTGCAAAAGTAAAAAGTTGTAATAAATAATAAATACTCGATGTATTATTAAAACAATCCCCCATTTCGGCGCGGTCTCGTTGAATCATCTACTACGTCTTTGATTCCTCGGTATACTAATCCAATACTCCTTCCTAAAATAACGACCAGAAGATACGTCGCGAATTTCGTCCCGTTTTTCCACGCTTGAAATAACAGAGGTACGAAAACATCCAACGCCTCTAAAACGAGAGAAACGAAGAGTCTCAAACCCTTCAATTTTTCTAACTCGCCTACTCTTTGCATGAACAAAGTTCGTTTCGTCAACTGATCGGTTTGTGCGTAGTAACCGTACAACTCAAACTTATCAGAAAAGATATTCTCGACGTCGTGGTAGTTATGAAACAAGAATTTCGAAAATCTTTGTTGGTTTCGAAATTTGTTCAATATTCTCGAAGACTTCAAGTTTGAAACTAACGAAAACGCATTCGTGGAGAGCATCGCTTTTGCGATTGCTTCGGAAATCGCGACACTCATATCTTCAATGATGGACATGGTTACCACTGCTAAAGGATGTACGCCGTTGCCAGAAACGCCCTGGAACTCGGCTTGAATGCTAAAATCCCTTTTCGAGGAAGACCGCGAAAACTCGTCTTCGTTTTTGGACAAGTATAAAAGCGTGTTTTTATATAAAGTTACCTTTGGAGACGCGCTAATATCTCGAATAATATCCTCTTTCATCGCTTTCGACAACGATATTTCATCTGGTACGATATTCGACGACTTTGTAAATATTTTCTCCACGATATTGCTTACGAGTTTATCGAAATCGGTCGTTTTCCCAACTTGTTCTTCAATCGCGCTCATCACGTTCACGTTCAACGCTTTCCTCTTTTCACTCTTCAACGCTTGAAATTCCAACTCTGGTGGATCATCTCTTCTAGAAAACATCAACGCATTCGCTGTAATAGTAGTAGTAGAAGAAGAAGAAGAAGATCGAGACAGACTATTATTATCGATGACGACGAGTGCTTCGTCCCACCAGCCGTATTCTAACACTTTCTCCATCATAAGCGACCCGAGAAGCGCGCCTTTTTTGGCAATCTCCATCGAAACCATATCTCGCGTTTCTCGATCTGTTTCGTACGTCTGTGCGCACATAAGAGTATATTTATTCTCACTATCGCTATTGTCAGTATTATTACTTTCATCATCACCACGCGCGTTCCCTTTTCCATTCATCGCGGAAGAAGAAGAAGAAGAGGAACTACTACTCGCGCGGACGACTCCTGACGACGGTCTCTGCCTTTGCGTTATTTCAACAAAATCATCCTCCGAAACTCTCGTGATCTTGTACGATTTCATGACTCGCACGAAACCATCAAAGGCGTTCTTCCCAGAACCTCTTCGCTCGTTCACCAACTCCCGCATCATCTCCTGCACGTTTTCTATGAAACCGTCCGTACTACGAGCTTTCGCAGAACCCTTACATCGTCGCAACTGCCGCCCGCGAGAGATCATCTGCTCGTTCCTCTTCCCAATCTTCTTCTTCTCGTTTTCGTTCGCGCGGTTCGTTTTCATGAACGAAGCAGTGCCAGGGGAAGAGGAAGAGGAAAACCACATCACTGCACAACGAACGGACCAAAAAAAACAACTTCGACGCTTACTAAAGTTAGTAAGCTATCCACCAAGTGTCCGGATTTTAAACACGCTATCCAACGGTACCAAGTTTATAGCGATTGGTGTGAGTTTTATGTATCCAAAATTTTGGAGGGGGGAGGAGAGCGAACAACAACAAGGCTTTTGGCAAAGTCTTTCAGTAATTTTTGGGGTAGTTAGTTGTTTTGAGATTGTTTCGTACAATTGAAATATTACGGAATATGGGAACACGTAGTACACGATCGCTCCATTCGAATGTCTATGATATAAAAAGAATGATTATGTGATGTCATTGGTTGACATAAGCTAGTGCGCGTATGTGTTAAGTTGTAAATGAGTATGTATAAGTTACAACTTTTCCTCCCATCCTCCCTCTTAACGTAAGCAAAAATAAACATAGCAATAGTTATACGCGTTTAGTCATGTATGATGATTAAATTCAATTTGCGTAGTACGTGTTCAAAGGACTCTTATTTTTGTTGTTGTTGTTTTTGTTTTTTAAGTTTTTCGGAAAGTATCGGTCTCCGCGACGATTTGCGTTTGCGCTCGGGACCACTTACCATCATCAATGGCGGTGGCGACGGTGGCGACGGCGATGGCGACGGCGGTGGTGACGGTGGCGATGGTGGTGACGACGGTGGTGGTGGTGACGGTAGAGGTTGCAAAACAGCATGTTTCGTTGCCTGATTGGGTATTCGAGTAAGAGGTGCACCGTTGAACCTTTGTTGTTTCAAACCTCCTCTGATGTTTGCATATCCAGTCGAACACCCCTTCGCAATTACTGGTGTATGCAAGCAAAACTCTGTATTAATCATACACGCATCAACAGCTTCAACAGTTTGGCCACTTACCATCATCGACAGCGGTGGCGACGCTGGTGACGGCAGTGGCAACGGCGGTGGGGACGGTGGTGATGGCGGTGGCGACGGTGGCGACGGCGGTGGTGGCGACGGAGAGGGTACATCTTCAACAGCTTCAATTGTTGAAGTTGCCACTGTACCAACATTCACGAAAGGTTGTTGTAATACGCAATTCCAAAAGTTGCCCACCTTTTTAAAGATGAGACCATCTTTAAAGGCAACTTTATTATTCTTCTTAAATGCTCTGAAGTCTGCTACCTTCTTCGCATTTGAAGCAATTCTTAGCTGCTTATATAGCGACGATAGCATCGCATCACTTCCTGCAACAGAAGCGTTATCTATTGAACACATTAATGCGTCCTGGAGCCATTCGATATATATTTTCTTCTCATATTTCGAAGGAGCGAGCTGTATCTTCGGCTCTTGGAGCTGAATTTTTAATTTCGCGTTTTCTTCCATTAAACGCGCTATCTCAAATTCAGCAGCAACTGAATCTAGATTCAGATTTTCATGTTTTACCACATGCGAATTAAGCGCATCAAAATTCGCGAAGGTCGCCTTGGTGTTTTCCTCGTTTCTCTTCGAGGGAGGCGTTGTAAACGCGTCAGCAACAACCGAGGTGACGTTCGTGGTATCTATTCTCACCTTTTCTTCAACGCTTCTCTTCAAAGGAGGCGTCGTATACGCGTCAGGAACGAACACGGGGACGTCCGTGTTCTCTATTCGCGTCATGGTCTTTAGCGAATATTGGATTACTTCCAAACAACGCTTTTTGTAAAGCGTCGTGCCATGCGCGACCAAAGCCGAAAGCGGTATATAGGGAAAATCAATCCCTTCACGATATGGACGCACGAGCACGTCTTCGTGCCAACGACGTCCTTCGTATCCGTCCTTCAGATTATGACTATTAATTGGACCCATGTCCAAAAGGCCCGAATTGGTTTCGACCAACCATGAATCGAAATTCAATTCGTTTACTATATCGATCCACATTTTCGCATCGTCCTCGTTTTTTATATCCTCGAACGCGGTTATGTCGAGGCGACCGACATAGATCCCCTGATCCTTTATGCTGGAAGACATCTTTGTTGAAGGTGGAGATAGAGTCTTCAAGACACTTTTTGGAGTGTCAAAAACTCTGTTCTTGTTCAGAGGAGAGGGCGGTGTTGGTGTTGGCGTTATAGTTGCTGTTGGAGCCGTAATGAACAATGCAGGCGCTCCTAATCTCTGCGCTCTGATGTAATTACTTTCAAGCAAATTCTTGAATTTTGCTTTCATATTCTGTTCGCAATCCGGGTGAATGAAATCTTCTTTCGTTCTCGGACGAAAGACTTCGCCAAACGACGAATATATATAAATAGCCGATTTCGGTCTTTTTCGAACGTTTTCGGTATGCACATGTTGCAAACGCTCCAACGGCGTTGGACTTGGCGCATAATGCAAACCATTGAGTTGCGAAAACGACGGGAAAATAACTTGGGAATCCCAAGTCATGTTGCAAAAGACGCCATCGTTTTCGGCAACAACCGTCTTTTTTATGTTCTTTAATACCACAGGCACATATTCAGCCGACGCGTTCGCGCTCGCGCCTTCCATATATTTGTTGTACGTTTCTTCGGCCACTGACCCAAGTGCGCTGACTCGCAACTCATATCCGCAGTCATACGGTCCAACCAACGTCAGCCCAAGCTTTGAATATTTGGTATTATCACTCTTTGATAGAGTGATAAGTTTCATCTGCGATACCTTGACATAACCAAAACAATCAAACGTGGTACCATCGAGGTACTCTCCAACTTCACTAAAGAAAGTCGCGTTAATACCCATGTCTGGAATAGCACTTAAAAAAATCTAGATTCAGTTGCTGCTGAATTTGAGATAGCGCGTTTAATGGAAGAAAACGTCTGTTTATATATATTCGTCGTTTGGCGAAGTCTTTCGTCCGAGAACGAAAGAAGATTTCATTCACCCGGATTGCGAACAGAATATGAAAGCAAAATTCAAGA
>Ga0209710_1003096_pt1 | contig 11295 bp, 9 predicted proteins | sample ArcticOcean_MG_C_5_FD_187436 | JGI IMG/M metagenome (GOLD analysis project Ga0209710, IMG submission 187436) | Marine microbial communities from western Arctic Ocean - ArcticOcean_MG_CB4_138 (SPAdes) (version 2) | ecosystem: Environmental > Aquatic > Marine > Oceanic | place: Arctic Ocean: Canada...
ACCTGTTGTATTAGCTGAAAACTTCTTTCATATGCTCTAAAGTCTGGAAAATTCAAGGAATTATCAGCATTTAGAATACCTACCAATTTTACGTTTTTAAAATCTAAACCTTTTGTTATCATTTGAGTCCCAATTAGTATATCAATTTTTTGGTCTTCAAAATCTGAAATTAATTTTTCGAAACTATTTTTCTTTCTTGTAGTATCATAGTCCAATCTTTCTACTCTAAAATTAGGAAATAAGGCCTTCACCTCCTCTTCTACCTGTTCAGTACCAAAACCAACAGTAATAATGTTATTTGAATTACATGATCTACAAGATTTAATTAACGGCACCCCAAAACCACAATAATGGCACTTTAAAGAATTTGTGTTTAAATGAAAGGTCAAACTTACATCACAATTTACACAGTGCGGAGAGACTCCGCAATCTTCACATTCAACGATCGGTGAAAAACCCCTTCTATTTTGATATAAAATAACTTGCTTATGATTACTTACAGTATTAAATATTTCATTAATTAACGAATCACTGAAATGCCCATTCATCAATTTTCTAGCATATTTGAATTTCAAGTCAACTAACTCTACAATTGGCATCAAAACATTATTAAATCTGTTTTTTAATTCAACAAGGGTATACTTATTCAAATTAACAGCATTATTGTATGACTCTACGCTTGGTGTGGCAGAGCCCAATAAAATATTAGCTTTAAAAATTCTTGACAAAATTAAGGAAGCGTCTCTTGCGTGATACCTTGGAGATGGCTCTTGTTGCTTATATGACTGCTCGTGCTCTTCATCAACAATAATTAGTTTAAGGTTTTTAAATGGCATGAGCAATGAAGATCTAGCTCCAATTATCAGTTGAGAAGAGTTATTAGTTGAAATTTTACTCCAGACCTCTACCCTTTGGTTGATCGAATAACCGGAGTGATAAACTAAAACTTTATCTCCAAAAAAATCTGTTAACCTTTTAACAACCTGAGTTGTTAAGGCAATCTCAGGGACTAAATAAAGTACTTGACCTTTTTGGTCTAAAGCTTGTTTAATTAGTTTGACATAAACTTCTGTTTTTCCTGAAGAAGTAACACCATGAAGCAAAGCTGGTTTTTCAATCTTAAAGGATTTAATAATTTCATTATAGGCTCTTTCTTGTCCATCACTTAGTTTATTGATTGGTTGTATTTCAAGATTGGAGGTTTCAAAACGATTAATTTCAACATAATGTTCAATGAAAATATTTTTATCTATTAATTGCTTAATTAAATTAGAACTACAATTGATCCTTTTTTTCAAATCTTCAATTGAAATAAAATCATTTAAATTTAAGTTCAAAAATTGGAGAAATAGTTCTGATTGTTTTGGTGATCTTTTTAAACTCTCTTTAGTATCAGAAATGTTATCTTCATCTGAATAAATCTTATTTAACTCTACACATCTTTTTAATTTAGGTTTATACTTAGAGTATAACTTTTCATCAATTTCAATAACATGTTTTTCATTAAGTGATTTAATGAATTTAAAAACATTTTTTTTATTTAAAATTTCTGATATCTCATTAATTGTCAATTCGCTAGCGCTTAATAAAGCTTCGAAAATCAAAAACTCCTCATCAGTCAAAACAACTTGATCAATTTCTGAGTTTTTATTTAAACTAATGATAGTTTCACTTTCTATAAGCAAAACTGAAGGGACAGAAGCTTTCATCACATCTCCAATCGGACACATATAATATTTGGAAATCCATTCCCAAAAATCTAGCTGATTGTTATTTATTATTGGTGCCTCATCGATAATTTGATGTATAGGCTTAACATCATAAGAGCTTGGAGCTTCCTGATGTAGTTTAGAAACAATTCCTGTAATAATTCTGTTTTTTCCAAATGGAACAGCAACACGAGATCCAACTTTAATGAATTTAAATTCACTGTCTGTAATTTCGTAAGAAAAGTACTGATCAATCGGTACTGGCAAGATTACATTTATATAATAACTCATACTAAATACTCATATGACATTAATTTATTTACTACTTTTTTTAATAAAATTAATTGAAGCATTTAATTCAAATCCAAGAAGTAAAATATTTGCATTTAGCCAAATATAAAGAAGCAATACTAATAATGCACCAATAGAACCATACAATTCATTATAGGAGGAAAAGTTTGTTATATAAATACTGAATAATTTAGAATTTAATAAGATTAACACAGTTGTCATAATCGCTCCTACAGAAAATATTTTACTGTAATTATTGTCTTTAACGCCCATATAGTATAAAGTAGTACTAGCTGTATAAACCATAGAAATAATAAATACATTTTTCACCAAAATTAGTCCTGATGTTGCTTGACTAATCTCTATTAATCCATAAAGTTCCAAATTATTAATAATATATATATTAATAAACCCAATTGTCAAAATAGAAAAAATTAATATTAAAGAAAATACAACAGCAATAATTAAGGATATTATATACTGTTTAAAAAAGTTTCGATTTAATGTTGGGTGAAAAGAGTTTTGAAAACCATAAAAAATAGAATTAATTCCATTTGCCATCAAAAACAATGATATTAAAAATGTTGTGGACAGCAACCCTCCATTATCTGAAGAATAAATATTATCAAAAATGTTTGCTACGAAAAATTCAGAGGTTGTAGGAGGCAATACAGAATCTAAAAAATTAAAAAAATCAGACCTAAAGTTTTCTACAGGTATGTATGGTATAATAGCAATTATAAAAATGACAAAGGGGAATATTGCCATAAAAAAACTAAGAGTTATAGAGCTAGCTCTAGTTGTTAATGCTCCTTTTACAATACCAATAATGTAAAGTTCTAATAAATCATACAATGAAAATTGATTTGAAAATGATAAACGAATTTTTTTCAACAAATTAACAATTAAACCTATAAAGTAGTTGTCAAGAATTTTGTTTGATTGTTGTTTAAACATAAAAATAAAAGGAATATATTTATAAAAATACAATTAAATTTTATCAATGAATATAAAACTAATAGTAATTGGGGAAACTAATAACAAGGATTTAAAACAACTAGTTAATCAATATATTAGTAAGTTAAAACACTATATAAAATTTGAGTTGGTAGTATTAAAAGATGAGAGGAAAAAACTACAGCAAAATGTTCAAATAAAAAAAGAGGGTGAAAAGATATTATCTATTTTAAAAAAAAATGATTTTATTATTTTACTAGATGAAAATGGAGAACAACTTTCTTCTGTTGGGTTTTCAAAATTTATTCAGAAGAAGTTAAACTCAGGAATGAAAACATTAACTTTTATTGTGGGTGGGCCATATGGGTTTTCTGATGAAGTAAAAGCTATGTCAAAACAACAATTATCTCTATCTAAAATGACTTTCTCTCACGAAATGGTTAGATTATTTTTCACTGAACAATTATATAGAGCTTTTAGCATTTTAAATAACGAACCATATCATCATCAATAAATATGAAGTTAATATTCGCAACTAATAATAAAAATAAAATAATTGAGGTTCAAGCTCTATTAAATAATAAATTTAACATACAAAGCCTTGAAGAAATAAACTGTTTTGAAGATATTATAGAAAACAGGGACACTATTGAAGGTAATGCAATTTTAAAGGCCAAATATATATATGATAATTATAAGGTTGATTGTTTTGCAGATGATACAGGATTAGAGGTAGAATCTTTAAATGGGCAACCTGGAGTTATGTCTAAAAGATTTTCCGGAGCAGACTCTACTTCAAACAAAAACATGGACAAACTTTTAAAATTGATGGAATTTTCAGAAAATAGAAAAGGAAAATTTAAGACAGTTATAGCATTAATTTATAAAGGAGAGTTAACAACTTTTACAGGGTTATGTGCAGGAGAAATAATTACTGAGAAAAAGGGAGAAAAAGGATTTGGATATGATCCTATATTCAAGCCAACTGGTCGCAAATACACATTTGCAGAGATGGATTTAGAAATAAAAAATAAAATTGGACATAGAGCCAAAGCAGTAAATAAACTAATAGAATTTTTATCTAAAAAAATATCCATTAAATAACACTATATTTGCACTTTTAAAAACCTTAAAGGATAAGGTCGTGTTTTTGAAGTCTCAGTTTAAGTATGTCGATTACAACTTCGTAAGCACAATTATAAATCGAATATTTAAATAAAATTATGAGTGAATTCAAAAAAATTGGATTAGAAGAAAACTTAATTCTAGCCGTTGAAAAAATGGGGTTTGAAACTCCAAGTGAAGTCCAAATCAAAACGATACCAATACTATTAGAAAAAGACACAGATTTAGTCGCTCTAGCTCAAACAGGAACTGGAAAAACTGCTGCATTTGGTCTTCCTATGATACAAAAAATTGATGTTAATAGTAAAACAACTCAAGGTCTTATCTTATCACCTACTAGAGAGTTGTGTTTGCAAATAACTAATGAAATAAAACAGTACGGTCAATTTTACAAAGGGTTAAATGTTACTGCCATATACGGCGGAGCAAGTATTACAGATCAAGCTAGATCTGTAAAAAGAGGTGCTCAAATAATTGTTGCAACTCCTGGCAGAATGAAAGACATGATTAAAAGGAGATTAGTAGACATTTCTCAAATCAAGTATAGTGTTTTAGATGAAGCAGATGAAATGTTAAACATGGGTTTCTATGAAGATATCACTGATATTTTATCAGGTACTCCTGATGAAAAAAATACATGGCTGTTTTCAGCTACTATGCCTAAAGAAGTCTCTTCTATAGCTAAGAAATTCATGAATAATCCTATTGAAATTACGGTAGGTACTAAAAATGTTGGAAGTGATCAGGTTTCACATGAATATTATCTTGTTAAATCTAGCGATAGATATGTTGCTCTTAAAAGGCTTGTAGATGCTAACCCACATATTTTTTCTGTTATTTTCTGTAGAACCAAAAGAGATACACAAAAGGTTGCAGAAAAACTTATTGAAGATGGCTACAATGCCGGCGCATTACATGGCGACTTAAGTCAAGGTCAAAGAGACTTAGTAATGAAATCATTTAGAAATAAACAAATACAATTTTTAGTAGCTACAGATGTAGCTGCTAGGGGAATTGATGTAGACAATATAACTCATGTTATAAACTACCAATTACCAGACGAAATTGAAACATATACTCACAGAAGTGGAAGAACGGGTAGAGCTGGTAAAACAGGAATATCATTGGTAATTGTGTCTAAGAGTGAGATAAGAAAGATTGGACATATTCAAAAGAAAATCAAAAAAGAATTTATAAAAAAAGATATACCTAGTAGCGAAGAGATATGTAAAGTTCAGCTATTTACATTAGCAAATAAGGTAAATGAAACAGAAGTAAACACTAATATTGATGAGTATATTGATGATATAAATAACTTATTTAAGAAAACAAAGAAAGCAGATTTAATCAAAAAATTCTTCTCTGTAGAGTTCAATAGGTATTTTGATTATTATAAAAAATCAAAAAATTTAAATATTGAGGGTGGTAATCAACATAGCTATTCTGATTTTTCTGATTCTGAAGATTCTAATTCTGCTAGATTTTTCATAAATGTCGGTCAAAAAGACGGCTACGATTGGATGAGCTTAAAAGATTTTCTAAAAGAAGTTCTTGAACTAGGAAAAGATGAGGTTTTTAAAGTCGATGTAAAAGAAAGTTTTTCGTTTTTCAATACTGAGGAAGGGTTAAAAGAAAAGGTTCTCGCATTTTTTACTGACTTTAAACAAAACGGTAGATTTGTGAATGTTGAAATATCTCAAGATATAAAAAGGAATAGTGGAAAAGGAAGATCTAACAGAGGAGGAGACAGACGAGGTGGTGGCGGATTTAGAAAATCCAACTCGAGTAGAGATTTTAATAAATCAAATTCAAGAAGTTCTGGTTCAAGAGATTATGGAGGGGGATCTGGATCTAGAAGATCAGGGACAAGAGAGTCAGAAGGTAATTCAAGCCCTAGAAGATCAGAATCAAGAGGATCAGAAGGTAATTCAAGCCCTAGAAGATCAAAGTCTTTTAATGCAGATAGCTCTTCAAGACCCAGAAGAGATAGAAGAAAGTAATATATATGTTAAAAATGAGTTAACTCTCTGATATTAAATATATATAAATGCTTAAGTTTATTATATTTAGTATTAAACAATAAAAATGATTAAAAGACACCTTTTTAACTTCATATTTATTTTATCTAGCTTTTGTTTTTCACAAGAAATAACAACTGTTAAAGGAGCTATTATAAATGCTAATAATAACACTCCCTTAGAGAATGTTAATATTGTTAACCTAAGTCAAGTTATTGGAACCTCTACAAATAAAAAGGGTGAGTTTTCGATTGATGTAAAAGCAAATGACACTCTTCATTTTTCATATTTAGGGTTTAAATCTTTAAAAATAAAAGTGACTAACGATTGGGTCAAATTTGGAACGGCAACAACTATTGAATTGACTGAACTAGCACTAGCTCTTGAAGAGGTAGTCGTTAGTCAAATAAAACTTACCGGATACTTAGAGGTTGATATAAAACAGGTTCCAATTAATAATAATTTTAGATATAGTATTTCTGGATTACGAAATATGGGTTATGAATCTGCAACAAGACCTTCAAGTGCAGTTACGCAAGCATTAAATGCCATATTCAACCCTCTTGATTTTTTACATAAAGTTTTTGGTAAAGAACCAAATCAGCTAAGAAAGCTGAGGAAAATGAAAAGAGATGAGCAAATCAGAGACATACTGTCAAATAGATTCGATAGAGAAATGCTGATGGTTTTACTTCAGCTAGAAAAAGCAGATTTAGAGTTCTTAATTAGTGAATGTAACTACTCAGATGAGTTTATCAGAAAAGCTAACGACTTACAATTACTTGATGCAATTAGCGAGTGTTACGAAGAATATAAGGTATTAAATAAAACTGTTAAGTATTAAATACTTGAACTTTTTAATTCATCATAAAATTTAGCGTAAACTACATATTGATATGGCATTAGCCATAAAAAACCTATACCAAGAGTAAATAGACATAATATCCCAAGACCAAATAATCTTAATTGAATTTTAAATAATTTCCATTTATAACCATCCATCATTTTTTTACTCTTCAATATAGCATCATAGGAATCTATGGATGAATCTTCAGATAAAATAAACCAAGTCTGAGAATAAGCTAAACTTGCGATTATTCCTGGAATAATCAAAAGTAATAATCTTAAAAAAACAAATATAACAATCAACAAATAAGCTAAAATTGAATTACCGAAATTATTATTAAATGCATAAAATAAATCATCAGTTTTAGCATCTAAATCTCTAGAAATTTTTAATGCAAAAAAGGAAGCTCCAACAACTAGAGGGCCAGTAATTATAAGTGAAGCAATTTGACCAAAGTATGGGATCAGAGATAATCCAATTGAGATCAAGAAAAGTATTACTAATGTTCCAATTGCTAAAGGCCATTTACCATGAAGTGACTCTTTAGCATCTGTCATTATTTGAGAATTCTCTTTCATAAATATTATATTTTATTCAAAAATACTTTTATAATTAACATAAACAAAAAAATTAAATGAAATAACTATCTTTGTTAATTATTCTAATTTTAAAAATATGTCAACATTTTCACTTAATGCTATATCTCCAATTGATGGTAGATATAAAAATAAAGTTTCTCAATTATCGGAATATTTCTCTGAACACGGATTAATTAAAAATAGAGTAATAGTGGAGGTTGAATACTTTATTTCTTTATGTGAAATTCCACTCCCCCATTTAGAAAATTTCGACAAGACTAACTTTGATAAGTTAAGGTCTATCTATAAAGAATTTTCCTTTCAAGATTCTATTTCAATAAAGGAAATTGAAAAAACTACAAATCACGATGTTAAAGCGGTTGAGTATTTTTTAAAAAATAAATTTGACGAATTAAAATTATCTGAGTATAAAGAATTTATTCACTTTGGATTAACATCTCAGGATATAAATAACACAGCTATACCTCTGAGCTTAAAAGAAGCTATTGAAAATGTTTATTTATCAGATTTATTAGAGTTAATCGATAAACTTAAAGAATTAAAAGGTAAATGGAATGATATACCAATGCTTGCAAGGACTCATGGTCAAGCTGCATCACCCACTAAACTTGGTAAAGAAGTTCAGGTTTTTATAACTAGATTAGAACAACAGCTTAATTTATTGAACTTAATACCAAATTCAACAAAATTTGGTGGAGCTACTGGGAATTTTAATGCACATCATCTAGCTTATCCTAAAATAGACTGGAAGAGTTTTGCGAAAAAATTTACGGAAGATCGATTAGGATTAAACTACTCCTTCCCTACTACTCAGGTAGAACATTATGACAATATGGCTGCAACTTTTGATAATTTAAGTAGAATCAATACAATATTAATAGACTTAAATAGAGATTTTTGGACCTATATTTCAATGGATTATTTCAAGCAAATAATTAAAAAAGGAGAAATAGGAAGTTCTGCTATGCCACACAAAGTTAATCCAATAGACTTTGAGAATAGTGAAGGGAACCTAGGTATTGCTAATGCAATATTTAACCATCTTTCAAGTAAACTACCTATATCTAGACTACAAAGAGACCTTACAGATAGTACTGTTTTAAGAAACATAGGTGTACCTGTAGCTCACTCAATAATAGCATTTAAATCAACTCTTAAAGGTTTAAATAAATTAATACTTAATAAAGAAAAATTAAATTCAGATTTAGAAGATAATTGGGCTGTTATTGCAGAGGCCATACAAACCATTTTAAGAAGAGAAAATTATCCAAACCCATACGAGGCTTTAAAAAATCTGACTAGGACAAATGAAAAAATAAACAAAGATTCTATATCTAGTTTTATAGAGACATTAGAGGTGTCTGAATCTATTAAAAACGAGTTGAGAGTATTAACTCCTCATAATTATACAGGTATTTAATTCAGTTTTTTTAAATAAACGCCACCTGGAACATCTAACTTGTTAACTACTTTGACTATTTTCATAAGATCTATCTCTCCTTTTATTTGCAAATAAATAGTGTTTAAATTATTTGATTTTTTCACAAGCATTGATATTTCTTCAATAACTGAATCTTCATTTTCAAGAGTGTAGATGTTAACTATATAGCCATCTTCCTCAAATTCTATTAACTGAGTTAATTCAGACCCTAGTATGTATTCGTTAAAAGATGACTCAATATTGGATAACCCTAGTAAGGTATTACTAGAATAAGAAGTAATACTAGTTAGCTTTTTTAGTTGATCTACAATCTCTTGAGTATCTATGTCACCAAAAGTTATTTCAAATTTTGACATTAAATCAAATACCTTTGAGCCAATTTGAAATTTAGACACGTCTTCTTGTGATGCTATTGTAAAGTCAGTTTGAGAAAACAAACTAATATTGAATATTAGAAAGAATATTGTTATATTAAATTTCATAATTATATATTAACTTATAAAATTAGTTGAAAAAATGAAAAATTTAAGAAAACTCAGACATAAAATTATGTTAATTTCCTTAAGCAGCTTAGTTTTATATAGCTGCTATGAGGATATAGATGATAATGGTGCCTTTGCAAGTGAAATAAATGATTTTGTCTGGAAAGGAATGAATCTAGCTTATTTATATAAAGATAATATCTCTGATTTATCAAATAATAGATTTTCTTCTGATAATGATTATGCTAACTATTTAAACTCGTACGAGAATCCAGAATACTTATTTGAAAGTCTAATTTATGAGAGAGGAACTATTGACAAACATAGTCTAATCGTAAATAATTACATTGAATTACAGCAGTATTTTGAAGGTGTTTCTAACAGCAATGGAATGGAATATGGACTAAGATATATACCTGGGAGTAACTTCAATGTATATGGATATGTAAGGTATGTACATCCAGGGTCAATATCAGACCTGGAAAATATACAAAGAGGGGATATTTTCTTTGGAATTAACGACAACAGTTTAAATCTGGAAAACTATTCGTCTTTGCTTTCTTTGGAAAACTATACAGTTAATTTCGCTAATTATAATGACAATAATACTACTGATATAATTGACGACTCTGTAGTTAGCAATGATATTAACAAAGATTTATACAAAGTGTCTTTGGAAAAAAATCCAATTTTCTACACCAATATAATTGATGATTCTGACGGAAAGTCTGGATATTTAATGTACAATCAGTTTACATCTGCATTTGACGATGAGTTAAATCAAGTGTTTGCGAATTTCAAATCTAACAATATCGATAATCTTATTTTAGATTTAAGGTATAATTCAGGTGGGTCAGTAAACTCTGCTATTTTAATCTCTAGTTTAATAACTGGGCAGTTTACTGATCAAGTTTTTAGTACTGAACAATGGAATAGCGAGATACAAAATTACTGGCTTAACAATGATCCTGAGTACCTAATAAATAGGTTTTTGAGTAATGCAAATAGCTTAAATTTAAATAGGGTGTTTATAATAACTTCAAGAAGTTCCGCATCAGCTAGTGAGTTAGTTATTAATTGCTTAAAACCATATATTGATGTAATACAAATTGGCACTAACACTTACGGAAAGTATCAAGCATCAGTCACTTTATACGACTCGCCTGATTTCTCATTAAATGGAGTTAACTCATCTCATACATATGCTCTGCAGCCCCTAGTATTAAAAACTCTTAACTCTCAAGGCGCAACAGACTATTATAATGGATTAAATCCTGATATTCTAGCTGAAGAAAGCTCCTCGAACCTAGGAATTATTGGAGATGTAAATGAACCTCTTTTATCTTTAGCATTAAGCCAAATATATCCAGACAAATACAGAGAGAGTTTTAATATAGAATTAGATTTAGTTAGCGACAGTGACGCTTTTAATATTTTAGATAAAGAAATGTATTTTTTTATAGAAAATTATACTAAATTTAGAAAATCCTATGAAAGAAAAAAATAAAAAAATATTATTTATAACATTATTTATAACTGTTGCGGCGTTAATGAGGTTAATCCCTCATCCTCCTAATTTTGTTCCTATTACAGCTATTGCAATTTTTGCAGGAGTAAAGTTAAACAACATTAAAATAGCATACGCAATTCCTATATCAATAATGTTAATTTCAGATTTATTTATTGGGTTTTATTCTATTTCACTGTTTGTCTACCTTGCTTTTATTTTAATCATTACATACAGCTCATTCATTAAAAAATATAGCATTAAAAACATAATCTTAAGTAGTGTTATGTTTTTTATTATTACAAATTTTGGAGTATGG
>Ga0209710_1003106_pt1 | contig 11280 bp, 7 predicted proteins | sample ArcticOcean_MG_C_5_FD_187436 | JGI IMG/M metagenome (GOLD analysis project Ga0209710, IMG submission 187436) | Marine microbial communities from western Arctic Ocean - ArcticOcean_MG_CB4_138 (SPAdes) (version 2) | ecosystem: Environmental > Aquatic > Marine > Oceanic | place: Arctic Ocean: Canada...
TTCCTGTAATAATGGGAATTTTGACCATCGGGTCTGTTTTAACATTAATTGGAAATTTACTTGCTGATATAGGCTATGCCTGGGCAGATCCTAGAGTCAGAAAAGGTCTAGTTAAGTGAGCGTCTTCTTAAAAAATCCACTTGCAATATCAGGTTTAATTATAATTTTAATAATTTTAATTTTGGCTTTAATTGCTCCTTTTATTGTGCCGTATGATCCTAATTTTATTGATATAAATTCTATCTTATTACCACCATCATTTGCCCACTTAATGGGTACTGATGGTCTTGGTAGGGATGTTTTTTCTAGGATGCTTTACGGTGCACAAATATCTTTATTAGTCGGCTTCGTGGCCGTAGGAATAGCTACTGTAATCGGGGTTATTTTAGGTTCGTTGGCTGGATTCTATAGGGGTTGGGTTGATTCACTAATTATGAGGTTTGTAGATATAATGTTGTCAATACCAACATTTTTTCTAATACTAGCTGTAATAGCGTTCCTTACACCGTCTATATGGAATATCATGATTGTAATTGGTTTAACTTCATGGATGGGTGTTACACGACTTGTAAGAGCAGAATTTTTCAGTTTACGCCAAAGGGAATTTGTTCTAGCAGCAGAGACAATGGGTTCCAGTCATTTTTCAATAATAGTAAAGCATCTTCTTCCAAATAGCTTAACACCTATAATAGTTAGCTCAGTTCTTGGTATTGCAAGTGCTGTATTAGTTGAGTCAGGGCTAAGCTTTTTAGGTCTAGGTGTTCAAGCACCAACAGCTTCATGGGGGAATATCCTCACTGATGGTAAGGAATATATTCAGTTTGCATGGTGGTTATCTTTATTTCCAGGTTTAGCCATTCTGATTACTGTATTAGGATATAATCTGCTTGGTGAAGGTCTAAGAGACGTACTAGACCCAAAAAATAAAAACTAATTAACAGAAAAAAAATTAATTATGAGCTTCTTGAAAAACAAAAAAGTATTAATACTTGGACTACTAAGTGATAGATCTATAGCATACGGGATAGCTTCGTCGATGAAGGCGCAAGGCGCTGAGCTCGCATTTACTTATCAAATAGAAAAACATAAAGAAAGAGTAAAAAAGCTAGCATCCCATTTTAATTCAAACATTGTTTTACCATGTGATGTTGCAAATGATTCAGATATTGAAAATCTTTTTCCATTATTAGAAAAAGAATGGGGGAAATTTGACATATTGGTCCATTCAATAGCATTTGTCCCAAAAGATGCGTTAAGTGGCGACTTTATTGAATCTACAACACGTGAAAATTTTACAATAGCTCATAACATAAGCTCTTATAGTTTCACAGCTCTTGCAAAATCAGCTATTCCATATTTAAATAAAAATTCGAGTCTTTTAACTCTTAGTTACTTAGGGGCAGAAAGAACGATGCCAAATTACAATGTAATGGGTTTAGCAAAAGCAAGTCTTGAAGCGAACGTTCGGTATATGTCTCACAGTCTTGGTAGTAAAGGGATTAGAGTTAATGCGATTTCAGCGGGGCCAATTAAAACTTTAGCAGCATCAGGTATTGCAAATTTTGATAAAATGTATGACTTCAATGAACGTCATTCTGCTCTAAAAAGAAATGTGACAACTGAGGAAGTTGGTAATGTTGCAGCATTCTTATGTAGTGATTTAGCATCGGGAGTTACTGGTGAAATTACATACGTTGACGGCGGAATGAATATTACAGCAGCAGGCTCTGTGGATTAATGATAACTTAAAAATCTAAATCAGCATTAGCTTTTAAGTCCACCATAAAAGCCAAATCTATTTCATCAATAATCATTGCAATATATTCATCATAATAAGTATCAAACGAATCTTTATCTTCTACTTTCTCAGTAACAACTTTATTAAGTTGAACAATTATGAACTCACCCCTACTATCATAAAGACCAGTAAGTGCTGGAAGTTCTTTATGATCCATTTTAAATATTGCATTAATAAGAGGATCTGATAAACCTTTTCTATCAACCCGATCTATTACTAATTGATCTATCCAATCAACAGTCCTAGATTTTGACTTAACATCATCAATTAATTCAGCACCAGCGGCCATTAAAAGCTTCTGTGATTCAGCTTCCGTAAGAAATTCTTTAATTTTTCCTTTCACTTCCTCAAAAGGTTTAGGTGATGCTGTTCGAAAATCTACAACCCTAGCAGCTACTAAATTATTGGGTGATGCCTCAATTGCTGGGATATTTTTTTGCTCATCTATTGCAGTTTTATCAAAGATTGCCTGGGCAAAAGCTTCGTTATTAAAAAACTTTTTTGCATCCTCAAAACTTAGCCATTCACTACTTTCAATTTTTAATTCAAATTTCTTAGCAACCTCCTGAAGATTTTCAGATTGTTCATAAACAATATTGCTAAAATTTTCAGCATTTGAACCATATTCAGCGAGTGCTGCGTTAAATATCAACTCTCCCTTAATTTGGTTTTTAACTGATTCAAATTTAACCTCTTCTCCTTTTATGTCCGTTAGCATGACGATATGAAAACCGAACTCAGTCTTAATAAGTTCGGAAATCTGATTTTTAGACATAGAGAAAACTGTATCCTCAAATACTTTAGTCATATCACCTCTAGAGAAGAAACCGAGATCCCCACCATTTTTTGCAGATTCTGCATCTTGAGAATATTTCTTTGCATTTTTTTGAAAAGTCTTAGGATTTTTTTTAATTTTATTAAGAATATCTTGAGCATTGACTGCAATCTTTTTTACCTCGGCATCCGATAAACCAGCTCCAACAGTAAATAATATATGCTTTGCTCTTCTTTGCTGTTCTATCTGATATCTATTAATATTATTAGTAAAATAATTTTTAACTTCTTTATCTGATATCTTTATATTAGGAACAATTCCAGCAACCGAATGAATAATAAAGTTAATTTTTACCTGATCAGGGCGGACGAAGGATGACTTACTCTCTTCATATACTTTTTTTAATGCTACATCGGAAAGATCAATTTCTTTTTTAAAATCATCTTGCTTTAACTCATAGATACTTACATCTCTCTTTTGATAAGTTAAATCAACAAGGTGCTGAATTTTATTTTTTGGAGTGTAGATAAGCTTTCTCAGGCTATCCTTAACCTGCTGTGAACCAAGATCTTTTTTTATACTAATATCAAATCTCTTAGGTGTGAGGTTATTTATTTTTAAAACTTGGTCATATTGCTCTTGTGAAAATTTCCCATCTTTTTGAAATTCAGGCATGCCTGATATATATGTTCCAACTTGCTTATCACTAATGTAAAAACCTGATTCTTTAACTGCTTGGCTAACAAGTTTCTTGCTGATTAGCTTATCTAGAACAGCTTTTTTAAACTCTAAGCTTGCAAAAACTTTAGGGTCTGTTGACTCGTCTTGGCTTTTAATTTGGGCAATAAATTGACTTTCAGTCTTTTGAAGTTCTTGAGAGGTTATTGGTTCTCCATTAACTGAACCAATACTTATATTGCTTCCAACTGATGATAGGTATGAATCAATTCCGAAAAGTGCAAAAGGAATAATTATGATTACTAAGATAACCTTAGCAAAAGTAGTTTGTGTCCTACTTCGAATTTGTTCTAGCATATTTTAAGTTCTCAAATTAACGTTATGTTAAAGACCAAAATAAATTTTATTGGTTCTTTTTAAATTAATATAGACCAACTAATATTGTTAGTCTATATCGAATTTGGCGGAGTGGACGGGACTCGAACCCGCGACCACCGGCGTGACAGGCCGGTATTCTAACCAACTGAACTACCACTCCTAAGTGGTGGGTGCTACAGGGGTCGAACCTGTGACATTCGCCTTGTAAGGGCGACGCTCTACCAACTGAGCTAAGCACCCGAATTGTTAAAAATTTTGCTCGTAATTTTACAATATTGTCATGAACAAAGCTAGTTAAACTATTAAATACCTAGTGTGCAATTGCTTTATCAACATGAATTGTATTTTTTGATGCACTAGGATCCCCTTTTGAATCTTTACTTAATCTTTTAGGCTCCTTTGTTAATGCTATTTCAATAACCTGATCAATCCATTTTACAGGAATTACGTCAACCCCCTCCTTAATTTCATCAGGGATATCTATCAAATCTTTTAAATTTTGTTCAGGTATTAAAATTTTCTTTATATTTCCTCGATGAGCAGCTAACAACTTTTCTTTTAAGCCCCCAATTGGGAGAACTTCCCCTCTAAGTGTGATTTCGCCTGTCATTGCAACATCCGAATAAACAGGTATGCCAGTTAAGCTTGAAATAATTGCTGTTGTAATTCCAATACCTGCACTTGGTCCGTCCTTAGGTGTTGCTCCCTCAGGAAAATGAATATGTATATCTTTCTTTTCATGAAATGTATTTTGGATACCTAACTTCTCTGCGCGACTTCTAACAACACTCATTGCTGCATGAATCGACTCTTGCATAACATCTCCAAGCTTACCCGTTATTATCGTCTTACCTTTTCCGGGAAGTACTACAGCTTCAATCGTTAAAAGTTCTCCACCGACTTGAGTCCAAGCTAAACCTGTAACCTGACCAATTTGATTTTTTTTGTTTGCGTATCCAATATCGAAAATCCTAACTCCTAGATAATCATCTAGATTTCTATTGTTAACAGATAGTGACTTAATTTTTTTGTTTGTTAAAAGCGCCTTAACAACTTTTCTACAGATTTTTGAAATTTCTTGCTCTAACTTTCTTACCCCAGCTTCTCTGGAATAAAATTGAATAATATCTTTAATAGCTTTCTTAGTGATATTTAATTCACTTCTTTTTAATCCGTGAACTTTTAGTTGTTTTGGTATTAAGTATTTTGTAGCAATATTGAGTTTTTCAGATTCCGTATAGCCTGATAATCTAATTATTTCCATTCTATCCAATAGAGCTTCTGGGATATTCATTGAATTTGCTGTTGCAACAAACATTACATCAGATAAGTCATATTCGATTTCTGCATAATGATCAGTAAAAGTGTGGTTTTGTTCGGGGTCTAATACTTCTAATAATGCAGATGATGGGTCTCCTCTGAAATCTTGTCCCATTTTATCAATCTCATCCAATAAAAATAGTGGATTTTTTACGCCGACTTTTGTCATATTTTGGAGAATTTTTCCTGGCATTGAACCAATATATGTTCTCCTATGCCCTCTTATTTCAGACTCATCTCTTACCCCACCTAGGGCCATTCTTATGAATTTTCGATTGATGGACTTAGCAATACTAGTTCCAAGTGATGTTTTACCGACTCCCGGAGGTCCAACTAAGCATAAAATTGGTCCTTTTAGTTTTCCCACTCTATTTTGAACGGCTAAATATTCAACTATTCGTTCTTTTACCTTTTCTAGTCCAAAATGATCATTATCTAACTCTATTTCTGCATCTTTTAAATTTTTATTTATTTCTGTCTTATCGGCCCATGGAAGATTAATTAGTGTTTCAATAAAAGTTCTGACCACCGAAGCTTCTGCAGACATTGGTGACATCATTTTTAACTTCTTAAATTCAGAGTAACATTTTAGCTCAGCTTCTTTTGTCATTCCGGATGATTTTATTTTTTCTTCAAGTTCGTCTAATTCGGCAGCTTCATCTTGCTCTCCTAACTCTTTCTGAATTGCTTTTACTTGCTCATTTAAATAATATTCTCTCTGCGACTTTTCCATCTGTTTCTTTACTCTTCCTCGAATTCTTTTTTCCACTTGAAGGATGTCAATCTCTGACTCCATGATATTAAGAAGGAGTTCTAAACGATCTCTTATATCAATTGTTTCAAGAATATTTTGTTTTTCAGATAATTTTAATGTTAAATTTGCAGCAATTGAATCAGCCAATCTTCCGGGGTCTGTTATGGATGTTAGAGATGTTAGAATTTCAGGTGGTATTTTTTTATTCAATTTTACATATTGATCAAACTGAGAAAATACAGATCGCATAAATGCTAAAGTTTTTTTATCTTTTTTTTCTTTAATCTTAATAATGTTGATATCTGCTGACCAAAAATTTCCAGAATCATCAAATTTTTTAATGTCTGCCCTCTCTAGTCCCTCAACTAAGACCTTTACAGTTCCATCAGGAAGTTTCAGCATTTGCAAAATACTTGCAACAGTCCCTACTTTATACAAATCTTTGATTTCTGGCTCGTCTTTACCAGCAGTTTTCTGAGCAACCAAAAGAATTTTTTTGTCTCCGTTATTTGCTTCCTCTATTGCCCTTATTGATTTAGCCCTGCCCACAAATAGGGGTATTACTAACTGAGGATAAACCACAACATCACGTAAAGGGAGCATTGGGAAATCTTTATTTTTTATAGTCATAATTAATTTTCTTCTTTAAAAATTAGTTTCGAACATATGATATGAGGTCGCTTTAATTTAATTCAAGTCCTATTTACTTATTAATTTTTTTTTCAATATTTGAAAATATTAAATATGGTTTTGTATTTTTATTTATCACATCTTTGTCTACAACAACCTTTACTAAATTATTTATTGTTGGGAGCTCAAACATAATATCTTTTAAACTTGATTCCATTATCGATCTTAGTCCGCGAGCCCCTGTTTTTCGTTCGATAGCTTTAAAAGCAATAGCCTCAATAGCATCATCGCGAAATTCTAACTCTACTGCCTCCATTGCAAATAATTTTTTATATTGCTTAATAAGTGCATTTTTTGGCTCTGTTAGTATTTCTACCAAAGCGCTCTTTTCAAGAGTTTCTAATGTTGTAATAACAGGGAGCCTTCCTATAAATTCTGGAATAAGCCCAAATTTAATCAAGTCTTCTGGTTCTACATTTTTAATAATATTGCTGATGGTTTTAATATCGTCTTTTCCTTGAACTTGAGCTCCAAAGCCTATACTATTTTTATCGGTTCTTTGTTTAATAATTTTTTCAAGCCCATCGAAAGCTCCACCACATATAAATAATATATTTGAAGTATCAATTTGAACAAATTCTTGATTTGGATGCTTTCTCCCACCTTGAGGAGGTACTGAAGCAACAGTCCCTTCAATTAACTTCAGTAAAGCTTGTTGAACACCCTCACCGGATACATCTCTTGTAATTGAAGCGTTCTCTGATTTTCTGGAGATTTTATCGACCTCGTCGATATAAACAATTCCTTTTTGTGCTTTCTCAATATCATAATCACATTTCTGAAGTAACTTTTGCATAATATTCTCAACATCCTCACCAACATACCCAGCTTCAGTTAGTGTAGTTGCATCAGCCATAACGAAAGGAACCTCTAGTAAGTTTGCTAATGTTTGTGCAAGTAATGTTTTACCTGAGCCAGTTGGGCCAATAAATAAAATATTGCTTTTAGCAATTATTACGTCTTCAAAATCACCTTTATCATCTTTATTATTTCTTAATCTTTTGTAGTGGTTGTAAACTGCAACGGACATACTTTTCTTAGCTTCGTCTTGACCTATTACATGCTCACCAAGAGATGTTGAAAGCTCTTTAGGGCTTAATAATTTCTCTGACTCAGTTTTTACTATTCTGTCATTGAGCTCTTCAGATTCTTCTTTAATAATATCGTTGCACAAATCAATACATTCATCACATACAAATACTGAAGGCCCTGCAATCAACTTCTTAACTTCATGTTGATTTTTCCCACAGAACGAACAAAAAAGAGACTTTTCTTTATCTTCAGCCATTTTAGCCCTTATTTAACTTCAGTTCTGCTGCCAATAACCTGATCAACTAAGCCATATTTTACTGACTCATCAGAACTCATAAAATTATCTCGATCAGTATCTTTTGCAATTTTTTTTATTGGTTGCTTTGTGTGTTTTGATAAAATTGAATTGAGCTTACTTTTTAAAAATAAAATTTCTTTTGCATGTATTTCGATATCAGAGGCTTGACCCTGAAACCCTCCTAATGGCTGGTGAATCATCACTCTAGAATTTGGTAAACAAAATCTTTTACCTTCAGCACCAGCTGTCAATAATAAGGCCCCCATGCTGGCAGCCTGACCAATACATAAAGTACTAACATCTGGCTTAATGAATTGCATTGTGTCGTATATGGCCATTCCTGCTGTTACGGAGCCGCCTGGTGAATTTATATACAAAGAAATATCTTTATCTGGATTTTCTGCCTCTAGGAATAATAATTGTGCAACTACTACATTAGCTGTCATATCATCTACAGGGCCCACTAAAAAAATAAGTCTTTCTTTAAGGAGTCTTGAATAGATGTCATATGACCTTTCACCTCGACCACTTTGTTCTACAACCATAGGTATATAGCCTAAGTTGTTTGGAGAAAAATGACTAATTGATTCTATTTTAGAATAGCTCATTATGACTCCTGCATTGCCATTAATTCATCGAAAGAAGTTACTTTGGATTCAATTTTACATTCCTTCAAAAACCATTCAACAATATTGTCCTCAGTTGAAAGTGCGGTCGGCTCATCTAATCTTTTTGCGTCCTCATAAAACCATTTTTTGGCTTTTTCTGTGTCGTCAAAATTAGCTGAAAATTCCTCAACTTTTGTTTTTATTTGTTCTTCGCTTGCTTCTAATTTGTTAACATCAACCAGGCTGGCAAGAACTATTCTTAACTTACATGTCCTCAAGGCTGAACTTTCAAACATTGAATTTTCTAACTTAACCTCTTTCATATCAGCACCTTGCTTCTTAAGATTTTCATAAGTAGATTGCATCATACGATTGATTTCCATTGAAACTAAAGATTTTGGAATTTCCATCTCGTGAGCGTCAACAAGCGTTTGAAAAACTTGTTTTTTTAAATCTGCACCGACTCTTTTTTCAACTTCCTGGTTAAGCGAAGTTTTTATCTCACTCTCCATTAGCTTAATATCTCCACTATCAACCCCGAGACTTTTTGCAAAGTTTGAATCTATCTTAGGTAGCTTCGCCTCTCTGACTTCTATCAGATTAATTTGATACTTAACATTCTGATTAGCCAATTGTGAGGGGTTATGATCTTTCGGGTACTTAACTTCAAATTCTTTTGTTTCGCCAGCATTAATTCCAATAAGTTGGTCGTCTACTGCCTTAATTCTCTTTGAATCACCCAAAACAAACTCTAGTGATTTCTCACCTGTTGATTCAATCTGTTCATCATTAATAAATGACTGAAGTCGAACTAATATTTGATCACCAAGCTTAGAAGCTCTTTTAACTGTTTCAAATACTGCCCTTTGTTTAATTAAAACATTAATTGTTTTTTTTACATCACTTTCTGATATTGATACTGTTTTTTTAATAATTTTTGATGATTTGAAATTTCCTAATTTAAACTCAGGAAATACTTCGAATGTCGCAGTAAATTGGAAATCTGCATTAACCTGTCCAAGAGGATCATGTTGAATATCAGGCATACCTGCAACGCGAATATTGTTGGAGTTGACTATTTCGCCAAATTTTACTTCTATAGCTTTGGCATACACCTCTTCTTTAATATCTGCGCCGTACTGTTTCTCAACAACAGCCATTGGAACTTTTCCAGGACGAAAACCAGCAACACGAGCTGTTCGCGTCAACTGAAGAAATCTTTCTGATATTTCTGCCTGAAGTGGTGAAATATTTACTAATCCCTTAACTTTTCTCTCAATTGTACTAATTTTTTCTATTGCATCTGCCATAGTAATTATTCCCTTACTTTAAATATGGTGCGAAAGGAGAGACTCGAACTCTCACGCCTTGCGGCGCTGGTACCTAAAACCAGTGCGTCTACCAATTCCGCCACTCTCGCGAAGTAACTTAAATATTAAAAAAAGCATATTATATCAGCTTAGAAGCGGACGCAAAGCAATAATTCAATGTCATTTCATTGTTATAAAATAAGTGTATAAAAATACAGTCTGTAGAATATAATGAAAATGTAAAAATAACAAAATAATTAAATTTAAAAAGAAAGTTTATATGTCATTAAAGCCATATTTGATAATAATATTAATCCTTAATGGCTGCAGCTATTTACCTTTTGATAAAAAAGATATTGATACTCAAAAAATTATTGAAGTAATCAAAGAATCAGACATCCACAGTGAAGAATTTTCACAATTTCTCTTATCCAAAGGGTTTGTTAATTCTGAATTGCCTTTTAAAAATTGGGGCTTGAAAGAGCTTATATACGTGCAAGAATTTTTTAACCCTCAATTAAAGACAGCTAAGATGCAATCGGAGCTTGCCCAGGCTAATGAAGCTATTTCGATACTTTACCCGCCATCTTCAATAGGATTAGAAATTGGAAGAGAAACAACAAATAAGGAATTAACAAAAAAAATTTTTGGTGGGGGATTTACATTCACATTTGAATCTGCTGATAAAAGATTAATCCGACACGAATTAGCTTTAAATGAATCACAACTCGCTTTACTTAATTTCCAGATCGCCAAGTGGAATCTGAGAACAGATTTATTTAATCAACTGTTTGATTATATTGAAAACCAAGAATTTATAAAACTAACAAAAACAGAACTTCGCTTAAAGCAATCTGTAATGAATATGATGAAAAAAAGATTTGATGCAGGCATAGCATCTCAAATAGATCTTGATAGGAAAGCCATCATGCTTGGCAAAAGTAATAAAGAATTATTAGAATTACAAATGGAACAATCTATTATGAGGAATCAGCTAGCTTCACTGGTTGGTTTGGATACTCAAAAATTTAACCTTATTCCACTCAATAGTAAAAAAATTACGTCAATACTTGATGAAATAACTGTTTTATATTTAAAAGATAAAGAATTATTAGTTTTACAAGAAATATCTTTAACTAAAAGATTAGATCTTAGGAAAGCCCTCTCAAATTACGCAATAGCTGAAGCTAAATTAAAATTAGAAGTAGCAGAACAATATCCAGACTATACTTTTTCACCTGCATATGCATACGAATTTGGAACCAAATTATGGAGTCTAGGTATAGATTCAATTCTTAAATCAACCAATCGAAATAAGGCATTTATTAATAAAGCGGAAAAATTTCGAGACCTTGAAGCAAGTAAAATCAATACATTACAACTAACAACAATAAATGATATTGAAGCGCTCCAATTAAATTTTTTAAATAAATTTGATGACCTAAAATATTCAAATCACATGATAGAAACAAAAAATAGACTTGAGAGGCAGCTTGCTTCAAGATTCAAAGAAGGCTTAATAAATAGGATGGAGTATGAGAACGAAAAAATTAACCTTATTGATATAGGTAAAAATCATCACAAAGCAATATATAATTTAATTAGAATTGGACTGATGGCAGAAAGAGTCCTTCAAGAA